>Ga0164318_10002811_pt1 | contig 16296 bp, 19 predicted proteins | sample GuaBasSedimGuay9_FD_113734 | JGI IMG/M metagenome (GOLD analysis project Ga0164318, IMG submission 113734) | Subseafloor sediment microbial communities from Guaymas Basin, Gulf of California, Mexico - Guay9, Core 4571-4, 0-3 cm | ecosystem: Environmental > Aquatic > Marine > Hydrothermal vents...
AAGGGGTATCAGATTTATTGTTTGATGGGTAATCATGAACAGATGCTAATGCAAGATGTTAAGAATGGTAAAAAACCTTTACATCCTAAATATTTTAAAATCCAATATAACCTGCCGGATGATTTTCCGCTTCCGGTACCGTAAATTACAATTTTATTTTTATTTGAAATTCCATGTTGCCCTAAGTATGTTGCAATTTCAGAAGAACTTTTCAGAACAGATTTTACAGCTCCGGGTTTATACATTTTTTTTAAATCAATATTTACGGCTCCTTCAATATGAACCTTCGCGTAATCTGAAGCTTTTCGAACAGAAACAATTTTGACATTTTTGTCTTTCATTATTCCTGTCAAAGCTTTTGCACTTATTAAATCTTGTGCTTCTGTTCCTTGAAAAATAAGTAAAAACAGAACAAGAACTGATATTATCTTTTTCATATTTTTAAATTTAATAATTTATAAATTAAAAAAAGAGCTTGAAACTATACAAGCTCTTTCAATACTAAAATTTTACTTGTATTTGTACCATTAACAAATCATTATCTACGGGAGTTGCTTCGTTAATTTTAATATAGTTTATTTGAAGTCTTGTCCAATCATTAAAGAAATAATTTATACCGAATGTAAGATTATTCTTCCAATCGTTACTGATATCCAAATCAGGATCAAATGCATCATATTTTATAACAGGTTCTATATCCCATTTCGTACGATATGAAGCCATTACCCAATACCCGTTCTTATAATATGTTCCCTCAGTTTTGGTATCAAATCCGACAATACCCCCGCATCCGCCGTAAATAGGTATCCTGGTTGTACTATACAATTTATCTTGTCCGTGAAGATATTCGCCTTGAATTACAAAACCTTTATAATCAAATTTCAATTCTCCGCCAAACCTCATAATATCATTTTGTTTTTGAGAAAGATCTGTAGGATTTCGATTTCCGTATCTGTAACTGCCTCCGATTTCCAAAAATTCTATAGGATGAATTATTAATCTTCCGACAATATCTTTTCCTTTATTATCATCTGCATCAAATTTCCCGACACCGTTCATAACGGCAACAGAATATTTTACCAAAGTAGTGTCATTACCTCCTAATAACATCAAACCCATATCTCTTTGCGGACCGGCTAATTGCCCGACAACATCAGATCTGTTGATGGTAGAAAGCCCCGAACAAGAAGTGTTTTGTTCCAAACTAATCGGAGATTTAAATAAACCGAATGAAAATTTAGCCCAAGTTCCTAAACGAGAATATGTTACAAATGCATCTAATATTTGCACCGCTTGTCCTGTCGTATTTTTAAAAGGACTGATTTCCGTAAAGAAATAATAACTGAAATCATAAGGAATACTTCCTACAACACCTAAACGTGTTCTGTTAAAATTAAAAGTGTTTTCATTTAAACTGTTTCCGTTTGCATCATTTCCGTTCATCGAAAACACATATTGCGGTTGAATAAAACCTTTAAGTTGAACACCTTCTTCACCGCCGCCATCCTCACATCCTTGCGCAAACAAGGATGTGGAATTAAAAGCGAATATAAATACGAAACTTAAAATTACAATTATTTGCTTTTTCATCTTATATCACTTTAAATTAAATTATTTACCTGTTACATAATCAAAATCTCCGGATGCAATCCATTTATGAGCTTGCAATTGGGAATGAATCATCCCGTTTGCTCCAAATTTTAAGCTTTTTACATTCGGATATCCTAAAATTGTTAAATAGGCTGTTATTGCGGAAGATGTTTGACTTGTCCAGCAATAAGTCACAATTGTAGCATCTTTATCTAAATATTTAAAACCGTCATTTGCAAGTGATAAATCTTCTTTAATTCGGTATGCTGTTTTAATATGTCCGTAAGTATCAATATCTGCAGCTGTCCAATAATTATTAATAAAATAATCAGACGGTGTAGTTAATACTAAATCATTTGAAATACCCTGAAAATCACCGGCTAACATAACATCAACACGTTCTTTTAATATTTTATCACCGGTAGTTTCAGTACTTGTAATTTCAGGGACTGTAAATGTGACTGGTGATTGTATTGTATTCGTAGTTGACCAATTTGAATGTCCTACTGCAACATCGCCGATATTTGCAGTCCACGAATCAAAATCAGCATTCCAAGAACTCATCCCGAATAATAAAATTTTACAATCTGTATATCCGCTCAATCTTAAAGCAACATGTGCATGAGCTGCTTTTTGTCCTGTGTAACAAACCATTACAATCGGTTTTCCGTTTGCGTTTCCTGCCTCTGTCAGAACATTTGCCAATGTTGTATTGTGTGCTCCGTTAATATGACCGGTTGCAAAATCTGTAGCAGAACGCAAATCAATTACATAATAATCTGTTAAAGAAGCGTTTAAATCTGTTGCGGAGATTGTCCAACTTGTAAGTACATCGGGCAAATCCATACTGTTTGCGACCATATAATCAGTCATTACTTTATAATGATCAATTACGGGTTCCGGAGTATCTTTTTTACAACTTGATGCAAAAATCAATAATGATGCAATTAAATACATCGATAATCTGAAAAATTTGTTTTTTGAATTCATAACTTAAATTTTTATGTTTATAAAATAAAATGAGATTTTATATATTAATTATGATTTATTAATCACCGCAAGCACCGCTTTCTTTTTTTACCGGTTCTGCTTTATGATTCGGGTCATAAGCTGAATAGCCCCCGGTAAGGTTTTTTACATTTTCAAAACTGAGATTAATAAGAGATTGAACAGCCAATGCCGCTCGTTCTCCTTTTTGACTGTATATTATAATTTCATCATCCTTTTCAGGTGCATACATAAATTGTTCTTCCCAAAAAAGACTGTCTGAAATCAAAAATTCTAAATTACCTCGAGGCAACAACATTGAACCTTCAATATTCCCTGATTCATATTCAACAGCTTGTCGAACATCAATTAATAAAAATTCTTGGTTACTGTCAATTTTTGTTTTTAGTTCATTCACCGATATTTGAGGGATATAATTATTTACATCCTCTGACAGTTCACTTCCGTTTTCATATATTCCGTTGCAACTAAAAAATAATACAACTGAAAAAAGAATAATCGGAATTAATTTATTTCTGTTTTTCATCATTTGAAATTTAAAGATTTTACTAAAACTGACTGAACTTACCGGATTTTTCATTCCATACGGCAAACCAATACCAAATTCCCAGTATTACTAACACCAGACCAACGGATCCTGCATATCCCAAATAATCAGGAAGGTAATTCTTATATTGCATATTAAACGGCAAAATATCCGTTAACCAAGGAGTAATAAATTTGCTTGAAATTGGTGCGATTAGTAAAAATCCGAGAGCCGAGAACCATAATTTTACTTGTCCTTCACCCATTCGCCATAAAGTTCCGACTGCACAACCGCCGGCAATAGTCATCCCGATACCGAAAACAAATCCGCCGAGTAATCCTCTCAGCCAAAAATTTGAATGAACAAAGCTCATTTCACGTGCTCTTAATGCAGTTTCTCCTGCACCTATATTCATTGTTTTAATCACAACAAATCCAAAAAGCACAACCAGTAAACCGGCAATAATTCCTTTTGCTCCGGTTGAATCTCCCGACATAAAAGGTTCTCTAAAAGCTCTGACAATGCAAAATATTGATCGTTGTGAAATAAGTCCTAATAATCCGCCGATAATAATAAACCATCCGAGCACATATTCATCTGCTTGAAAATAAGTATAAGCAATAAAAAAAAGCAAAATTGATACGATTAGACCCATCCATTTTTGCCAAGCTCCTCTATCCTGTGAAACAGCCAGATATGTAAATCCTTTACCGGTACTTATTTTAGGGAACTTTTCCATTTCCCAAAAAAGATATTTTACGGCAACAACAGTACCCAGAAATAATCCGAACGTAAGAAAAATTGCACCTCCGGATAAAGCCGGTACACCACTGAAAAAACCGCCTATTGAACATCCGATACCCACTGTAGCCCCTATTCCCATAAGTGATCCGCCTATAAATCCTTTAATTAATTCACCAAACGGAGGGATTCGAACAGCAAAACTTTTAGAAAGTAATGCTCCGATAAAAGACCCCAGTACAATCATAATACTTAATAAAGCCCATTTATTCCCGAGCAAGGAAGGCGTTTCTTCAAAACCTAAAATATTTACAACTTTGTAAAGATTTTTTCCCCATGAACTATAACCGGCACTACCGCTCCAGGGACTTACAATACCAAACATTAACACATTAAGTATACCGGCTAAAACAGCCCCTGTCCAAACAGGCCAATGTTTCGTAAAAAATATATTATACAAATCTTTAAAAACACTTTTTTTTTCTGATTCTTTCATAGTTTATTGTTTTTGAATTAAAAATCTGAATACTCCCGGCTCGGGTTCAGTTTCTTCCAATAAAGTATTCCCTTTTTTCTCACACCATTGCGGAAGATCCGCTCTGGTTCCGGGATCCGTTCCGAACATCTCCAAAATTTCTCCGGGTTTTAACCCTTTCATTGCTTTTGCCAATTTCATCATAGGCATAGGACAAGAAAGTCCTTTTGTGTCTATTGTTTCTTTTATTTCCATATCATAAAATTTTATTGGTTTAACTGTTGCAAAGGTCAATCAATAAACTAAATAAATCTAATAAACAGCAGATGAGTAACTACAATTAAAATATGATTTACAACATCTGAAAATTGACAGCCGTTCTGTAAATAATTGATTAAAATCAATTATCTTTGTGAGAAAGGATATAAAAAAGACAAATGGAGAATAATCATTCATGCAGTGCAGCTACTGACAACTTATGCTGTTTTGAAGAACTCACTGAAAATGAGATTCAACTTCTTGAACAGAACAAACTTGAAGTTACCTATAAAAAAGGTGAAAATATCTGTAAACAAGGGGCTTTTGCATCTCATATTATTTACCTTTGTCAAGGTCTTGCAAAAGTTTATATTGAAAACGGAACAAATTCTTTGACATTAAAAGTGGTTCCCCGGGGCGGTTTTATCGGCTTAACATCATTATTTTCAGAAAATAACATATTCCAAAACTCAGCCATGGCTTATCAAGATTCTGTCGTAAGAATGTTTGATATGAATTTATTCAGAAAACTTATTAACGAGAATGCAGCATTTGCATCACAAATAATAAATATTCTTTGCGAAAATTCGGTTCAAATATACAATCGTTTTTTTAGTCTTCAACACAAACAATCGTTTGGTCGTATGGCTGATATTCTTCTTTGCCTTTCAGACAGGATTTTCAAAACCTCTGAATTTGATTTAAATATTTCAAGGCAAGAACTTGCTGATTTAACAGGGCTCTCAAAAGAACAAACAATACGAACATTAAAATCGTTTAAGGATGATAATTTTATAGAAATAGAGGGAAAAACTTTAAAAATTACAGATAAAAATTCATTGCTTGATATTAGTAATTACGGTTAAAATCTCATAAAATATATGCACCTCTGCCAATAAGGAGAAATAAAAAAAGAGCTCACAAAATGTAAGCTCTATACTTTTTTACAATCTAAATATCACTTTATTTTATTAACATTTTTTCAATTGCTTTTACGGCTCTGAAACCGTCGGCAATAGCACTGATTGCATCTGCTGTTCGATTGGCGGAATCACCGCCGGCAAATAATCTCGGAAGTGTCGTTTGTTTATCTTCATTAACAACAAAACGTCCGCGTTCAATTTTAATTTGATCTTTCATATCATCAGGAATGAACGAATAATCACCTTCTTGACCGATGGCTCCGATTACGGAAGTGACTTCCATAATATCTTCGCTGCCTTCAATTTGTTTCGGTCGGGGTCGTCCTCCGTCAGGATCAGGAATCATTTCTGAACGAGCAAATTTTAATTTTATAACTTTTCCGTTTTTATCGCCTATAATTTCCAAAGGAATACCTTGAGGCATAATATGAACACCTTCATCTTCTGCACCTTCAATTTCTTCCCAGTCAGCCGGCATATCTTCAACACGTCGTCTGTAAACAATGGTTACGTCAGCACCTTTTCTTCTTGCAACACGAGCTGCATCAATAGCTACATTCCCGCCGCCGATTACGACCACTTTATTTCCTATTTCCATTTCTCCGCCGCCGTTTATAACATCAAGATATGTAACCGCTTGAAGCGATCCTTCTAAATCTTCTCCGGTAATACCGAGTGTCCATGGTTTTTCAAAACCGACACCCATAAATACGGCATCTGAATTATTATATAACTCTTTAAAATCAATATCTTTTCCTACACGTGTGTTAAAATTAATTTTGACACCGATACTTTGCATGTAAGCTACTTGTTTTTCCAGACTTTCAGCCGGCAAACGATATTTCGGAATTCCGTAGAATGTCATACCGCCGGCATTTGCTTTGGCTTCATAAATAGTTACATCAAATCCGCGAAGTGCAAGATAGTATCCGGCAGTAAGCCCTGAAGGACCGGCACCGATAATACTGATTTTCTTACCGTTGGCTTCTTTAATTTCGGGATTTACAATTTGTCGTGTAATTTCAGCATTTTCGGCCGTTTCAGTTGCATAACGTTTCAACCAGCGAATGGCAATTGCATCACCTCTGTGGGTCATGGCACAAACATCTTCACATCGACGTGTACAAACTTTACCGCACATTTCGGGTAAAGGATTATTGTCATAAATAATACGAAGTGCATCTTCATCATTTCCTCTTGCAATTGCATTAATATATTCAGGAATGTGCATGTGATCAGGACAAGACTCGGTGCACAATCCGCAACTTATACAACGTGCGGCTTCTTTTCGAGCTTCTTCTTCATTATATCCGAGAACTGCTTCTGCAAACGATTTAATTCTTTCACTTCCGTCAAGTTCACGCATCGGAATACGATTGTAATCAGAAAGTGAAGTTTCTTTGTCGCTGTGAAATGAAATAATTTGTTCTCCGTTTTCTTTATTGTCAACACCCGGGGTCCATAAAAAATCATCTGCATCAGGCGTTACAAAAATATAATCCTTAGTCAAACTTAAAGAACCTGTCGGACATACTTCCACACAAAGTGCACACCAACAACAACGTCCGTTATCAACACGAGGGCGTAAACCGGAATCTCCTTTTTTCCCTTCAACACCTTCTATTTCAATCATATCAATTGCCTCGTTCATACATATTGTAGAACAATTTCCGCAACCGATACAATCATCTAATTTATTAAAATGCAATCCTCTGTATCTGTCGGAAGCGTGTTCCGCTACATCAGGAAACATTATCGTATGTGGTTTCTTACCGAATTGTTTTAATCCGGTAATCGGGGATAATAAACCTTTTAAATCAAAAAATGCCATATTCTACAGCTTAAATGTTATTTATTCAATTAAGAATTTATTTTTATTAACGTTCAATTTCAGGCGGACAAGTTCCGAGACTATTCATAATAAATGAGACATCGGCAACATTTTCTCCTACCAATAAATTTTCCAATAATGTAATTCCGTGAACATAAGCAGGACCTTTTACATGAACACGACGCGGTTTGTTTCCGCCGTCACTGACCATATAATAACCGAATTCACCTCTGGCGGATTCTGTTTTAACAAAAGCATCTCCTGCAGGAATTGTCCATTTATGCGGATTCGGTATTTTATTGTAATATTCTCCTCCGGGCATTTTATCTAATACTTGTCTGACCAAATTAATTGATTGACGAATTTCAAACCTCCTGACTAAAGCACGTGTCCAAACATCGCCGCCTTCCATAGCAGGAACTTCAAAATCCAATTTATCATACACTTCATAAGGATCATCTTTACGGACATCACTTTGTATTCCGCAACCTCTTAACGGAGGACCTACAACGCCCCATTCAATCGCTTTATTTTTATCAATAATACCGACTCCTTTTGCTCTTTTTTGGAAAATTGAATTTTCAAACAACAACTTATCATAATCATCCAATCTTTTTTCCAGATAATCCATAGTACGTAATGCCTTCTCCTTAAATCCTTCAGGTAAATCACGTCTGACACCGCCGGGCCAAATATACATGTGATAAACACGACCGCCGGTTAAATCTTCAAATAAATCCAAAATATAATTTCGATCACCGACACTCCACTGTCCCATTGTTAACAGACCTGCAGAGCCCGATTGACCGCCGTACCAAAGAAGATAAGTTGCAATACGTGCCAGTTCCAAAGTCATGACACGAATATATTTTGCTCTTTCGGGAACTTCTCTTCCTTCAATTTCTTCAACGGCACGTGAATAATTTTCTTCATTCGGATCGGGTTCCGGAACACAAATCCGGCAAACAATCGTAAAACTTTGCAACCAATTACGACGTTCCATCAATTTTTCAAAACCTCTGTGAAGGTATCCTACATGTGTTTCGGCTTTAACGATTGTATCACCTTCCACTTGTAGCTTTACCATCATATTTCCGGTAATCCCCGGGTGCTGCGGTCCGATATATAAAGTTGTTGATTTTTCTCGCATTATGATTATTTCTTTGTTATACTTAACTATATTTTATAATATCAAAACTTAATCTCTTGAGTATTTTTTTGCAAAATCAGGTAATTCTTCATCCGTTCTTTCTTGAACGTATTCTCTGACATCTTTTGCATCTTCTCTGCCCGGTCTTTCAAAATATGTTTTCTCTACAAATTTTACTGTATCAAAATCGCGTCTCATCGGAGGCATATGTTCCCAATCTTCAAGAATGAACTCTTCTCTGCCGACTAAACCTTCAAATTGAATTCCGAACATTTCTCGTATTTCTCTTTCGTAAGTATTTGCTTGTCGCCAAATAAAATCAATATTCGGAAGTGTTCCGTTATCTCTGGAAACTCTTGTTTTTACAAAGAAATTTATCTTTTCTTCCGGATGCCATAAAATATAGACAACTTCAAATTCTCCGTCTTCTATCCAATCGACACAAGACATATGTGTAAATGCCGTATATCCGCTGTTTTCTTTTGCATAAAGCAAAACCGGAACTATTTCTTTCGGTTCAACTTTCACTTCTACTCTTCTTTCTCTGCGAACACTGCCTCCTTTAAGTATAAATTTCTTTTCTAAAAGATTAAGCAGTTTTTGTTCGTTATGTAAATTATTTTCAGACATAATATTTATATTATGATATATTTTTACCAATTAAAATCAGGCATTACCCAATTTGTAATTATTTTCTTTTGATTTTCTTTATAATAATCAAGATTTTTTTTGTATTTATCCCATCCGTCAGCTTTACCCTCTTGAATTTGTTTTTGCAATTTTACAAATCCGGCAATTACAGCTTCGGGTCTGGGCATACAACCGTTTATATTCACATCTACGGGTATATATTTATCCAATACATTAATCGTATTATAACTGTCCCAATACATTCCTCCGTTTATAGTACACGAACCGAAACCGATAACATATTTAGGATCTTGCATTTGTTCGTACACTTTGATAACTCTTTTTAATGATTTAGTAGCTAAATAACCGGTAATAAGCAAAACATCAGCTTGTCTCGGAGTAGCTGCCCCCCTGATACCGAAACGTTCAGCATCGTAACGAGAAGTCATGGTAGGCGGAATTTCAATAGCTCCGCAACCGGTACCGTATGCTAAGATAAACAAAGAATGTTTTCTTGCATAATTTTGAATGATATCAACTATTTTTTGTGATTCTTTATCGTTATACATTTTTATATAATTTCTTTTTATAATTTAGAATGCGGCATAAAGTAATGCAATAAATCCGAAAAATGCAGGCCAGCCCCAAAAATAACGGACGGATTGCTCTGTTCTGAAACGCGCACTGACAGCCCCCCACAGAACAGGATATAAATACAATGCAAAAGTTTTAAGAACCAAAACAATTAAATTAGAAGCTCCGCCCATAAATAAATCAACGTATAAAGTTAATTTTACAAAAGCAAAAATAGAGCCGCTGGTCATCATAGTTGAAAGATATTTTCCGCCGAATTCCGAAACAGGACCTGATGCTAATTCTTGCGGTGCTCCAACAATATCAAAAGGTGAATAACGGAACATTCCGGGCATTGCCAATAAAGCAGCAATAAAAGCAAAAGGTGATGAAAACATCATCCATGTTCCGCTTTGACTTTGAATATCCATTAATCCGGTAACAGAAGTCGTTTTATATTGTATCATTAAAGCAACTAATGCCATTACCCAAGGAATCTCAAACCCGACCATTTGTGTTAATCCTCTGCTGACCCCTATGGCAGTATTCGGGTTACCTGTAGCACCGGCACCGAGAGCCATTCCCAGTGAACCGAAAACCATAATATAAAGCAGAAATATAAGATCACCGCTGAAGTTCAAGTTGGTAAAGAATAAACCGTCTTTTAAAATCGGAATAAACATTAAAGTTGTAACAGACATGGTAATCATCCACAAAGGAGCTAAATGATGCATCACACCGTAACGAACAGATGTTTTTTTAAATAATAATTTTAATACATCCAAAAAATTCTGCCAAACCGGAGGTCCTACACGATTTTGAATTCTCGCAATAATTTTTCTGCTGAAACCTCCGTAGAACATTCCCACTACAAATGCTAAAATTGTTGTAAGAACTGCTCCGAGTATTTTATATCCTATTCCTTCCATTTCTCTTTATTATGGATTTTTTTTTATTATTAATTAATAACCGAAAATTGATTTACTAAAAACGAGTAATATAACTAAGAATGTAATTACATAAACGGCATAAGTTTGTCCGTTTCCGGTATATATTCTTCGCATAAAGTCGAATAATGCTTCAAGACCCTTCCCGAATTCATCATAGTATTTATTAATTTTCCATTTTAAAATCGGTTGTAACACACGTTCAAAAGGTTTATAAAAATCTTTCGAATAAGTCATATTATCCTCAGGTTTTATCATTTCACCGGAAACACTTATATCTTTTGTTGAAACTTTTGTTGAATGTTTGTAACCTCTCCAAGTAAGAAAAATCAAGAATGCAACAAAAACAACTACCACAGCTAAAAATATGTGTTGAAAATTAACACTGTCACCCCATGTATTAGTTAATACTGACATTTGCCAGCTAACATCATGAAAACCGAGATTGGTCATTCCTGCAGCAATGTATTTTAATACAATACCCGGATATGCTCCTGTTACCATTAAAAATAATGATAATAAAATCATCGGAACCACCATCAGCGGAGATGCTTCTTTTACATGATCAAATTCAGGTTCTTGTTGTCCCAAAAATAAACCGAATAAAAACTTATAACAATATAAAAATGCTGCCGTTGATGATAAGAAAATCATTATTACCATTAAAAAATTTCCGTTAGTTATCAATGATTCATACAACATCCATTTCGCAACAAAACCACCAAGCGGCGGAATACCTGCCAAAGCAATAATTGCAATTAAAGAGGCAAAAAATGTAAACGGCATTTTTCTTACCAAACCGGAAACAACAGTCATATCAGTTGAACCGGCTTGTCTTTCAACGGCACCTACGGCCATAAATAATACGCCTTTAAAAGCGGCATGTAATATTGCCAAATATAAACCTGCCATCACACTTAACTCTGTTCCGATACCGATACCGGTAACAATATATCCGAGTTGAGCAATAGATGAATATGCCAAAAGTTTCTTCGCATCATCTTGGAATATGGCACTGAAAGTTGCCAGCACGGCAGTAATTGCTCCTAACCATGCCAGTACATCTCCGACAATTGACATATTCGCATGTGCAAATAAATTTACAACGACAAATCCGAGACCGTAAATACCCATTTTAGATAATGCTCCGGAAAAAACGGAAGTATAAGCCATCGGTGTATTTGAGTATGCCCCGGGTGCCCAAACATGCAAAGGCATAACCGCACTTTTTAGTGCAAAACCGAACATTAATAAAATACCGGTTAATAATTTAGTTTGTAAAGAAAATCCTCCGAAAGCCGTAAAATAATCAGCCAACATCATACTACCCGTATTGTTGTTTATGATAACAATCGCCATCAACATGGCATAAGCACCGAGTGCACTGAATACCATATATTTAATACCTGTTTTCTCAACATCTTTCCCTAAGAAGATAACTAACAGATAAGATGACCATGTCATAATTTCCCAAAAGATAAATAAACTGACAAAATCGCGACTCATTAAAATACCGGTCATTCCGAGTATTGAGAATAAGAAACTAAAATAGAATGTTGCAAGTTTCTTTTGATCTTTCATATATCCGATAGCATAAATTAAAGCTAAAGGCGAAAGAATCATCACAATCATACTGAATAATTTTCCGTACATATTATATCCCCATTCCAAATGAAATCCGGAAATAGTTAATGATACGGTTTCAGTAAAATCAACCTGAGTGAACCAATAAATCGGAATAATTAAGGCAACGATAAAAACTGTAATGTTACCGAGAAGTTGATTTATACGATGTCCGAAATAACTCAAAAGAGCACCGCCTGCGATTATAAGTAATAAAAGTACTAAGCTGTTCATATTTTCAATTGCTTAATTTCTTATAAATAATTTATTAATTCAATGATAAATTCGGTAATACATTATGAATGTAACTTGCTTTATCAAATAATTCGTTTGTTGCTTTCGTTAAATAATCCGTAATTAAATCCGGATAAATACCGACTCCGATTATGACGATTGCCAATACGGACATAGCTGCAATAGCATTCCAAGTCGGTTTGTGTACTTCAACTTCTTTATGTTGTTGTCTGAAATAGAGTCTGCCGATAACTTTAAAATAATATACGACTTCCACTACGGCAACTAATAATATCAAAGCAATAACAAAATACAAATTACTGTCTGCCGTTGCAACCAACATATTTAATTTACCCCAAAATCCGGAAAACGGCGGTAAACCGACAATGGCAAAAGCACCAAGTCCGAACATTAATGATGTAAACGGCATTATTTTTCCGAAACCGTCTAAATCTCTTATTTTCTTTTGTTTTGTGGAATAGGTTAAAAATCCGGAAGCAAGAAACAATAAAGATTTAATAATTGCATGATTAAACATTAAGAATAAACCGGCAAAAATTCCGGCTTTAGTATTAAAACTGAAAGCAACCATTATCAATCCCATTTGGCCGATACTTGAATAGGCCAACATTCTTCGTAAACGTGTTTGCCGCATCGCCGAAAATTCTGCAAATATGATGGTTAAAATTCCCATTATCAATAATAGGTCAAAAATACCGTCAACTTCCAATACCGTGTAAAATACTCTGACTAGAGCATAAATTCCCGATTTTGCCAACATGCCGGCAAATGATGCTGCTACCGGAGCCGGAGCTTGAGAATAAGCATCGGGGACCCAACCGTTCATAGGAAACATTTCGGCTTCAATACCTAAACCAATCATAAATAAAATAGCGATGATGCTTTTCATTTTAGGGTCAATTGATTGCGCTTTAACAGCAATCTCAGCCATATTTAAAGTTCCTACTTGTTTGTATAATAATAATATTGCAAGTAAAATAAACGTTGATGATAAGGAGCCGATTAATAAAAACTTAAAAGCTGCTTCAGCACTGTCTCTGCCTTTATAAAAAGCGGTTAAACCGTAAGAAGAAATGGCTGTGATTTCCAAGAAAACAAACATGTTGAAAATATCACCCGTTAAAACGACACCGATTGAACCGGCAACCAATAACATTAACAGGGTAAAATATTTTTTGGAATTATCGAAACCGACTTTTTTAAAGTTATAACTGTACACCCAAACCAAGAAAGCCAAAAAGGTAATTAATGTTACGACAAAACCGCTGAATTCACTGAATACCAAATTGATACCCCAAGGCGGAGCCCAACCTGCCAATTGAATAACGATCGGTTTTCCGGGGACTAAATTCAAATACAAATCAAAAGAAATGTATGCTATAAAAGCAAATACCAATCCGGGAATAATTCCGATTAAGGGTTTATATATCTTTCCGAATAACGGTAATAAAAATGCCGTTAATAAAGGAAGTGCGATAAAATATACAGGATCTGAGATTACCATTTTAAATTCTTTATTTCGTCAATATTAGTAGTATTGTGTTTTCTGTACAATCGTACAACAAGTGCTAATGCAACAGCCGTAACACCAAATCCGATAACAATTGCTGTCAGAACCAAAGCTTGGGGAACAGGGTCAACCATCACAACATTTTTTCCGACAACAGCCGGAGAAAAAATAGGTGCCGTACCGTTACTGATATAACCTACGGCAACAAAAAGAAGATGAAGACCTGAGTCAAGAACTGATAAACCGATAACAATTTTTACCAGATTTTTTTTCACTAAAGCGGCATATAATCCCAACAACATTAAGAAAAATGCTGTTCCGTAAATACCGTATGTCAAAAATTCTTGCATATTAATATATCTTAAAATTAATGTTTAATTTTCTTCGGGATCTAATCCGGTTTCTTTTACAGTTAATAATGTATCTAAAATACCCGTTATTTCGGCACCAACTTTAAAACCGACTGCGACATAGATAATTCCGATAATACCTCCGCTCAACAAATCATTTAATTTTCCGGCAGGTAAAAAGTTTTCAAGGAAATTATGATTATTTGCATAAACCAATCCCAGTAAACCGAGAATTACAAATGTTGAACCTGCTATTGCTTCAATCCATGTTAAGGCATTGTGTTCAATAAAAAACTTACGATAAGATACCAACATCAGCAAAAATCCGGTTGCAATAATAGCACCGCCTTGGAAACCGCCGCCCGGAGTTAAATGTCCGTGAATAAAAATATAAGCACCGAGCATGATTGTAAAAGGAAAAATAACTTTTGCCCCTGTTTGAACCAATGCACTGGCTTCGGGAGCTGTTCTTTGCGGATTAAGTCCGGAATCATGAGATCGTCTTCGATATAAAATACTTCCTAATGCTGTAGAAGCCAAAAACAAAACCGTGACTTCTCCCAAAGTATCAAATCCCCTGAAATTTACAACAATTGAGGTTACGACATTAGCAACTTTTAAGTCATTCGGAGATTTATCAAGATAAAAATCTTTTACCCCTTTGATTAAATCTGCGCCGAAAGGTACGGATGCGAATGCACTTAAAAGATAATATGCAATAACACCTAAAAAACCTATAATTATTACTTTTTTCATATTATATTATTTATCTTCGAAACGCTTTGTATTTCTGACAGTTATAATAAAAATAATCGTGCTTAATGCAATCCCGATAGCCGCTTCTGTTAATGCAACATCAGGTGCTTGCAATAAATAAAATACCAATGATAAAACCAAGCTGATTACTGAAGTTGCAATCACGGCATGAATCAAATCTTTTTTCATAACAGCGTAGAAACCTGCAATGATTAATACGACCAATGAAATAACGGTTAAGATAATTTCTGTGTGAGTCATTATTTATCCTCCTCTTTTTGGTTCTTTTGTAAATTTTCAATTTCTTCTTCATAAGCATCACCGACATTTTCATCTTTTAAATACGGTAATTGATGTGCTTTATGACTTCCTCGTGCTAAAGCATGAGAACTAAGCGGGTTTGCAATGGCAATGAAAATAACAATAATAATTGTTTTAACCATCCACTCCGGTTGCATAAAACCGATACCGAGAATGGTACTCATAGCACCCAAAGTACTGGCTTTAGTTCCTGCTTGAAGTCGGGTATATAAGTCCGGCATTCTTAAAATTCCCAGTCCTCCGAGAAATAAGAATGCAGCTCCGATGCTTACTAAAAAATATCCTATGTAATTCAAAATTTGCATTTTCAGAATTTTTTTAAAATTAAAATGAAATCTATATTCCGCCTTCGAGATAACGTGCAATCGTTATTACACCGATAAAACCGAGAACGGCATATACTAATGAAACATCAATATAGATATAACGTTTCATTATAAATCCGAGAACAACCATTACAGCAATCAACATAACGGATAATGTATCCAATGCCATAACCCTGTCGGATGCCGTGGGTCCTTTTATAAATCGTATAACGGCAAAGATTGCTCCCAATGAAATAACTGAAATAATAATTATAAAAAACAAGTCCATATTAATTGTATATTTTTATTAAAATGTCTTCAAATTGTTTGGCAATTTCTCTGTATGCTGTTTCTTCATCTGTTCCCGTAACATACAACCAATGTATAAAAAATTTATTATCAATAATATCTACCGTTAAAGTTCCAGGTGTAAGTGTAATACTGTTTGCCAATAACATTTTTGCAAACGGTGAACTTAATTTACTTTCAAATTCTACAATACCCGGATTAATCGGGAGTTTCGG
>Ga0164318_10002812_pt1 | contig 16293 bp, 12 predicted proteins | sample GuaBasSedimGuay9_FD_113734 | JGI IMG/M metagenome (GOLD analysis project Ga0164318, IMG submission 113734) | Subseafloor sediment microbial communities from Guaymas Basin, Gulf of California, Mexico - Guay9, Core 4571-4, 0-3 cm | ecosystem: Environmental > Aquatic > Marine > Hydrothermal vents...
ACAAAAAATGGTATACCTACAACAAATAAAGTAAGTAATGAGATAAGCCAGAATGGTGTGTCGCCTATGTTTACAACATTAACATAATCCATTAGTTCATGGTTTCCCCAAACTAAACCAAAAGTACCTGTTGTAAATAATCCTGCAATAAGTCCAATCAATGTAGAAAGAGCGATAATAATTAATAAGATTCCGAAGAACTTACCAAACACTTTAATGATTCCTACAAATATTTTTCCTATAGTGCTAAAGAAACTATTTGCTCCTTTTTTAGCGGTATCTACATGCTTGTCGATATCAACATCTTTTATACTATCTGAGGCTTTGTTTAGCTCATCCTTAATTTTTCTCTCGATGTTAGAAATATTCACCTTTTCTCTAGTCATCTTAAGTTTATCTGAAGTACTTATCGCTTCAGGAACTAAGATCCAAAGAAGGATGTATATAAGGATAGGTGCTCCAAACCCAAATAATACTAAAGCAATCCATAATAATCGAATCCAGATTGCATCGATATTTAGATAATGTCCTAATCCAGAGGATACCCCTGCAATAAACTTATTGTCTATATCACGAAACAATTGTTTGTGAGCTGTTCGTTTTTTTGTTTTTGTTTTCTCGTACTGAGGGGAGTCTTCGAAAATTTCCTCATCAATAACGTAATCTTCTGGTTGTCCCATCACAGCGATAACTTCATCTAATTCTTTTAATGAAATAACTTGTGAAGAGTCATTTATTTTTTCAGAAAAGAGTTCGCCTATACGTGCTTCTATATCTTTGATTATTTCGTCTTGTCCTGTTGGATCTGAAAAAGAACGTCTTATAGCATCAAGATATCTTGTAAGCTTTGCAAAAGCATCTTCATCTATGTGAAAAAATGTACCTGCTAAATTTATGTTTACTGTCTTGTTCATTTCTTTGTTTTTTCTCGTGTTACTTTTTTAACTGCCTGTTGTAATTCATTCCAGGTAGTGTCTAATTCTTTTAAAAATAATTTTCCGGTTTCGGTAAGCGCATAATACTTTCGTGGAGGTCCACTGGTAGATTCTTCCCAGCGATATGCTAACAGACCTGCATTTTTAAGTCGTGTTAACAAAGGATATATTGTTCCTTCAACCACAAGCATTTTCGCGCCTTTAAGGGTCTCTAGTATGTCTGAGGTATATGCTTCTCCATCTTTAAGTATGGATAAGATGCAATACTCCAAGACTCCTTTTCGCATTTGTGCTTTTGTGTTTTCAATTTTCATTTGTTCGATTTTTAATTGATTCCCAAGGAATTTTGGGTTAATTCTTTTTTTGTGATTACATAGTGAGACCTAAGGTCTTCTATTTTATAAACTTGATTCTTAGCTACTCGTGCTTTTTCAAGAGAGGAAACAATAACATCGTTATGATGAATATTTCCGTAAGAAAGTAAGTTTAAAACCACTGCTAATACGATATTAACTAACGTGCTCATTTTTTGATTGATTTAGTCCAGATCCTTGTACTTCAGATTGGGTGGTTGTTTTAATGAATGGTATACTTAATGGGTATTTATATAATTTTCCTTTTGAGGCATGCATAGTAGCAGAAATTACAGCGTAAAGTTCGAATACAAAAATTCCGAATAATAATATGGCTGCAATAAATAAGACAATTACATATCCTGATAGATTTTTTATATCACTTATTGATGTGTGGCCTACTGAATTATCAATGGTTTCTACTAAGGAAATAAAATCTGTTGCAAAAATGATTACAAAGGGGAGGCAGATTAAACCAATAACTAAGGAGTAAATAAAAACACTTAGTTGAAAGTTGATTGCCTCTTTTCCATGTTCATCTACAAAATTGTGTTCTTTATTAAATGTCCATAATAATAAAGGCCCAATAAAATTTCCGAAAGGGAAAAAGAACTTTGAAAAAGTTGAAAGATGCATTAGAGATGCAACATTTTTTTGGTTTTCTGTTATAGTAGTATCCATTGTCTATTAATTTCTTATACAAATATATGTCTAAAAGCTAGTACTTTGTTACGCATAGTACTGTAATTAACATTTAATTAACACAATTAATTTATTAAGATACTGTATGACAGTGATTTAATAAATTTATTGTTTCTGTGATTATTAAGGAACTATAATATTAGAAGGTAAAATAATTCTTACAAAATGATTATATTTGCAAATAATAATTTAATATGTCGTTAACTCCTAAGCAAATAACTGCTTTTACTTTTTTTAAATTGCCCTCTGTTTTTTGGTTAGGCATTCGTGTGAAATCTGTAGATAATGCTTCTTGTACAGTAAGTGTAAAACACAGATGGATTAATCAAAATCCATTTAAATCTATGTTTTGGGCAGTACAGGGAATGGCAGCAGAGTTAACCAGTGGCGCCTTAGTAATGTGTTATATAAAAGAGAGTGATCAGAGAATCTCTATGCTGGTTGCGAATAATAAAGCCTCTTTCTTTAAAAAGGCAACAGGTAGAATTACGTTTACTTGTAATGATGGATTAAAAATTAAAGAAGCTATTGCTCAGACTATTTTAACTGGCGAAGGTCAAACTTGTTGGATGAAAGCAGAAGGTGTTAATAAGGAAGGTGTTGTTGTTTCGGTTTTTGAATTTGAATGGACAGTTAAAGTTAAGGCTAAATAGGAGTTAAGGCCAATATTAAATAAAAAGAAAAGACTAATTCAGGTTTTAATTTTGGTTAAAACTTTGCTAAACTTTTCAGTAAAAAAGAATATTCTAAATATTTTTTTGGTATATTTAGACTGAATTTAAAAAAACAAATTAGCCTATTGAAATAAAAATACTTAACCTAATTCGATAAATAATGGCTCGAGCAATGTTTGATTACACTAAAGCTGTACTAAAAAAAGTAAGTTTTGATGTAAATTTATTCTGTAAGGAGTTAGAAAAGGCTTTAACCCGTTTACTTCCCCACGAAATAGAGGAATTAAAAATATGGATTAATAGTTTACTCGTTCAGAAGCCCCAGTTAAATCAATGTTTAATTTATTTAAAATAATATAAAAAAAACCTCTCAACTTAGCTGGGAGGTTTTTAGTTTTAATCTATTTCACTTTGGATTAAGTATTTGAATAGTTATTCAATATATTTTAATCATTTACCAAATCATTTTCATTTCTAAAAACAAGGGCATTATTGAAACTATCTAATAATATAATACTGTCTATAGAAATTTTCCCTGAGAGTATTTCTTTAGATAATTCATTTAAAACTTCTTTCTGAATCACTCTTTTAACAGGACGAGCACCATATTGTGGTTCATATCCTTTTTTTGCTAAATAAGAAATAGCTTCATCAGTTGCATCTAGAGTGATATGCTGCTTTGCTAACATTTTAGTAAGTCCTTTTAATTGCAGACCTACAATCTGTTTGATATCACTTTCAGAAAGTGGTGTAAACATAATAATGTCATCTATGCGATTTAAAAATTCTGGACGTACCGTTTGTTTTAGTAACCCTAAAACTTCAATTTTGGCAACCTCCATGGCTTTGTCAATATCTTTAACAGTGTCATATTTCTCTTGAATAATATGACTTCCCATATTACTAGTCATAATAATTACTGTGTTTTTGAAATCTGCAACACGACCTTTATTATCCGTTAACCTTCCTTCGTCCAATACTTGAAGCAATGTGTTAAATGTATCTGGATGAGCTTTTTCAATTTCATCTAATAAGACTACAGAGTAAGGCTTACGTCTTACAGCTTCAGTTAATTGACCACCTTCATCATAGCCAACATATCCCGGAGGAGCACCAATTAATCTGCTCACACTATGACGCTCTTGATATTCACTCATATCGATACGAGTCATAGCATTTTCATCGTCAAACATATATTCGGCTAATGCTTTCGCCAATTCAGTTTTTCCAACCCCTGTTGTACCTAGGAATAGAAAAGTTCCTATAGGTTTTTTATCATCTTGTAATCCGGCACGACTTCTTCTTATTGCATCACTTACAGCAACAATGGCTTCATCTTGCCCTACAACACGTTTATGAAGTTCATTCTCTAAGTTCAGTAATTTTTCACGATCACTTTGCAACATTTTAGTTATAGGAATTCCTGTCCATTTAGCTACAACTTCAGCAATATCTTCCGTTGTAACTTCTTCTTTAATTAATGAATCACCCTCTTCATTTTCAGCTAGCTTAGTTTCCAATTCAAAAAGACTTTCATTAGCTTCTTTTATTGTTCCATAACGCAGTTCAGCAACTTTACCAAAATCACCATCACGCTCAGCACGATCAGCTTCTAGTTTATATTCTTCAATTTCTTTTTTCAAATTTTGAATGGCATCTACAACTTCTTTTTCACTTTTCCATTTGGCGTGAATCGAATTACGTTCTTCTTTTAAGTTCTCTAAATCAAAACGAAGTACTTTTAACTTCTTTTCATCCTTTTCTCTTTTAATAGCTTCAATTTCAATTTCTAGTTGCATTACTTTTCTGTCCAAAACATCTAACTCTTCGGGTTTAGAATTAATTTCCATCCTGATTTTTGCAGCAGCCTCATCCATTAGATCAATGGCTTTGTCTGGTAAAAATCTATCTGAAATATAACGTTGAGAAAGTTCTACAGAAGCAATTATAGCTTCATCTTTAATGCGAACTTTATGATGTGTTTCGTATTTTTCTTTTATTCCCCGAAGGATAGAAATAGCACTTTCTGTATCTGGTTCATCAACAAACACTTTCTGAAAACGTCTTGCTAAAGCTTTGTCTTTTTCAAAATATTTTTGATATTCATCTAAGGTAGTTGCTCCAATAGCACGAAGTTCTCCTCTTGCCAATGCAGGCTTTAAAATATTGGCAGCATCCATAGCTCCTTGTCCGCCACCAGCACCTACTAATGTGTGTATTTCATCTATAAATAAAACGATATTTCCGTCACTTGTAGTTACTTCTTTAATGACTGCTTTAAGACGTTCTTCAAATTCACCTTTATATTTAGCTCCTGCTATCAAAGCACCCATATCTAATGAAAAAATAATCTTGTCTTTTAGGTTTTCAGGAATATCACCAGCTATAATACGGTGTGCTAATCCTTCTGCAATAGCAGTTTTTCCTGTACCCGGTTCCCCAACCAACATTGGGTTATTTTTAGTTCTTCTTGATAAAATTTGTAAAATCCTGCGGATCTCTTCATCACGCCCAATTACAGGATCTAGTTTTCCATCAGATGCTAATTGATTTAAGTTTCGTGCATATTTATTTAAAGAGTTGTATGTTTCTTCAGCAGATTGTGACGTAACCCTTTCTCCTTTTCGTAATTCTTCAATTGCCGATTTCAAGCCTTTTTCAGTTACACCTTGGTCTTTTAAACTTTGAGCAATAGAACTTTTAGATTTGAATATTGCTAAAAGTAAATGTTCGATAGAAACGTATTCATCATTCATTTTTTTGGCAATAATGCTTGCTTCATTCAATGTTTTACCAGCATCTCTTGATATCATAATATCTCCACCTGACACTTTGGAAAAACTTTCCAATTGCTTGTCTATTATTTGTTTCAGGATTTCCAAATTCACATTTAACTTCTTTAATATGAAAGGAGTGACATTTTCATCAACTTCAAAAACAGCTTTTAATATGTGTTCATTTTCAATTTGTTGATGACCATAGCCTTGAGCAAGTATTTGTGCCTGCTGAATAGCTTCTTGCGATTTAATGGTATAATTATTTAAATTCATAGTATATGTTTTTATCCACAACAGTGGTGTTAATCTTTGTTTTCAATATTGAGTAATCAAATTTCAAACCAATTAAATAATGCGTCAATATGACTGATATTAAGTGATTTGATAAGACAAATTGTCTAATGGGAACTGCATATACTTACTAATTGTAAGAGAGATTTTGTTATGTTTGTAAAAATTAAAATTAAATGGGACTTTTAGGTAAATTGTTTGGTTCTACTAATGATTCAGAAAAAGAGGAGAAATATATTCCTTGGAATAGACTTACTCGATTAGAACAATTAGATACTATTATTGAAGAGTCTGTAAATACACCAGTCGCTATTTTTAAACATTCAACTCGTTGTGGAACTAGTAGGATGGCATTGCGTCAATTTGAAAAGCAATTCTCTATTGATAAGGATAATGTAAAGCTTTATTTTTTAGATTTAATTGCTTTTAGAGAAGTGTCTAACGAAATTGCAATACAATTTCAGGTGTTACACCAAAGTCCTCAATTGATAGTGGTAAAAAATGGAAATACGGTACATCATAGTTCTCACTATAGTATTGATGCAGGACTTTTAGAAAGGTATCTTTAAAGAAGGATTATTCTATAGCAGGGAGTAATTTTCCGCTACATATTCCAAATCCTATTCGCAAACCATCATTTTCACAATGAGCACGCATAATCACAGTATCATTATCATTGATGAATTTTCTTTCAACTCCATTTTTAAGTTGAACGGTATTTTGACCTCTCCAGCTTAATTCTAACATAGAGCCATAGGAGTCTTTTGTAGGTCCAGAAATGGTTCCACTACCCATCATATCACCAGCACGGACATTACATCCATTAACAGTATGATGTGCTAATTGTTGTGCCATAGACCAATACATATATTTAAAGTTGGAATTAGCTACAACAGTTTCTTCATCACCTTCAGGTTGGATTCCAACTTGCAATTTAATATCGAAATTTTTGTTTTCCCCATGTTGTAAATAGGGTAGTGGTGCAGGATCTTGTTTTGGACCATTAGTTCTAAAAGGCTCTAAAGCATCTAAAGTAACTATCCAAGGAGAAATAGTTGATGCGAAACTTTTACCTAAGAATGGTCCTAGAGGAACATATTCCCATGCTTGAATATCGCGAGCACTCCAATCGTTGAATAATACCAAGCCAAAAATATAATCTTCAGCCTCATTAATAAGGACTCTTTCGCCCAAATGATTAGCAACGGTAGTTATAAAAGCCATCTCTAATTCAAAGTCTACTAATTTTGAAGGTCCAAATCCAGGCACACCATCATCACCAGGTTTTGTTTGCCCAAATGGTCTCCTAATTGCAGTCCCTGAAGGAATTATAGAAGAACTTCTTCCGTGATAACCAATTGGAATACGAAGCCAGTTAGGTAATAATGCATTTTCAGGATCTCTAAAAAGCGATCCAACATTTGTTGCGTGCTCTTTACTTGCATAAAAATCTGTATAATCACCAACATCAACAGGAAGTTGCATTTCTATTTCTTCCATTGTAAATAGCACTACATCTCTATGTTCTGCATTGTCTTTTAGTTTATTATTTCCTTCTAAAAATATGTCTGAAATTCGGTTTCTAACTAGTCTCCATGTTTTTCTTCCATCAGCTATAAAATCATTCAGAGAATCTTGCATGAAAATATCATCTGTCAATCCAATACCATCAAAATATCCTAATTGGTGTAAGGCACCTAGATCAATTGCATAGTCTCCAATTCTAGTTCCGATAGTAATAATATCTTCCCGTGTAAGGAATACGCCAAAAGGTATATTTTGAATAGGGAAGTCTGTATTTACTGGTGTTTCAAGCCAAGTTTTTCTATTTGGATCATTAGCGGTAAGTGGCATAACGTAATTTTTAATGTTAGTAAAATCTACATCAAAGATATACTTTTAGTTAAATTAACAAGTATAGATTTTGTATTTTTGATTTTTTAATTTTCAGAAAAAATATTATGAATAGAGACGAACAGATATTTGAATTAATAGAACTAGAAAAACAAAGGCAATTAAACGGATTAGAGCTCATCGCTTCAGAAAATTTTGTAAGTGATCAGGTATTAGAAGCTGCTGGTTCTATTCTTACAAATAAATATGCTGAAGGGTATCCAGGTAAAAGATATTATGGTGGGTGCGAAATTGTAGATGAAATAGAACAATTGGCTATTGACAGAGCTAAAGTATTGTTTGGTGCAGAATATGTAAATGTACAACCGCATAGTGGTTCTCAGGCCAATACTGCTGTTTTTGCCGCTTGTTTGAATCCTGGAGATACTTTTTTAGGTTTCGATTTATCTCATGGTGGACATCTTACACACGGGTCTGCAGTAAATTTTTCTGGAAAACTATACAATCCTGTTTTTTACGGAGTAAACAAAGAAACAGGTAGAATAGATATGGATGTGGTTGAAGAAATTGCTTTGCGAGAAAAGCCAAAAATGATAATAGCAGGAGCATCTGCTTATTCAAGAGAATTTGATTACAAACGATTTAGAGAAATAGCAGATAAAGTAGGGGCTATACTTTTGGCAGATATGGCACACCCTGCAGGTTTAATTGCTAAAGGAATTATTGGAGATCCACTTCCGCATTGTCACGTAGTAACTACAACAACTCACAAAACATTACGAGGCCCAAGAGGAGGAATGATTTTAATGGGTAAAGATTTTGACAATCCTTTTGGTTTAAAATTAAAGAATGGAAATCTAAAAAAAATGTCTGCATTACTTAATAGTGGAATTTTTCCAGGAAATCAAGGAGGTCCTTTAGAACATATTATAGGGGCTAAAGCTATTGCATTTGGTGAAGCTTTAACAGATGAGTTTTTACATTACATGATACAGGTCAAGAAGAATGCTGCTATCTTAGCGAATGGTTTTGTAGATAGAGGTTATGATATTATATCTGGAGGAACCGATAACCATATGATGTTAATAGATCTTCGAAATAAAAATATTTCTGGAAAACAGGCAGAAGAAGCATTAGTAAAAGCCGATATTACTGTAAACAAAAATATGGTTCCATTTGATGATAAATCACCATTTGTTACTAGTGGAATTAGAATTGGAACTCCAGCAGTAACAACAAGAGGTCTTATTGAAAAAGATATGCAAGAAGTTGTTGACTTGGTAGACGAAGTTATTTGTAACTTTGAAGATGAGGCTAGACTTGAAAAAATAGCTAAAAAAGTGAATGCTTTAATGGCAGGAAGACCTTTGTTTAATTCATAAAACAAATAATTTAAATCTTTATTATGAAACGTTATTCTATTTTATTCTTTATTTCATTTCTTTTAATTTCTTGTAACTCTGAAACTAAAACAGAAGCAATTAACACAATAAATACAGAAAAAGTTTCTGTAGTATTACCTAATGAATTTATTAAAGATTTAGAAAGGGACCTTATTTCTGAAATGGATACTGAAAATAATTCTGAAACATATTTGCATTTAATTTCTAGTGATAAAACAGGGATTGATTTTGAGAATAAAGTTGTAGAGGATGATTTTAAAAATCACAAATCCTATCAACAAATATATAATGGAGGAGGAGTAGCCGTTGGTGATTTAAATAATGATGGCCTTCCAGATATTTACTTTGCGGGTAATTCAGTTAAAGATAAAATTTATTTTAATACAGGGAATTTTACTTTTAAAGATGTTACTGAAGAATCTGGAATTGGAAAACAAAATTACGGATGGTCTTTCGGTGTAAATATGGTAGATATTAACGCAGATGGTTATTTGGATATTTATGTATGCAAAGCTGGCCCATATAATGACGAAAAGTTTTTATGGAATAGATTATTTGTAAATAATGGTGATGGAACTTTTACAGAAGATGCTGCCACATATGGACTTAATATTCCTAATTATTCTGTACAGTCTACTTTTCTTGATTATGATAAAGATGGTGATTTAGATATGTATTTAATAAATCATCCCACTCCTGCTGAAAATAATAATAAGCCCAAAAGTTTAGCTAAATATGTCTCTTTAATTAATAAAGGTGTTCTACGAACAGACAAATTTTTTGAAAACAATAATGGAATATATGTAGAGAAAACAGATGAAGCTAATCTGGTGAATTATGGGTTCAAAAATAGTGTTAGTGTTGGCGATTTAAATAAAGATGGTTATCCAGATATTTATGTTTGTACAGATTATGGAGATCCAGACTTCTTTTATTTAAACAATGGTGATAAAACTTTTACTAATAATATAGAAGAGAGTTTAAAGCATATTTCTTTCTTTAGTATGGGAAGCGAAATGACAGATGTAAATAATGATGGAAAACTTGATATTTATGTAACAGACATGACTCCAAACGATCATATTAGATCGAAAGTTTTTATGGCAAGTATGGATACCGAAAAATTTAACGCTTATGTAAATTTTGGTTTTCAGCATCAATATATGTTAAATACACTTCAACTAAATAATGGAGATACTTCATTTAGCGAAATAGGGCAATTGGTGGGTATAGCCAAAACAGATTGGAGTTGGTCACCATTATTTTTTGATATTGATTTGGATGGAAATAAAGATTTGTTCATAACAAACGGCATAAAAGAAAATTTAAATGATAATGATATTAAAGCAAAAGTTGGTGCGAGAGAAAAGAAATTAAATCGTAAATTATCCTTAGAAGAATATCTAGAGGTAGTACCAACAATAACAACTCCAAATCAAGTTTATAAAAACGATGGAGGGCTTCATTTCTCTAATACTTCTGAAAATTGGATGGATGAAAAAAAGTTTAATTCTAATGGTGCAGCTTATGCCGATCTTGATGGTGATGGCGATTTAGACCTTGTTCTTAATAATATGGAAGCAATAGCTTCAATTTATGAAAATAAAAGTGTTAGTGGAAAAGTAGGTAATTCACTTTTAATAAATTTGAAAGGCCCTAAAAACAACCCCTTCGGTATAGGTACAAAGATTACTATTCCTCTTAATGATAAAACAATATATCATGAGCATTACCCTTCCAGAGGTTATTTATCATCGGTAGATTATAAAATAGTTTTAGGATTCGGGACAGTTCAAAAACTACCAAAAATGATTATAGAATGGCCAGATGGGAAAGTTACTACTCTTGTTGATATAAGTGTGAATAAGGAAATTATTATTTCTTATGATGCTCTTCAGAAAACTGAAAAAGTAATAACCGAAAAGCCAACATTTTTACAAAAAATAAACCAACAAGACATAGGAATAACTTATAAACATACTGAAGATAAAATAAATGACTTTAAAGAACAAGTTCTTTTGCCTTATTCTCAATCTCAACATGGACCTTTTATAGCAACATCAGATGTAAATAATGATGGGATGACCGATTTTTATGTAGGTGGAGCTGCAGATAGTGCTGGAGAACTTTATTTTCAAAATACCGATGGAACATTTAGAAAGGATGAAAACCCTATTTGGAGCCTTGATAAAAGTGCAGAAGATTTAGGTGTGTTGTTTTTCGATTATGATAACGATGGAGATGACGATTTATATGTAACAAGTGGTGGTGCAGCTTTTACTGAAGGAGATTCATTATATCAAGATAGAATTTACACAAATGATGGAAAAGGAGGTTTTTCTAAGTCTAATATTCTACCACAAAACTTTACTAGCACACAAGTAGTAATCTCAAATGATGTCGATAATGATGGTGATCTTGATCTTTTTGTGGGAGGAAGAGTTATCCCAGATAAATATCCTTATTCACCAAATTCGCAATTACTAATTAATGAGAATGGAACTTTTGTAGATAAAACAAAAATGATAGCGCCACAATTATTACAGGCGGGATTGGTAACGGGAGCTACTTTTTCAGATTATGATAATGATGGTGATAATGATTTAATTGTTAGTGCAGAATGGAGCTCAATAAAGTTTTATGAGAATATTAATGGTAATTTTTCTGAAGCAAACCTTGAATCTCTTAAAGACACTGAAGGAATCTGGTTTAGTGTTAAAGCTTTAGATATTGATAATGATGGTGATGATGATTATTTGTTTGGAAATCTAGGAATAAATTCTAAGTTTTCAGCAAAACCAGGAAAACCATTTCATGTATTCTGTGATGATTTTGATGATAACGATACTTATGATGTTGTTTTTTCTAAAGATTATAAAGGAAATCTAGTTCCAATGCGTGGTCGACAATGTTCATCTGAGCAAATGCCATTTATTTCAGAAAAGTTTGAGAACTTTATATCCTTCGCAGAAGCAAGCCTAGAAGATATCATCGGAGAAGATAAATTATCTAATGCACTTCATTTAGAAGTAAAAGACTTTCATAGTATTTGTTTAATTAACGAGGGTAATGGGAAGTTTAAAAAAATAAATTTACCCATAGAAGCACAGTTTTCACCAATAATGAATTTTACTGTTGCCAATATAAATGATGATTTGGACAATGAAATTATAGCAATAGGTAATCTATATTCTACTGAAGTAGAAACCCCACGCTATGATGCCTCAATAGGAGTGACGCTTCAATATAAAGATGGTAATTTTAATGTTGTACCTTCATTAGACACTGGATTAAGTATAAATGGAGATTCTAAAGATGCAAAACTTATAGAAATAAAGGATAATAAAAAACTGTTTATTATCTCAAACAACAATGCTGAATTAGAAGTGTATAAATTGAATAAATAAGAAAAGTAAATCAAAATTATTGATAAAAGTAAAACTTAATTGATATTTGTTTAATTAATAGTATATTTGCACTTTAATAATTTAATATTTAATAATGAGCACAGGTACAGTAAAATTCTTCAACAACGCCAAAGGATTTGGTTTTATTACAGAAGATGACACAAACACAGAACATTTTGTACACATTTCAGGACTTATTGATGAAGTTCGTGAAGATGATAAAGTAGAATTTGAGCTAAAAGAAGGAAAAAAAGGAATGAACGCAGTAAATGTAAGAGTTCTTTAATTAAACTTTTTTTACAAAAAGACAAAAGCCCTTTCTTATAGAAAGGGCTTTTTTATTGCTTAAAATAAACTTATTTAATCTCCTTCATCTGGGAATACGATACTTTCGTAAGCTCCAGCATCTGGAAAGGAAATGTTTCTGTTAGTTCCATTAGCATCTAACGGAACTTGAGATACTATTGAAGATTCACCTATACCATCTGCACCAGAAGTGTCTGTTTCAATATTAAAGTCGTTTGCATCTGTGTCGAAAAATACTGGATCTGCATTTCTTGTAATATTTGTATATAACAAATCATTAGAGAAATCGTAATTTAAATCATCATCAAAATTTCCATTAGGATCTTCAAATTTGATTAAAGTGTTGGTGAAGTTGAAATTAAAAATAGCTGAAGGATTTTCTACTAACCCTAATTCGCGAGATTCATTTCCGTAGATGATACAGTTATTAAAGTTTGCTTCAATAAGGTCTGACACTACAACTTCTGTTTCGCTTACTTTCAAAACATTATCAATAGATACAGTTGGAAAGAGACGAAAACCATTATTCCAATAATTGGCAAATGTAGAGTGGTTAAATGTATAACGCCCTCCTAATGAACAGGATAATGATGTTTGGCCACAATTATTTATCACCATGTTTTCTCCATAAACATCTCCTGTACGGACTAATAATCCAACATTAGAAATATTATATATTTGGACATCTTTAAGTGTTAAAGTTCTATCTCCATCATTACTATCCATCAGGATACCAACAACAGAGTTTTTAATTGTTGTAAAACTAAATTCGTGATCTGTACTTCCTTGTGTTAACCATATGGTGCCCCATTGTCCAGGAATATCTGAAAATCCAGGCTCTAATCTATCTCCTTCAAATATTACTTGATTCTCTAATAATTCGGGGTCTACGCTAGCTTCACCATTAACTTTCATTGTTCCTTGATTTGCAACTAATATTCCACTATTGGCGTGAAAATGTACTCTGGCTCCAGCATCTACAGTTAATGTTTTATTTGGTGCTACTGCAGCATAGCCATATATTACATAGGGTTTTTCATTAGTAAAATGCAGTTCATCATCATCTAAATAAAACCCTTCAATTAAAATATCTTCCCCTTCATCATCAATTCCCAGGCTTATTGTTTCAATAGTTCCATCGCTAAACTGTTCTGGAAAAAGAAACACAGCATCTTGAACTAAAGTTACTAATTCTACATCTTGCTGATTTCCTCCTGTATCAAATAGAATTTTATCGGTATATAAAAATGAATTGTCTGGATTTGGAAAGTTATCGATATCAATAGTTGTCTCTATAAATACAAAGATGCTATCCTTTGCTAAAACCATAATATCTTCAAAATATTTTCCAGCTAATCCATCTACATTTAAACGATAGCTTGAAGATTCACCTTGTGATAATTGTATTGTTGGAATATTAATATCATCGTTACTTCTATTATAAACTTTTAAAGTACGAGTACTTGAACCTATATTAGAAAAAACGGTATCTAAATACACTGTATCTTGTGAAAACTCTAAATTTCCAGTACTGGAAACACTATCAAAATCATTTCGGCAAGAACTCCATAAAACAATGCTGAAAACTAATGCTAATCCGTATAAATATCTCAAAGGGTAAGTTTTTATAATTTTAGTAAAAATATAACTTTTTAACTAGCAAATTATTGTTTGTTGAAATGTTTTTTCATCTAATAATTCACGTAAACATCTCCTATAAAAGGTTCTGGGTACCTAGAATCATTTAATTGAAGCACGTAATAGTAAATACCTGTAGGGACAAGACTATTATTAAAAAGGATCCCTTCATTTGAAATACCTTTCCAAAATCCATCTTCATTATTTCCTCTATAAATTAAGTTTCCGTAGCGGGTATATATAGTTAATTCAAAGTCTGGGTAAATATCTAGTAAATTATAAATTTCAAATTCATCATTAATATTATCTCCACTAGGTGAAAATCCTTCAGGAATATCAGGCTCACACTTTTCTGTCATTATTTGAAATGATGTTGTTGTAAAACATATATCATTTTCTAAACGAACAAAAATTGATTGCGGGTTATTAGTGTTTTGATAACTTCCCGGATCGTAAATCTCATCAATATTCGCGATTGCATTTTCTAATGTTGTAAAATAAGAAATAACATCATTTACTTCTGTTGAAATTAACTCGTTTTGAATAGTTAAATCAAAGGTAGCTGTATCAAACCCCTCGTCACATTCTAATAAGCTAGGCAATTCATCGATAGTGGGAATAGAGCCAAACTCAACGTTAGTAACAAACTCGTTATTAATTTCATTGTATTCCTCTATAATACCATTCCCATTTCCATCATCATCTACAATTATTAAAAATGTAAAATTATCTGGAATACTCTCTTGTAGTATTAATTCAATTGTATTTGTCTCACTTCCATTAATTGGAATTGAATTCTGAGTTTGCATTTGAGCGAAAAGTGTTTCGTCTAAATATAAAGCTATGGGTGTATTGGCTGGTAAGGGTGCAGTAGCACCTACATTATAAACAGTATATTCAAATATTAAATTACGCTCTCTGCAAGCATACAAATTATTATCAATTGATATGGTTGCATCGGGTAATTGGCAAATAATGACCTCAATTTCAAAAGAATCAACAATAAAACACTCTCCATTATCTACACGTATAAATATGGTTTCTGGATTAACTGAGTTTATGTATTCTTCAGTATTTTCAATTGTATTTTCATTAATTTGAGCATCTTCTTCTGAAGTGTGATAAGTTAATTGATAAATAGGATCAATTTGTAGGGTTGCTTCTGTTAAATTAAATATTTCAATTCCTAAAACATCACACAATTCAAGATTTTGTAATTCATTTACTATAGGAAAGATTAATAAATGAACATCTACAGCAAATTCATTATTCATTTCATTAAGCTCATTTACAATACCAGTACCATTACCAATATCATCTACTGAAGCTTTTAAAATAAAATCTGCTGGAATATTTTCTGGGATTGAAACAGAAATTGTTCCGCTTTCAGATTGACCAATCAACAAATCTATAGTAGTATCTGTTTGGCCGACTAAGGTACTGTTGGCATAAAATGCTATAGGAGTATTGCTTGGTAGGATTGCACTACTGTTGATGTTGTAAACTGTATAATCTATTTCAAAATCTCGATTGCCACATTCTGTCTCTTCAATAGAATTTGTAATTTCAATGGTAGCATCTGGAAGTTCTGTATTTAAAACGGTAATTATATTGTTTATTAATACCATATCTTGCCCTGAAGTAAGTGTTATCACAGCACTTAGATCACCAGGATTTATATTATTTTCAATATCATAAAAATCGATATCCATATTATACAATTCATCAGAATCTGTAAAGCTATTAGTGCTATTGAAAGCATTGTTAGCAGGATTTAGAGGAGGATTACTAATGATATTTCCATTGATTTGTAATGTTTCAGTTATGGCAAGAGAAGCATCACCTTCCCAAGCTAAAAATCCAATTTTAGCACCAGTATTATCTAATACATTTAGATTTTCTAGTTCAATTGTAAGATTTTGGTTTACTGCAGAAACTATTTCTAAACCATCA
>Ga0164318_10002813_pt1 | contig 16293 bp, 8 predicted proteins | sample GuaBasSedimGuay9_FD_113734 | JGI IMG/M metagenome (GOLD analysis project Ga0164318, IMG submission 113734) | Subseafloor sediment microbial communities from Guaymas Basin, Gulf of California, Mexico - Guay9, Core 4571-4, 0-3 cm | ecosystem: Environmental > Aquatic > Marine > Hydrothermal vents >...
ACGCATTGACAAACTTAAATTTTTGTATTCACTCTTAATATCAATGAGTTATGAATATTTTACCAATGGCTAAATTGATGAAAATTGCCCAAAAACAAATTTGTAATTCCTTGTATTTAAAAAAAATCATAAATATTTTCATCTGTCAATGCGTAAGTCCTATTGGATTGAAACCGTTCGCTGATAAGTAAATCTAGGAAAGTCTTATCCGTTTATTTCGCGTATCCGTTGTACTAATCCGTTGTACTAATCCGTTGTACTAATCCATTGTACTAATTTTATACAAAGGCTCCATCATGCCCCAAGAACTCAACCTAGAATTCCCCACTGAAAATAAAGTCATTATCCATTTTAACGATCAACACTCTGACAGGCTGGATTTTCAATCTCCCGTCACCGAGGAAGATCAAAAAGACATCCGCTGGTACTTAGAGGTGTACGCTTATCTGTATACCACCGATGTTGATGATAAACGGGCTGCCAAAATCGCGGCACGATTGCCCGTATTGGGAGAAAGCTTATTAAAAGCAGTCTGTTACAACGATAAGGCCGCTGAACTCTTTCAGCAATTCCATCGCCAAGCCAATGTGGGCCGATTATTGACGATAAGTGCCAGCCACCCGGCGATTTTATCGTTGCCGTGGGAATTATTGCGAGTGCCACAGGGGCCTTATTTATTCCATGAAAAGCCCCGTATTTCGATACGTCGCCGTTTAGCCAACTTGGCTGATGCCAAAAAACCGTTAGCATTTACAGAAAAAGCGCATTTACATTTACTCTTTGTAGTCAGTCGTCCACGCGGTGCTGGGTTTATTGATCCACGTACTGATCCAATAGCGGTTTTGGATGCGTTGGATCAAACGGGGCGGATTATTGAGGTGGAATTTTTGCGCCCCGCTACTTTAGAGAATTTGATGGCTCGCTTAGAAGATAAGACGAAACCGCCTATCGACATTCTCCATTTTGACGGGCATGGTGCTTTTAATTCAGAGGAATCAATGGGCTACTTGCTTTTTCCAAACGACAGTAATTGGAATGTACAGAAAGTTTCTGCGGAAGGGCTGGGTTTCATTTTGGGCGCTGCCAATATTCCGTTAGTCATTCTATCCGCCTGTCAATCGGCAGCGATAGGAGATAGTGAAGAGCCAATGGGTACGGTGGCGGTGCAACTGACTCATGCGGGTGTGCCGAGCGTCATCGCGATGACTCATTCCGTGCATGTCAACGCGACTCGTGCGCTCTTTGCGGCGTTTTATCAACATCTGACGTGCGGCAAGGGTATCGGCGAGGCACTGGATAATGCGCGGAGTCATTTATACCAAAACCCCGATCGGATTGAACTGCAACGCGGGCAAGAACACGTTATCCTGAAATTACAGGATTGGTTTTTACCGGCATTGTATCAAGCCGGTGAAGATACCCCGTTGTTGACAACCCAGATTGAAGTAGAAAATCTAGAAAAACCGGCTGAGAGTCATTGGGGTAATTTACGCGCCTTACAAGCGGCCGGCTTTTGGGGGCGCACTCAAGAATTATGGCAAATTGAATGCGCTTTCGTCCAAGACAAGACGCGCCGCTTTACCATTTCTGGCTTTGGAGGACAAGGGAAAACTTATTTGGCTATCGAAGCGGGGCAATGGTTGTACCGCACGGGCTTATTTGAGAAAGTGTGCTTTGTGGATTATGCCGCATTTCAGGGAGTGGATGCTGTCGGCTTGGCGATTAGTACGTTGGCGACGGTGTTGGATAAAAGTTTAGTGGATGCTAAGGCAGCGACAGCGGCGTTAGCGCAGCAACCGACTTTGCTAATTTTAGATAATTTGGAGGCCATCACCACAGAATCGTTAAGTGAATTATTGACGATAGCAAAAAAATGGTCTGAAATCGGTCAATGTCGAGTATTGTTGACGACGCGCACCCCGGATTTTCACAATCCTGATTATCCAATTCAAAATAAAAACAAGATACATCAATCTTTGCCATTGCAAGGTTTGTCAAACGAAGATGCTCTAAAGTATTTCGAGCATTTAATGAAATTACCGCCAATGCCACAAGTTCAACCACCTAAACGCGATGAATTGTTAAGATTGTTTCAAAAGGTGGATTTTCATCCTTTGTCAATTGGCTTATTGGCGAGTCGCTTAAAAGAACTTACGCTGGATAAATTGGGAGAACGTTTAGAGGTGTTGCTTGAAGAAACGCCAGATAATCCGTTATTGGCTTCATTAAATTTATCGTTGGATAGATTGGATGAGGAGGTGCGGCGTTGGTTGCCGAAGTTGGGTGTGTTTCAGGGTGGCACTATGCTAACCAATTTGTTTTTCGATATTACTGGATTCACTGAGGAGCAGTGGCAAAAATTATATCCGGCTTTAGAAACGACTGGATTGATTCAAGCGGAACATCTTGCTGGTGGTAAAATTTACTTCAAATTTCATCCCACCTTAGCCCCGGCACTCTGGACACGCATCGGTTCTGAAGAACAGGCACAACTGCAAGCCAGTCATAGACAGTGTTATTATGAACAGTCTAGCTTTTTGTTTTTTGAAGATAACAAAAATCCCCACGAAACCCGTGCTGTTGTCCAGCGCGAATTACCTAATTTACTGTTTGCGGTTCACGGGGCATTGGATGCGGAGGAAGCGTATGCGGTGGAGTTTGTTAGGAATGTAAACTGGTTTCTTAATTTATTTGGACTCAACCGTGATAGCAAAGCCCTGAGCCAACGGATTGAACACTTGGATGATTATCTTGCCCATATCAATAAAGGTGAACAATTATACAGTGCTGGGCAATATCAGAAAGCAGCGCAAGTGTTTAGTGAAGTGCTAAAAGGTTTGGGGGATGAACCGAGTTATAACCGTGCTAATACTTTGCATCGTTTAGGACTATGCTTTGACTTTCAAGGACAAGCGGCACAAGCCGCAGAATGTTATCGTCAAGGTTTGGCCGTGGCAGAGCAGTTGGAACCGTCTCAAGATGTGAAGCGGGGGAGGGGTATTTTGCAGACGGATTTAGCGGATGTGCTGATGGCTATGGATGATTATGACGGCGCAAGGAAAGCTTATGAGTCTGCATTGACTATTGCAAAAGAACAAAATGATAATCGTCAGATAGCAGCGGTTGAAGGACAACTAGGCACCCTAGCCTTGGAGCAAGACAACCTCCAAGAAGCCGCCCAACGTTATACTAAGGCACAGGCGATTTTTCACCGCTTGAATGAACCAGAATCAGAAGCAGTGATTCATTATCAACTGGGCTGGGTGTATCAAGAAGCCAAGCAGTGGGAAGCAGCAGAACAAGCCTACCGAGAAGCAGCACGGCTTGATGAATCTCAAGGTAATCTAGTTGGTGCAACACAGACTTGGAATCAATTAGCCATTGTCACTGAAGGTGCTGGCAAACCTGAAGAGGCAGAGGCTTGGTATCGTAAGGCATTAGATGGTTTTAAAACTTTGAAAGAGAAAGGCAGTGTTTCCAAGGTACTCAACAACCTCGCCGACTTGCTACAAACCCATTACCCCAACCGCCTACCAGAAGCGCGGCAATTGGCGGAAGAAGATGAAAAATTAGACCCCGCAGCGGCTGAGATTTGGAAAACCTATAACATTTTGGCAGAAATTTCCGAAAAAAAAAACGGCACTAAAGCCTCTGAATATCGTCGTCAGTCGCGGGAAGCGTATCAGGGGTTTCAGGGGGCGCGGTATCAATTGCAGAAACATGGAAAGTTGATTGCAATGACGATTGTCGCTGTGGATGGTGTAGAAAATAGGGAAGCCGTAGATATTGCCCTAGAGAGATATGGAGAAGGTGGGAAAAATAGAGTGGCTGCTATTCGTTGCATCTTAGACGGCGAGCGAGATGAGGCGATGTTGTGTGAGCCGTTGGGTTATGGAGAAGCGGCGATTATTAATGCTATCCTGCGCGGGATTGCTGGGGAGGTTTGAACAAGATTTAACGGATTATTTGGTCTGAATCAGAATTTTCAGAATGATAGAATTTTTCAGAATGGATTATCATGTTTGAATTAGAACTTAAGAGTTTTCAATTTATTTTAAAATTATTATTCTGATAATTCTAAAATTCTGTAAATTCTGATTCAGACGATTAGGGGATGGACAGGATTAAAGATAAGATGAATATCCTGTTAATATTAAAATTCGTGTAATCCTGTTCAAAACAATGGGTTAATCCGTTTCGGAACGCGTATCCGTTGTACTAAAGGAAAAACCATGAACCGAAAAGTCAGTATTGTCATTGAAAAAGATGAAAATGGCTATTATGCCTATTGCCCGGAACTGCCCGGTTGCCAAAGTCAAGGCGATACGTTTGAAGAAATCAACGCCAATATCAAAGAAGCGGTAGAACTTTATATCGAAACACTCTCGCCAGAAGAAGTGGAACCGTATTTAAGCCGAGAAATTTATACGACAGCAATGGAAGTCTCCTTTGCCTAATCTACCACAACTCACCGCGCAACAAGCCGCTTCTATGCTTTTACAAGCAGGTTTCGTTCACATTCGTAGCAAGGGCATCTATGTAAAAAGTAATCGGCGCGTTGTTATCCCCTTTCATGCCGGAAAAACCTTACACCCAAAAATTGTCAAACAAGTGTTAGAGGCATTGGAATAACTTTATTCTGTTAGCGTGCTGCTGGGGAGGTTTGAACAGGATTACACGGATTAAAGGATAGACAGGATTATTTGTTGTCTGAATCATAATTTGCAGAATGATATAATTTTCATAATAGATTATCATGTTTGAATTATAACTTAAGCGTTTTCAAAATAACCGATGCTTATTTATTTTACCGAGTGCCAATCCATAGCCGCTCCGAAAAATCACAGGAGTCCAAACGACGCTAAAGTTTTTAGTTTGGCAGAGTAGTAGTGATACGTGGGCTTTGTTATTGACCTATCTTTTTGAGGGTTTTTGGACTATTTGAGGGCCATAAAGTGCTTTCAAATGAGGTTATGGCCCTCTGTCGCGCTTCATTGTTATACTTTTTGTAGGTGTTTTATTGCTTAACTTAATGGCAGTGGGGTAGAGCTTCGCTGCACCCACCATTTTGTTCAGGAGTCCAAACTTTTAACGATCAACATTCTGACAGATTGGATTTTCAATCTCCCGTCACTGAAGAAGATCAAAAAGACATGTTTGGGTAGTGTTGATGCTGCTACATTAGTTATTGTGGAAGACAAATTGCGTATTCTAATGGGTTTCTAAAAACGGCTATCTGTCGTCTTGCGGTTAAACGGATTATAAGCCCAGATTATCAACGCTATCCGGCAAAAGTTGTCTGAATGAGTACAACGGATTATTGTTAAGATGTGATTGTACGAGTACTTTGTCAAAGTTCTATTGACGGATAACAGAGTTTTAACTTGGCATTGCCAAACGACTCTGGCACTGCCAAACCTCCTGTTTTAATCCTGTTAATCTTTAAATCCGTGTAATCCTGTTAATAAAAATAGTGGGTTAATCCGTTCAATCCAAAATCCGTTGTACTAGAGGCTTGAGTCAATCCGTTTACTCCCCTAATCCGTTGTACTCACCGGAGACTAATATGCAAGCGATTGAATTTAAAACGGTTATGAAAATAGCTGGTTGAAAGTACCTCATCATTACCCATATTAAAAAAATAAGTCAGTCAAATATCTCATTACCAGAGGTAGAACCGGAAATATCCACAACAACGCCGGATAATCGTTATCCCTACATGGTACACATTATTATTATACGAATAACATGACACATTCACACACTCCAAAATGGGCGATTAAAACTTTAGTTCCCGAAGAAGTTTATACGGATCGTCAATACTTTTTAGACTATTTCTATCAAGCCGCTCTTAACGCGCGGACTCGTCGAACAATGTCCACTGTTTTGCTTGGACAACGGCGAATGGGTAAAACGGAAATCTTTAAGCGAGTCGTTAATCGACTGTTTTTTGAACAAGATCATCGTGATCCGGAGGCGGTGGTACCTATTTATTATAGTTTTCAGGATCAGGTCACGGGTCGTTGGGATTTTTCAATCAAATACGTGGAAAATTTCATACGTTGGTACGCCGCATTTCGTTTACGTGAACCACGCCTCTTATTGGAAGAAACTTTAGATCGTGAGGAATTAGTAACCCTTGTCCGTCAAAAAGTGGCTATGACGGAAGGTGTTGAAGGTTCACTTCACCTGTTAGGGAGTTTTCTGAAAAAAACCGTCACCATACCTGAAGAAGTGGCTCTTTGCCATCCTCGCCGTGTTTCAGATTATGATGACAGCAGCATTGTCGTGTTTTTAGACGAGTTTCAAAATACACGCATGCCACAATATCAGTTTGATGTCGTGGGCTATATGCAGGAAGCGGTAGAATCGCCTACCTGTCCCCATTTTGTCACCGGCTCGGCGATGAGTATTCTGGCACGGGAAATTTTGGGGCGAGGTTCGTTATTTGGGCGTTTTGACAGTGAGCCAATTCAACCGCTTACCGGCTACTTTGGTACCGAACTGACACGCAAGGCGGCTAAGTATTATCAAACCACCTTGAGCGAAGAAATTGCGCCCGTTGTAGCCGAACGCTGTGGCGGAAATCCTTTTTATATCACTGCGGTTATCAGGCAAGCGGCGAAACAAAAACAAGCCTTGAAAGATGAACAGACACTTAATGCGATGTTAGCGGTTGATTTAAGCTCAGGCTTTATTTGGAACGAGTTGTCCGATCAAGTCAACCGCTGGATTGAGCGGATAAATGATTATGGTATCACCAAATGGATACTCTATCTGTCGGCTTTGGAAGAAGGAGAAGAGATAGATATTAAACGCATTCAGCAACAACTTTTGGAACGAGACGCTCAACAAGTCTCCATTGAGACAATCAAAGAGGTGTTAATTAAACTCTCCCGAGGTGATCTCATTGACTACAAAGAATTTGGTGGCTGGTTTGCGAAGATTAATGATCCCATTTTGTTAGATTTTTTGAAAGTCTGGGGCAAAATTGAAGTTGAAAAGCAAGATGGGGAGATCGTTCGGGACAAGTTACGGAAGCAATACCGCCACCTTAAACAACAAGTCAGTGAACTGAAGGGCTATTTGGCCGAAGTTTACATGGCTCAAATTCTGCTCAATGCCCAACGGCAAAACTTACCTGGGGAATATTTTCATCAGGAACAAAATATTTCCGTGCCCTATTTTACTTATGTTCGGCTCCGAGAACGCTTAGGGCCGGGTTTGGGTTGCGAAATGGATGTTCATGGGGGTGCTGGTGCTGAACAATGGGTGGCGGAAAGTCGGTGGATTACGGGGCGAAAAGTCGGTGTCAAAGACGTTAACCAATTGCTTGACAAAGCGGAAATAGTCCGAAAAGATAGGGAAGCTGACATTGTACGAGTCTGGTTTTTTGGGCATGAGGGTTTTACCGGGGAAGCCGAAACGTTGATGGAAAAACAAGGGGTTTTGTGGTCTACCAGAGAGGATTTAGATGGGTTGTTGGACTATGTGAAATTGAGACGGTTGCCAAGACTTTAAATGCGAATGAAAAATATGAACAAAGATGTCATTTCGAGTCCCGACGATCCCTTTGAACGGAGGGAACTTGATTAAAATGGGTTGTTGGACTATGTGAAATTGAGACGGTTGCCAAGACTTTAAATAAATCATAAGGGATGGTTCTCACAGCGCGAAACCCATCCCTCATGTACTTACTAATAATGATCCACATATTGGTGGGCAACAAAAACACGTTGCCCACCTACAGGGCTATCCGTGTCCAAAGCTAAAGCTTTGGACTCCAAACGGTTCGTGTATATTATACCAATTGAGATAAAAATGTTCGCGCCGGTACTTTAATGGGAGTCGTATGTTGAAAACAGTCGGCTTTCACAAAGTCAGCTTCCATCGTTACTTGAAAGGCGTATTTTGCCCCCGTTTTTGCTTGAAACAAGGCTAAATGGGGATTCAATGCTGCTTGCATAGAACTTTTAACTTCTACCAATAGCCAAGGTTTGTGATCTTTAGTCACTAAAAAATCGACTTCTTTTTGATCTTTGGTTCGCAAATAATATAAATAAAATTCACCTAATCCAATGTCAGTCCACGCATGAGCCGCTTTGAGGAGGTGCGATGCCACAAAATTTTCGGCTTTTGCACCGTTATCAGAAATGCTTGACCAATCCCATAAATAGGTTTTAGGCTCCTTTCGTAAGGCGGTGGTGATATTTTGATACCAAGGACGAATGCGATAACAATAATAAAACCCTTCTAACACATCTAACCAACGACGCACCGTATCGACTGACACGCGCAGTTGTTTAGCCAGCGTGCTGTATTTTGTGACTTGCCCCGCTTGTTTTTCCAATAATACGACCAACATTTCTAATTGGGCAATCTCCTGCACTCTAGCCACATCACGAATTTCTTCTCGAACCAATTGCTGTTGTCGTAATCGTCGCCAACGATGGTAAAAACGAGGTTTAGCCTTCAAAAAAGGTTCTGGAAAACCACCGAATTGATATAAATAGGTATATAGCTCAGACGCTAGAGCTTGCGGCGCTTGAATCAGTTTATCTGTAGTCCAATCAGCATTAATCAACTCAGCAACAGTGAAAGGATGAAGCCGATAATTGAAATATCGCCCCATTAAACTATCACCGCCTTTTTTAAAAACATCCAACCGTGCGCTACCGGTGATTAAAATAGCCAGTTGTCCTTCAAATCTGTCAAATAAGCCTTTTAAAAATAATTTCCACTGGGAATATTTGTGAATCTCATCCAGAATCAGTAATGGCGAGTGCGCCGATAATTGGTTTAAGCCCAACATATCAACCAACGTGGCGGTTTCACCTAAGATAATCTGGCGATGTTCAATAGCATCCCAATTTAAATAGACAGTGGGCTGGAAATATTGGCTAATCTGTTTAGCCAAAGTGGTTTTACCCACTTGTCTCGCACCCGATACAAAAGCCATTTGTCGATGCTCGACTAATTCATTAGCTAAAATAGCGTGATAATACCTATCCATTTTATTATCCATCGTAAAACAGTTATGACTATTTTACGATAGATAGGAAATTACTCAAGATAATCTCGCGCTTTTAACGAAAGGTATTGCATTCGCCAATCAATGAGTGCATAATTATCCGCATTTTTCACCCACCATGTCAGGTGGGTTTGGTTTTTGGTTGCCGGCCCCAAACCACGTTGCTAGGCATGTATTTAATTTTTTTTAAAAACGCCGGTATATAATCATTTTTTTTGAACTCCCTAATTGGGTTAGTTTGGATTGTTATAAAGGAAACTTTTGATTATGAATAGAGTACGAAAACGCACCGCGACGAGTTTACTCGTCAGTTCAATGAGCCTAGCCCTGTCTTTGTCAGCGGCTACCACCGCGTCATCACACCAGGCTGAGGCGATGACTACGGTGTCTCCCGTCTTTTCGGCAAATAGTCGGCCTGACGAGGCACAGTTCATCAAGGTAAAGAGAACGTCTGAGGATAACAGTCTCCGTGTCATCTTTCAACATTATCTTGATCGAAATGGCTACGGCGTGACTCTTCCCAAAGAGACGGTAGTGATCTCGCCCGATAAAATCGACACCAATCCGCTGTTCTTTTTTGAGCTCCTCAAACAGAAATGGTCTCAGTTGGCAATGCTGAGAAAACCGGTGCAAGCCAGCACTGTTATTGAGTTGGTGTTGCCAAGGCGGGCGGCTAAAGATTTCGGCAAATTGCCGGTGCTGTTTATGGAGACTGACATAGACAACGATGGCATTGGCAAAAGCGATTTGGCGTGGTTTCCCTATCAGCGCGAAATCACTGAAGTAAGGCGTGATAATACCCTTGTTGATAGCAAGGGCTTAAAGGCTCACTTCACTTTCAGCGACAAATTTGAGTCTCTGACTGCCCAGTTAAGTTTATTGGGAGTCACCGCGACCGAAACAAGCGGGAAAGGTGCCGCTTCTTTGGGAGAAACCACCTTCAGTGGCACATTCGATGCCGATTTGATGCCCACCCAAATGAGTTTGAAAGTGCCGACTTTCAAATTCTCTATTCACAAGCGGCATGATGACGGCGAACTTAATTTGCAAGACTTGGCGTTCAACGTAGATGTCGCAAAAACCAGCAACGGCCTTAAACTGGTTGAAGTGGATGCCCAAGTGAAGCATGTTTATTTCCGTGACAAGGACTCAAAATTCCGCCTAGAAAATCTGGTGGTGAAAAATGACTTCGATGAGCAAGGCGATGTTATCAACCTCACCGTGCATGCGAAAATCGGCAAATTGCGCCCACCAAAGGCCTTGACATCGGGCAATGACGAGTTTGCGAGCTATGTCGGCCAAATCGCCCTTCGCCGCTTAGACGCTGAGGCCTTGTTGGCGTTGCAAACCACGGCCCATAAGTTGTCTAAGCAAAAATATCATCCAAGGTTAGAGGAGAAGATGAATGAGAAATTCATCGAAGTAGTGCCTCAATTGTTGGCAAAATCTCCCGAAATCGTGCTGACTGATACGCTGGAAACGTCAAAAGGGAATGCGCAAGGTAGCCTGAGCGTGAGTATTGACGGGGCAAAAGTGACCTCGCTGGAAAACCCATTCGCTTTAATCCCGGCCTTGCATGCACGGGCCTCAATCAGCATCGACAAAACGTTGTTAGAACAAGCATTGGCGATGCTGGAAAAAGAATCGCCAAGTGAAGCCAGAGATATCAGGGGACAAATCAAAATGTTTGTCGCGATGAAATTGCTGGTTGAGACGGACAATAGTTACAAATCTGCCGCTGAGTTTAAAAAGGGTCAGTTGATTGTCAATGGGCAGGTAATACCCTTGGAGGCCTTCTTTTAGGGCGGATTCATCAGCAACTCATCTAGTATAAATTGCATGGAGTCCAAAGCTTTAGCTTTGGATTCCAGCCAAACCTAAAGGTTTGGGTTCCAGCCAACCTAAAAAATCATAACAACGTGAATTTCTAACCGTGCGGTTCGGTAGCTTTCCCAAAGGTGCCTACTTTACCTGCCCCCTTACCCCAAATTCCTTATCGGAAGTGGGCCAGGCTAAGGCTCAACACGGTAAAGATTTTGGCGTTTATCGCTATCCGTTTGAATAAGCTTTGCTACCCGAAGGTTCGCGTCTCCATTGTAGTAGAGACATTGCCGAAAAATTCACAAGGCTTTTTCCTGGGGCGTTGCCCCAGGCTTTATTAATGTCGCCCCGTTGGGGCTTTTTCCTGGGGCGTTGCCCCTCCCGACAATCGGAGGGATCATATTAATCTCGCCCTGTTGGGGCTTTTCGGTATTTCCTCAAAAAATCCAATTTGTTCCCTTCTTGAGTATATATCGTAATAATCGCCACCGACTTCATAAGCGGTTTCCATAAAACTGGCAATATCTAGCTCGGCTCATAATGAATTATTGTAGTTTGCTGTTGTGCCAAAGCTAAAGCTTTGGACTCCATATCCTTTCTTATAACTAATCCTTGTAGTTTGCGGTTGTGCCAAAGCGGCAAGCGTTGGGCTCCAACAACTTTATCCGTTCTTATAACGAATCGGCCTGTAGTTATTATCCTTTATTATAACGAATCGGCCTGTAGTTATTATCCTTTATTATAAAAAATCCTTGTAGTTATTATCCGTTATTATAACGAATCCTTGTAGTTTGCTGTTGTTGTGGCAAAGCTAAAGCTTTGGACTCCAACAACTTTATCCGTTCTTATAACGAATCGGCCTGTAGTTATTATCCTTTATTATAACGAATCGGCCTGTAGTTATTATCCTTTATTATAACGAATCCTTGTAGTTTGCTGTTGTTGTGCCAAAGCTAAAGCTTTGGACTCCATATCGGTTATTAAAACGAAACGAAGTTCAGCGGAGCTAATCGGCCTGTAGTTATTATCCTTTATTATAACGAATCGGCCTGTAGTTATTATCCTTTATTATAACGAATCCTTGTAGTTTGCTGTTGTGGAGCTAATCCTTGTAGTTTGCTGTTGTGAGTTGTACTATCCGCCAATTTTTTGTATGATATTTAACAGTAGCATTCACTAACCCTTTCAATCGGAGAACCCCATGCGACTGATTCAATGCCATATCGTACCGCTTTTGGGTGAGGGCAACCATAAAGGATTGCCCCTACATTACATAACGGTTTGTAGGGGCAATCCCACGTGCAAAGCCCTTAACTTAATGGCATTGATGCGACTGATTATAATATTACTCATCACATTCACGTTAATCCCCACCACCTCGCTTGCCGAGAATAAGCGAATTATCGACATCTACCAACAACAGCTTGAGGATTTAAGGATAGCACACGCCAAACTCAACGCGTTAAGTAAAGACGCGGCCAAACGAGCGGCCCATATTGAGCAACTCATTAGCAAATATGAGGCAGCACTCAAAACGGCCACGCAAGACATAACGGACAAACACGCGGCGCGGCTAAAACAACGGGAGGCCGAACATGCCAAAACCGAGGCAGCTTACCTGAAAAGACTCGAAGCGACGGCAGAATTAGCGGACTATCATTATCAATCGGCCAAAAAAACCGACGCGCAAATCAAAACACTGCTAACGGGATTGGGCATGTCGGCCGAACAAGTCCTCAAGCTGACGGCGGCCATTTCAGCACTGCAACAAGAAATCAAGCGCAATCGCAAGGAAATGGAAGCCATTCAAAAATCACAGCTAACGGAATTGGGCGAACAACTCCTCAAACAAACAGAGACCATTTCGGCACTGCAACAGGAAATCAAGCACAATCGCAATGCCATCCACGCTCTACAGCCCGTCAGAACTTTCCAAGGGTATAGCAAAGCAGTTTACTCAGTGGCCTTTTCCCCAGACGGCCGCTACGCGCTGTCGGGTTCATCTGATAAAACGCTCAAACTATGGGACGTGTCAAGCGGACAAGCCGTCAGAACTTGGAAAGGGCATACTAGCTATGTTCAGTCAGTGGCCTTTTCCCCAGACGGCCGCTACGCGCTATCGGGTTCAGATGATAAAACGCTCATTTTATGGGACGTGTCAAGCGGACAAGCCGTCAGAACTTGGAAAGGGCATACCAGTTCTGTTAAGTCAGTGGCTTTTTCCCCAGACGGCCGCTACGCGCTGTCGGGTTCATCTGATAAAACGCTCAAATTATGGGACGCGTCTAGTGGGCCATTGCTGCTGGTTAAATAACTAGAACTCGTCTCATTGTTTGAATGTTATCACAAATTCAATCCCAAAGGAGTTATGGGGGCGTTGGTTGATTTTGGCCCCTTCCTCCCAGGTTTATCTCGTGTAGCGAGTTACTGCGTTTCACCTCTTGCTCTTATCTCGTGTAGCGAGTGACGGCGTTTCACATTCAACCCCAACGGGGAAAATAATAATTAATGATTAACAATTAATGATTAATTCTTAATTTCCCCTACGGGGTTGGGGTGATGAAAAGGAGGTTCCTTTGGTTCTAAAACGTGATCCAATTTTTATTCCGCTTCATTTTTATTATTTTAAAAACAACAAGTTAACTATTCTTTAATTATCTCGCTCCGCTCGTTACTGCGTTTCATTAATCATTAATCATTAATCATTAATCATTAATCATTAATTATTTTCATCACCCCAGGTTGGGGCCCTTCTCCGGCCATCCCCCAGGTTGCACCCTCATCCTTATACATAAGTTTTTAAATAATTGATTTTTAATGATTTTGAATAGTAGGCCCCATGTTGGGGATCCATTAAAGATATCCGTTTATTTCGAGTATCCGTTGTACTTATCAGGAATGCACCAGGTATCCAATAAACTTGTGTATAACGATGAGAGGTTTCACCAGCTAAAGCTTTGAACTCCAGTCACACAACCTGTTGATTTTAAAGTTGTTTAACATTTTTAGTTCACATCAGATCAAGGCCACACTCTTCTGGAACCCTTTAAGATACGGGTGGGGCGCATTCCCATTTTCCGGGTACGAAAGTTATAGCTTGTAGTAGGCGCTTTAGCGCCCAAGTTTATAACAAGCACTTTAGTTAGCGCCTAAGTGTTGTACCAAATTCGTTTAGTAGCAATATAGGCGTTCCGCCACGGCGTTTGGCGTTCCAGAACGAAGTTTCGTTGTACTCAATTCGTTTATCCGCGTAATTCGTTGTACTCAATTCGTTATTCGTTTATCCGCGCTTGTGTCGTTGTACTCAATTCGTTATTCGTTTATCCGCGCTTGTGTCGTTGTACTCAATTCGTTTATCCGCGCAATTCGTTGTACTCAATTCGTTATTCGTTTATCCGCGCTTGTGTCGTTGTACTCAATTCGTTTATCCGCGTAATTCGTTGTACTCAATTCGTTATTCGTTTATCCGCGCTTGTGTCATTGTACTCAATTCGTTTATCCGCGCAATTCGTTGTACTCAATTCGTTATTCGTTTATCCGCGCTTGTGTCGTTGTACTCAATTCGTTTATCCGCGCTTGTGTCGTTGTACTCAATTCGTTTATCCGCGTAATTCGTTGTACTCAATTCGTTTATCCGCGTAATTCGTTGTACTCAATTCGTTTAGTAGCAATATAGGCGTTCCAGAACGAAGTTTCGTTGTACTCAATTCGTTTATCCTGAACTTTTAAAAATTGAGTCGTTTACTGTGAAAATACCCATATATAGTACAACGGATACGCGAACCGTAGGTCAGCGGAGCTAAATAAACGGATTTTCATATTTGGGGGGTGGCAAAATAATTTAGCCATGACGATTTATTTCCCAATCAAAGTACTCATCAGGAATGACAAAACTTATCTGGACTTTTAAAAATTGATTCGTTTATTTCCCAAACTAAAGTTTGGACTCCTGCCAAACTAAAGTTTGGACTCCTGCCAAACTAAAGTTTGGACTCCTGAATTATTTTTGCTTTAATACCAATAAGGTAATGTCATCGTACACTTTTTGTGTGTCAATATATTGCCGCACATCGGCAATAACGGCTTGCTGGATAGCGGCGGCACTGAGATGCCAGTGGCGACTGATAACTTCGCACAGCCGATCCAGTTCGTAAAGTTCCATATTGGGGTTTCGGGCTTCTGTAATGCCATCGGTGTAGAGGACAATGCCATCCCCCGGTTGTAACGTGATTTCCATTTGTGAGACAAACTGAGTAATATCAGGTTCTACCCCAATCATGAAACCCAAGTTAAAGGTATCAATCCGTTCTACTTTGCCTCCCTTGCGTACGACTAAAACCTCTTCATGTTGTCCCGTCAAGCGCAAACGACCGGCCCGATAATCAAGTAAAGATAGGGTTAAGTTTTTATCTGAACACAGGCGCTGCATATTGTCATAAACGGTGCGGTTGATAACCTTCAAAAATTTCTCAGGATCTGTCACATTGTTGTTGAGCAGAGTTCGCACGGCCGTTTGTACCATCAGCATTAACACGCCGCTTTCCAGTCCATGTCCTGTTACGTCTCCGATGCCAATTTTGATGCTACCATTATGTTGAAGAACATCGTAATAATCGCCACCGACTTCATATGCAGGTTCCATAAAACTCGCAATATCCAGCTCAGTAATTTGCTTGAGTTCTTGTTCTTTGGGCAACACCATCTGTTGTAGACGGCGCGTTATGTCTAGTTCCGCGCTCATGCGGAGATTCTCTTCTTTGAGACGCTCATTAAGGGCCGTAATTTGTTGGTTGGCTTTTTTTAGTGCTTGGTTGGTTTTTTGCAGTTTTCGAGTCAATTCTTGAATGCGTAGATGTGTGGTGAGACGTGCTAACACTTCTTCGTGTTGTATCGGCTTAGTCACGTAATCCACGCCGCCTACTTTAAACCCTTTTAGCTTGTCTTCGGTACTTTCCAGGGCCGTCATAAAAATGACAGGAATATCTTTGGTGGTTTCATCTGCTTTTAAGCGATAGCACGTTTCAAAGCCATCTATGCCCGGCATGATGACATCTAATAAGATCATGTCGGGCCGAGCTTGGGCCCTTTTTAGCCCCATTTCTCCATTTCGGGCGATCATAATCTTAAAGCCGGAATCGGCCAAATAATCGACTAATACTCCCAAGTTGGTGGGGTTGTCATCAATAATTAGAATGACGTAATCTTGAAACTCAATATTTTTTTGAGTATGGCTTTCTGTGACGGCGTTCATTTATTTTTCTCCAGAGGTTCGTTCATCTCACATTCAACCCCTTTGGGGTTGAGCTTTCATTTTTCATTTCGCCAACATGGCCCCCAAACCGCGTTGGATAGACACCTTGGTATTTTTTATCCGTTGATTTCGAGTATCCGTTGTACTTATCAGGAATGCACCCAGTATCCAAAAGACTTATGTATAACGA
>Ga0164318_10002814_pt1 | contig 16291 bp, 15 predicted proteins | sample GuaBasSedimGuay9_FD_113734 | JGI IMG/M metagenome (GOLD analysis project Ga0164318, IMG submission 113734) | Subseafloor sediment microbial communities from Guaymas Basin, Gulf of California, Mexico - Guay9, Core 4571-4, 0-3 cm | ecosystem: Environmental > Aquatic > Marine > Hydrothermal vents...
GTAAACAACGGAGGCTTTTTCCCTTTTAACTCTCCAGTCTTACCGGCATTCCCCATCACCCGGGCAAAAATAGATAAATCTTCAGAACGCTCCAGCAGCAGCCGGATCATCACCATCAGTGGTACGGAAAGCAGCATACCGGGAATGCCCCAGATATACCCCCAGAACAACAGCCCGAAAATAACGGTAACAGTGTTCAGCCTCAACCGGTTACCCATCACCATAGGGTCTATCACACTGCCGATTACAAACTGGAAAATACCCAGAAGTATAGCCAATGCGATAATTAAACCGAAATTATCAAACTGTATAATCGCCATAGACACCGGAAGTGCGGTTGCCAGAAGGCTGCCGATTGAAGGAATATAATTCAGAATAAAAGCCATAAAACCCCAGAATAAGGCATACTGCAGACCGAAAGCCCAGCAGATGAGTCCCGCAGATATTCCCGTTGCCAGGCTGATAACGGTTTTTATGCTCATGTATGCGGAAATGCTCTCTTGAGTAAGATCCCACACCTGCCGGGCACTTCCGGTATTATCAGTGCCGGTAACATATTCAACATAAGCCTTATATCCGGTAGATCCGGAGAGAAGAATCAGATAATAAACCAGAAAGAGAACAGATGAAGAACCGACACTTCCCAGAGTACCGAGAACAGTACCGATTAAACCGGCAATATTCTTCGGGGAAGCCACGTTGTTCAGCTGAGTGGACAGTATTTCAACATTTATCCCGGGAATCACGGCTCCAATCCATTGAACCGAGGCATTAATTCTTTTTGAAAACTGACGTGCAAGAAACTCCTTGTCATCAATAATCTGCTGAACCGTTCCGCTTATCATAGAAAAAATTAGCCAGAGTATCACCAGTGAAAGAACAGCAACCAATAGGGTAATAAGAAATCCGGGAACCCGTTTCTTTTCGAGATAACTCACCAGAGGAAGGTTTAATATGGTTAATAACGCAGCCAGCACCAGCGGTATCAATAGCCCTGAAAGCTCTTTTAATACCATGAAAACAAGGACAATCAGCATAACCAGCAGAATGTTCCTGATATTTTTTGTATAATCTTTCATCTATTGTATCTCCCCACTTCCCGCTTACTATCCACAGTAATCTGATTTCTGTAGTTGAAGGATAATCGTAACCCGGATGGGATTCCAGAAAATATTATCTGAATTTCTGAATCCAGCGTATTTCAGCTTCAAGGTTACCGGCGGACTTCGGCCAATCCTCTCTGTCCCTGCCCAGATCACCAAAAAATAAAGAAATAATTAATCTGTTGCTTCCAATATTCCAACGGCTTTTAAGCTTCAAATTCAGCAACGGGACATATTCATCCCCATTAATCTTCCCATGAAACTCCGCATAAGGCTCCATCAACCAGCGTCCATGGGATGGGAAAGCCCCATCCAAGCGCAGAAACCAGTCCTCATGGGGTATCAGTTTACCCGACAACCCCAGATGGAGGTACTTCCTATCCCATATCATCACTCCCTTGATACTGCTGCATGCAGGCTCGTCACCCTGCAGATTATTTGAAAATACTCTATTCCACTTGCATTTTACAGAAATTTGAGTTTCACCGAACCGCCAGCCTACAGCGGCACTACCTTCATCAGAATAACGTGTATCGATACCTCCTTCGTAATCAAGGGTGAACTGTAAACCCAGAGATGGCCGGTACCGCCAGTCAAAACTTCCTCCTGCAGGCAGCTCCAGCTTCTCTCCATCGGCATTTCTGAAATACAAAGATGAATACACGGCTCTGCCCCGTACACGCCAAGGCCCTGTAGCATAAGAATACGAGAGTGCCATCAACCAGCCCGGTCTTAAATCAACACCCCCGGAACCTATCAGAGTCAGCCCGCCCGTCTCACTGGAGCTGAACTGACGCAGGCGGAGAGCAACAACACCGAAAGGGCCTCCGGCTCGCCAGGATGACTCCGGATACCAGTTCTCATCACTGACGGAATCCCGTAGTATTCCCGCTTCTCCCAACATTTCCATCGACCAGGAATCGTTCACCGCGGGAACAGCCCAGATGATACCCGCATCAATATCCTCCCGGCGCTCCCAGGCAACACCGGTACGGTACGATGGAGACATCAGAACCAGTCCGAGTCTGGAGAAAGATTCAGCCCTGAGATCGGCTTTGTAAAAAGTTCTCTCAGAGAGCCTGGATAATACCGTAAAATCAGGGTTGCGAACCTCGGCAGCAATTCCGGTATCAGTAAGATGCCCGATGGAAAAAACCGAGGTATTCAATCCGGCTGAAACATACGGGCCATCCCCCGGATCCAGTCGGCAGGAAACCCCTGCAGAAAGAGCCGGGCTGGAGTACAGCGTAAATCCACGCAATCTCCTGGCGCCGTCAAATGTCAGCTGAAACTCCATTGATTCACCGGGCAGATAACAGTTTATCAGAATCCATAGAAATACTGTAATCAGAGCTTTCATACCAACCTTTACTTGCCGAATTCTCATTTTGCTTGAAACTTCTACACTTGCCTCCCGGGAGGACGATATGTGAGAATGGCGGTTATCAGGCGGCGTCAAATCCGCTTCTAAACACTGGAGGTATCACCATGGTTATTCTCACATTGAACTGCGGCAGCTCGTCTGCAAAGTACCAGGTGTACGATTGGGATAAAAAAGATGTAATCGGAGTTGGAATTGTTGAACGGATTGGACAGAAAGAGTCCAATATTGAACAGAAGGCTCCCGGGAAAGAGAACTTTGAAGCTGTTAAATCCTGTCCGGATCATAAAGTTGCTGTTGAATGGATAATGGAGACTCTTGTTGACCCGGATCATGGCTGTATGGAAGACATGAGCTCAATCAAAGCAGTCGGGCACCGTATGGTACATGGTGCGGAAACTTTCACTAAATCGGTTATCGTCAATAATGATGTTCTTGCCATGATGGAATCGGTAAATCAACTGGCACCTCTGCACAACCCGGCCAACCTTACCGGTATAAGAGCAGCTCAACAGGTTCTTCCCGATGTACCCCACTGTGCCGTTATGGATACAGCATGGCATCAAACCATGCCGGATACCAGTTTCATGTACGCCCTGCCCTACGACTGGTACAAAGATTATAAGGTGAGACGTTACGGATTTCATGGAACAAGCTATGTGTATACAGCCAAGCGTGCATCTGTTCTTCTCGGTAAAGATCCGATGAAAACCAACCTGATTATTGCCCACATCGGAAACGGCTCATCAATCTGCGCTGTAAAAGATGGAAAAAGCTACGATACATCCATGGGAATGACACCTCTGGAAGGTTTGATGATGGGAACCCGCAGCGGAGATATAGATCCTGCCATCGTAACCTACATGATGGGCCGGAAAAATCTGAGTCCCGAAGAAATGGATTCGACTCTCAATAAAAAAAGCGGGATACTGGGGATTACAGAGGAATATATCGACCGCCGGGATGTACACTCCAACGCCGAAAAAGGAAATAAACAGTGCCTTCTGGCCCAGGACATGGAAACATACAGAATCCGAAAATATGTGGGTGCCTATTACGCCGCATTGGGAAAAGTTGATGCCATCGTGTTCACCGCAGGCGTTGGTGAGATGAATCCCACATACCGATTGAAATCTCTCAAGGGTCTTGAAGCTCTTGGCATTATAATAGACGAAAAGAAAAATGCCGTTTCACGAAGCCGAAATGCCGAAACCTGCATATCAACCGAGGATTCACCGGTGAAGATTTTTGTAATACCTACCGATGAGGAACTTGTGATGACGGAAGATGCCTATGCTCTGATGAACGGAACATACGATGTACATACAAACTTCAGCTATTCGTTTCAGAGTCCAGATTACAGAAACAAATCAAGAGATACAGCACTCCCGGGTGACATTGCAAAAAATCCTGAACTTGAAGGTATACTGGCATTGTGAAAAAACGGCGGCCTCTCCGGGTATTTATTCCTAATACAATAACCCTCACCAACCTGGCGATGGGTTCTCTTGCCACCATGGAAGCCTGGAACGGCCGCTTTGCCCTGGCTGCTCTGTACATTCTTATTTCTGCTGTACTGGATTTTTTTGACGGTTTTGCCGCCAGAATGCTTAAAGCTTATTCGGATATCGGTAAGCAGCTGGATTCCCTGGCCGATCTTGTCAGCTTCGGAGTAGCCCCGGCGGCAATTGCCGCCGGTCTTTTGAAATTAGAAGGGGCCAATGGATATTATGTTTACCTCATCCCCCTGCTTCTCCCGGTTTTTTCAGCCATCAGATTGGCAAAATTCAACACCGAAACAAGTTCCGATACTCATTTCAGCGGTATGCCTGTTCCCGCTGATGCGGCAGCTTTTGCCGCTTTGGCTTTGATTCATGATTTCCCCGGGATTTCTATGATAGACTCCGTTCTGCTCCATCCTGTATTTATTATCTCTCTGATTATTTTGAACAGCTGGCTGATGATTACGCCGCTACCGATGTTCTCTTTCAAGTTGAAAAGCTACAGACCGACGGCCAACCGCTGGCGTTACCTTTTTGCCGGGATCGCCCTGTTATTGATAATTCTGCTCAAAGGAATTGGTTTGTTTTCCACCTTTCTTCTCTATGTGCTGGCATCCATCGGCATGAATATAAGACTGCGCTATGGAAAAGGTAATGGGGAAAAAACTTCCGAGGAACAGCTGAACTGATTCCCCTGATAGCCGTTCTTTTGTCAGTAACTCAGCAATACTGACGCTGCAATCCTTTTTGCCGATTCATCGTCCAGCAGATATCGGATAATGGCGAGGGAAAACTCTGCTGCAGTACCGGCACCCCGGCTGGTAATCAGGTTGCCGTCAACAACCACCTGGTTATCGGAGAACAATCCTGATGAATCGTTCTCTTCAAATCCCGGATAACAGGTATATCGGCGGCCTTCCAACATTTTGAAGGCGCCCAGAGCCAATGCAGGTGCAGCACAGATGGAAGCCACCAGTCCCCCGGAATCCATCACCTCCCGGCAAATCCTGAATACATCTTCAGAATCAGCCAGATTTTGTGCTCCCGGTAATCCTCCAGGAAGAACAACACCGCCTGGTACCCCGTCTAAATCGCCAATCTGGATATCGGTATTTATGCTGATACCCCGGGCTCCTGTGGGAGTAGAAGTACCAACTCCCGCAAGGACAACATCAATTCCCGCACGCCGAAGGTAATCAGCAGGAGTTACAGCTTCAACCTCTTCAAAACCGTCTGCCAGAAAAATTACAATTTCAGCCATTTAAGACCTCCTGATGGATAGATTACATCGTTCAGCAGTATGCTGTAAAACAAACTAATGAAATTATAGAATATCAGGGAAGTTGATTTTGAGCGTTACAGGTATGACAAAATACATTGAAAACGGCATCATTCCATACAAATGGGATGTGTTTGCCTCATGGGAAAACCGATTAAAAGCAGTGATTACCACCCGAATCGGTGGTATCAGCCTTCCCCCGATCAGCAGTCTCAGTTTGGGACATCTTGCTGACGATAATCCATCAGCATTGGCAGCAAATCGTGCCTGTATCTCCCGGGCCCCGGTTATTCCTGGAGCACCATGGGCAAATATCGGTAATGCAGGATTCTGTACAGCATGCCGCACAGAGGAGCTTTTCTCATATAAAAAGGAAAGAGGACTCACCGGCCGGCATGCGGCACTGATGGTCCTCCTCTGATATGTATGACGGGGTGTCCCATTCCTGATTTTTTACTTGCCGAACAACCGGCCTATCAGTCCCTTCTTTTTCTTCTTATCAGCTTCCCTGGTATTCTCCGCCGATTGTAGGGGTTTTGGCTGAGATTTATTTTCCGTTCCGGAACTCTTTCGATTATCCGCCGAACGATGCTGTTTACTATCATGGTTACTTCGGCCTGAAGGCTTACGCTTCCTGTTCTTTCGTTCTCCGGATCCGGAAGCAGTGTCGCTCATTTGAAAATCCTCACCATATTTCTTACGGTAATAGGCCAATCTTTCATCAATACTGTTTTCAGAACTCACACGTTCCATCTCCGAGATGTTTGAACGGGATGGTTTACGGTCGTTGACAACTTTTTTCCTGACATTGGGATTTTGCTTCTTATTCTCAGATTTACCGGACCGGGAAGGACGTTTTTTCCCGCCCCGGGTCTCTTGTTTTCCGGTTAAATCATCAAGACTCCCGCCAGCTACTGAAGATACCGTTGATTGAACTTTTGCCGTCCTTGGATCCAACGCTTTCTTCCCGTTTTTAGGACTTCTTGGTTCAGGAGGAGTCCCTTGACGATCGTTCTGACGATCATTCCGACGATTATCATGGCGTGGTTTTCTATCGTTCCGGGGCGATCTGTCACCCTGTTTGCCGTGGCTTCGGTCACCACCGCGTCCACCAACTCGTCCACCAAGTTCCCGGTAACGATCCTGAGGAGGAAATCTCATCCCCTCACTTTTATCTTCAACCATGAAGCTTTCATCGGCCCAGCTGACGGGAATCTTCTTACCCAGCAGCTTTTCTATCGGACCCAGACCGTAAACAAACTCTTCACAGGCCATGGTAACTGTTTTCCCATCCTGACCCGCTCTTGCAGTGCGTCCGATACGGTGAACGTAACTCTCCGCTTCCAGAGGAACATCATAGTTGATTACCATCTGAAGATCGTTGATATGCAGGCCCCTGGCAGCAACATCTGTTGCCACCAGAAATCTATGCTTTCCTTGTTTCACCTCATCAACAATTCGCAGCCTCTTTGATTGAGGAAGATCGCCCATGAGAAAGGCCACTTCGTAGCCGTTTACTTCAAGTCGTTTGGCAACTTCCCAGGCGCTATGCCGGGTGTTGGTGAATATTACCGCATTATCAGGATTATCCCTTTTGAGTATGCCCAGTAAAAGTTTTAATTTCTCGTCTTTACCGACATGGTAGAGTTCCTGGGTTACGGTATCAACAGTAACTTTTTCAGGCTCGATAATCACCTCTCCCGGATCGTTCATATACTCCCAGGCCAGATTCCCTACCCTGGGGTTTAATGTTGCACTGAACAGCATGGTATGTCTTTCGTTGTACGGCCGCATTCCCTTCATTATTTTTCGTAAATCGGGAAGAAATCCCATATCAAAAAGTCTATCGGCTTCATCTATTACGAGAAATCTGAAATCCTTAAAACTGAATTTCCGCTGTTTGCTGAAATCGAGGAGTCTACCGGGAGTTCCAACCAGAACATCTACACCTTCCTTCAGCATTTTTTCCTGAGAATGATAGCCAACACCCCCGTAAACCGAACCCATTTTAAAATCCAGATACTTACTCAGCATCTTTCCTTCAGTTTCAATCTGAACGGCAAGCTCCCTTGTTGGTACAACAACAAGAGCCTTCTGGTCTTTGTACTTTTCCTCGGTAAGCATCAGCTGAAAAATACCGAGAAGAAATGCGGCAGTCTTGCCGGTTCCTGTCTGTGATTGAGCATAGATATCACGATGCTCTTTAATGAGAAGCTGAAAGCACTGAGCCTGAACGGGCATGGGTGATTTGAAGCCTGCTTCATCGATGGCCTTCTGGATTCTTTCTTCGAATCCGAATTCTTCGAATGTCATGTTTTTAAAACGTTCCTTGGTAATAGATGCAAGTTCCCTGTTATCTGAAACTTGCGTCAGTAGTCTTTTTTGTGCTTTCCGGGTTGATTCATCCTACGAAACGGACACGGTTACGGCACTTTGCAAATCAGCTATCCCCGGGCAACACCCGCAGTCTGCTTCATTGAACACAAGCCCTTACCTGAACAATTTGTGACTGTCATATCTTCCAATAAGAATAAGTCACCGCATAGTCTATTCAGGTTTTCCGTGCGGACTGAAAAGGTCTCTTTCAATCCCGACAGTTCACAATCAAGTATTATATACATCAGCAGAATTAATGTCGAGAGAACGGGAAGTGCTAACGCCAGCGATCTTTTTTTACATCATCGACAGTACGGTGGAAGCGGTCTTCCCGGTATAGAAGCTCTGCATACCCGGCTAAGTCCTTTCCGTTCAGGTATTTTTCAGTAACAGCAATGTGAGTATCTTTCAGTGACATCAGAGACAGTCCCAATTCGGCTTTAATACCGCCGGTTTTTTCCGAAGGGTCTGATACAATTACCAAATCGAATTGCTCTGCTGTATTTCTAAGACTCTCCAGGTCGGCCGGGTAAGTAATCCTCAGAGCCGCTACAGCAACTGTGAAATTATTCTTATATAAACGGTCCGCTGCTTTTCCAGCCTCCCTGGCATAGACCCCTGGAACAATCAGCAACACACTCCCGGCACTGCCGTCTTTTTTTTCCTTCAGTATGAGAAACTTTGAAGATTCCCAGGAGCTTTTGTGGAGAGCCCTTACAGGAAGTGAATGCTTCCCGGGTGCAAGAAGAAATATAGATTTTTCAGATTTTAAAGCCCAGTCCAAAGCCCCTTGGAAATCAGCATCAGAGAGCGGCGTTAAAACAGGTATATCAAGTACCGCCTTAATGATGGATACAGCTTCCCAGTCCTCTTCAGCACTAAGCAGGAACTTCAATTTTCCTTTTTTATACTCAGTATCTGTAAACGTTTTAATCAGGGAAGCGGCAGTTGCAGCTTCACCCCTTTTAAGAGAAATCAAGGGGTGCAATCCGGCGTATGCAGCAGCTGTAGCTGCCATAATTCGCTGATGAAGATTAACATGGAAGTTGAGGAATACTCTTCGAGCTGATTTATCCAGCCATATAGAAAACAGCTCAGGTATCTGAGTTTCAGTTTCAAGATTGGACACTGCAGAAATCGGGGTGAGAGAAAGATTTTGCAGGTTTATTTCAGTATCGGTGGCGATTGCTGAAAAAAACTTATCGAGTATTCTCTGCAGAATACGGGGATATCGCGGTTGAATAGAAGGTGATACTACTGAATTAAGACATATGGGAACAATGTGGTTATTCAGCGAGGATGCAGCTGTATCAAGTCTGTGCCATAATTCTTCAGAATAGGGAGAGTAATCCGGGGTAACACAAAATACGGTGCGTGACTTGGCTCCTTTGTTTCTGTACGGCTTTCCTCCGGCAATCCAGGCAAGACCGCCCATATCCTCCGGCCATATAACGATATCACCATCTTCAACCATACCCGCCAGTTCGGACACCGCCGGAATACAGCGAAGAGCCAAAGAAGGATCTTTGTTGAGCTTTCGTGCAAGAGTAAGGATTTTTTCGCTGAGGGCGGTAGAGGTCAATTTAATTCCCCGGACATGAAAAGGCGGTCACACAACAATTGGTAACCGCCTTGTCTATTAAAGGTCTGTCAGGCAGGAATTCGGCAACTATTTATTCTTGTGCCTGTTCTTTCTGAGCTTTTTCTTTCTTTTATGAGTTGCAATCTTTTTTCTTTTACGTTTTCGTCCACAAGGCACAGGCGAGTCTCCTCAAATTTCACTCAGTAGCCGCAAAAATATCGGCCTGGTTAAGTGTTTCTGGATTATCCCCACCCGGGGCGTCTTGGTCAAGTGATACGAATTGTATTGTTCTTAAGATAATCATCAATCAAAGAGATGATTCCTCCGGGAACTCCCGAATCTTCCGATGCATCAAACCAGTGAACTTCGGGGAGAGAAGAAAAAAAGGTAATCTGCCGCTTGGCATACCGTCGAGTATTCCGGGCAATAAGCTCTTTCACTGCAGCTGCATCCGGAACAGGCTTGCCGGGTTCTCCAAACCACTCCCTGTAACCGATAGCCTTCATACCGGGGTGCTCACGGATAGCCCCCTGATTTCTCAGAGCTGCAACTTCTTCTGCCAGACCCTCTTCAAACATCTTTTCAACCCGCTGGTTTATACGGTGGTACAGTTCGCTGCGCTCCTGCTTGAGACCGATGGAGAGAACCTGATAATCCTCCCTGGGGGTATCCGGAACTTTATATGAGGAAAGGGACCTGCCGCTCTGCAAATGAACTTCCAGAGCCCTGAGCATGCGGTAACGGTCTCCCCTGGAGATCCTATCGGCACTCACCGGATCGATCAGTTCAAGTTCTTTTTTTAGTTCATCGTCGCTTTTATCAGCCCACTTGAGTTCCAGAGCCCCGCGAAGTTGCGGATTTGAGACGGGAGTTGCAGGCATACCCAGAAGCCAGGATTTCAGATAGTAGGCGGTTCCCCCGGAAAGTATCGGGATATTACCACGCTGGAGGATTTCCTGCACGGCTTCATCGGCCCGGGTGCAGAAGTCGCCGACACTGAAACTTTCAGAGTAATCAAGAATATTTATCAGATGGTGGGGAATACGGGAAAGAATCTCTGTATCAGGTTTGGCCGTACCGATATCCAACTGCCGGTAAATCTGAAGGGCATCGGCACTTACAAGCTCTACCCCTTGAGAAAACATTCTGCCGAGCAATGCTGTTTTACCGACGCCCGTAGCTCCGAAGAGAAGTATTACCTTTGGTTTTTCAGTCCTGCTTGATATTGTACTGAACCTCTTCAGTTACTATTTCAGTAATTGCCTGGGAAACAATTTTCCCCCCTGCCGCTTCCAGCTCTTCTGCACCAGTCATGCTGATCTGCTTGGCACGGTGAATTGCAGCATTGGTAAGTTCGTACATATTCTTATCGGTGGACACCAGATTTTCCAAAGGAATGCTAGGTTTCTTTTTGGTCATTGCGGCCTCAGTATTTGAAGAGTGGAGCTATTATAGTCAAAGGGTGGTATCAAGTCCATATAGACGGCAAGCTACTTTTTACTCCGTGTTTTCACTAAAATATCTACTTCAATTCGGGGATAACGGGAATCCATGATGAGGGATTGCCGTAGACTACACCTGCCGGCAGATCTTCCCGGGACACCGGCTGCCAGGTTTGATTACGGCCGAAGGGGCCGATTTTTCCCCGCACTACCAGGTTCTCGCCATCCCGCCATATCTCACTTGCGTATATTTTGCCTTCTTTCGGATCGCAGATTTTTCCGCGTTTCCATCTGTTACCCCGGTCTTCCATACCCCAGATAATATCCATACCGGCGTAAGAGGGATTACCCACCCAAAGTTCTGCTTTATCTCCGGGACGGTTGATAAAATCTTTCATTACCCCCTCGTCGAAGGTAACTATCATACGGCCGTAGAGTTTGCCCTGATATTCGTAAATGTAGGTGTACATGGTGGAATCACCGGTGTTTTCATCCACCCCCCGCCACAATCCGACGACATTATCGGCAGCCATGGCAGTAGCGGCAGAAAAAAAGAGAACGCTGAAAACAAACAGTACTTTTTTCACTCTATATCTCCTGAAGGAGTTGTTTACAAGATTATAGTATGTTTTTCCCGAAAATAAATATATTTTTTCCGGATTGCCGTCACCGGGCTACTGGCCTGCCCGGGGTGTTTGGAACTATGCTCCAAATCATGAGATTCAATGGCAAAACAGCCCTTGTTACCGGTGGTGGCAGGAGACTGGGAAAAGAGATTGCTCTGTCCCTGGCCCGTCAGGGTGCTGATATAATTCTTCACTTCTTCCAATCCCGGCAGGAAGCCGATGATACATCAGAGGAAATCCGGATGTTAGGCCGGAAATGCCGAATAAGCTCTCACAACCTTTCAGATGCTGATTTTACAGAAAAATGGTTTGGCAATCTGATTGGAGAAAATGGATGTCCCGATATTCTGATTAACTCAGCTTCAAGTTACTATGAAGATACATATACGAATATGCGTGTTGAAAGGCTTCAGGAATCGATGAACCTTCATGTCTACTCGCCACTTGTGATGATAAGAATGATGTATGAAGTCGGCAGGGGCGGTTCTGTAGTGAATTTACTTGATACCCGGGTAGCTGACAGAGACCCTTTCCATGCATCCTACCACCTGGGGAAAAGAGGCCTTTCAAGCATTACCCGCGACCTTGCTGCGGAGTTTGCCCCTGTGCTGAGAATTAACGCTGTTGCACCAGGAATTATACTGCCCCCTGATGGACAGGGCGAAGAATGGATAGAACGGCTGAAGTCAACAAACCCCCTTCTTGAAAGGGGCACTGCACTGGATGTCAGTGATGCGGTATTATTCCTGGCTGAAGCAAGATTCACCACCGGGCAGATTATTTTTGTTGACGGGGGAAGACATCTCAAAGGGAATGCTTATGAACTATGACAGAGCTGATAAAATTCACATCCGGGATCTGCTGATACGGACGGTTATCGGGATATACCCCCATGAAAGGGGCATCAGACAGGACCTGATGATAAATCTTACCCTCTATACCAATCAGAGGCCGGCAGCTGATGCCGATGATTTTAATCTGACTGTAGATTATCAGGCTGTTCAGGAATCAGTGGTAGAGCTGGCGGAATCATCATCTTTCGGATTGATCGAAGCTCTCGCTTCCGCCATTGCCGTACTGTTGCTTGAAGTTGAAGGGGTTTCTGCCTGCCGGGTTACCGTTGATAAGCCGAATGTGCTCAGATACTCAAAAAGTGTTGCCGTCGAAATTTTCAGGGAAAGCTGAAACCAGCCCGGTACAGAGTAACTTCAGAGTTTAACTCCTGAAGCGTTTTTCCCCAGCATTCCGCAAGCCGCCTGTATCCCTTTACCACGGCTTTTCCGGGTTCTGCACTCAATCCCGGAATTTCTGAGTATGTGATGAAAGCGGTCTACCGTAGAATCATCCGCCTCGGACCAGGGAAATGCATCCACCGGATGATAGGGAATAAGATTTACCTTGGCTGTTAAACCGTCCATCCATTTCACCAGTTCCTCAGCATGTTCATTCTTATCGTTCACACCGGGTATAAGAACATATTCAAAGTACAATGCGTCTTTAACACCGAATTGAGGTGAATCCTTCAATGCTGATTTCAGTTCAGCCATCGGCCATATCCGGTTTATCGGCATCAGTTCATTTCTGATTCTATCATTCGATGCATTAAGACTCACCGCCAGGTGCAGGGTTCTGTAGGCCCTCTCAGGAAATCTGCCTTCCAGTTCGCTTAAACGCCGGATTCCTTCAACATGTCCCGAAGTGGATATTGAGATTCTCCGCTTGGGAATACCGGCACCCCGCTGATCGGAAAAAATATCGACAGCACGCATCACCTGATCAAAATTATCAAAGGGTTCTCCCATTCCCATAAAAACAATGTTTCTTGGATTCCTGCCGATTGTGAAGCGAGCGGCGGCCCATTGAGCCACAATTTCCTCTGTCTTCAAATCCCGGCGAAGCCCCATGGCTCCGGTCTCACAGAAAGAACAGCCCCGACCGCATCCCACCTGACTGGAAAGACATAAGGTTTCCCATTCGGACATGGGAATAAGAACAGACTCAGTGAGTAAAGAGTCTTCCAGAAGAAGGGTGAACTTCAAAGTACCTTCAATATCCGGGAATCTGTCAATTCGGGGAAGGCTCACCTGAAAATCCTGTTCAACCAATCGGGCCAGGTTCTCAGAAAGACGATACTCCTTTTTCTGTGAAACTGATGCATTCCCTTCAGAATAGAGCTGCTGAAAAAGAACCTGGGCGTGGTAAGCACCTTTACCGTAGTGAGAACTGAAGTACTCAATTAACTCATCAAAGCGGTATCCGAAGCCGCCGATTGACAATGAACCCATCTTATTGTTCCATCACTTCATTAAGCTATCAAAAACCTACCTTTAGCAGGAACTTGACGCAAGTAGGAATGCCGTCTTAGTGTTGGGAAATATGAAACCTTCAACTATTTTTTCACTACTATCAAGTAATGGCGACAGCCGGGAAGTATCTGCTCAGGGTTGGATACGTACAAAAAGAGACAGTAAAAACATCATATTCTTTGAAATTAACGACGGATCCTGTTTGTCAAGCATACAGGTGGTTGTCGACAAGGAGAGTGGTCTTGTCAGCGAAGAACTGAATCATAAACTTTTAACCGGGGCCAGCGTTACGGTACAAGGTAAGCTTGTGACTTCTCAGGGTAAGGGTCAGGGAGTTGAGCTGCTGGCCGATGAGGTAAAGCTGATTGGAGAATCCCGGGCGGATTATCCCCTTCAGAAGAAGCGCCATTCTTTTGAGTTTCTACGGGAAATCGCCCATCTCCGACCGAGAACCAACACGTTTGGAGCCGTTACCCGGGTTCGCAATGCCCTCTCCACAGCGGTTCATGCATTTTTTCAGGAACGGGGATTCCTTTGGATCCATACACCAATTATTACCGGAAGTGATGCCGAAGGTGCGGGTAACATGTTTCAGGTTACCACTCTGAATATGGACAATGTACCGCAGCTGAAAGACGGAAGCATCGACTATCAGGAGGATTTTTTCGGACGAAAATCTCATCTCACGGTAAGCGGACAGCTTCAGGTGGAAAACTTTGCCTGCTCCATGAGTAATGTATATACCTTCGGTCCCACTTTTCGTGCCGAGAACTCCAATACCACACGACACCTGTCGGAGTTCTGGATGATTGAACCTGAAATGGCGTTCTGCAGCCTTGATGGGAACAGGCAGATGGCTGAAGACTTTATCAAGTATCTGCTCAGTTATGTTCTGAATAACTGCAGTGAAGATATGGAGTTTTTCAACAAGTGGGTACAGAAGGGAACCATAGAGAATCTCCAGAAGGTTGTGGACTCATCCTTTACCCATATGAGCTACACCGAAGCGCTTAAACTCCTGGAAAAAGCTGATACAAAATGGGAGTACAAACCATCCTGGGGAATAGATCTTCAGGCCGAACATGAAAAATACCTCACAGAAGAGGTAATCGGCGGACCTGTTACCCTTACCGACTACCCAAAAGATATTAAAGCGTTCTACATGAAACAGAACGATGATGGAAAAACCGTACGGGCCATGGATGTCCTGGTTCCCAGGTTAGGCGAAATAATCGGCGGCAGCCAGAGAGAAGACAATCTGGAGAAACTGGAAAACCGAATGAATGAAATGGGCATGGACAGCGGTGAATACGACTGGTACCTGGATCTCAGACGTTACGGATCTGTCCCTCACAGCGGTTTCGGCCTGGGATTTGAAAGAATTGTCCAATATGTTACAGGAATGCAGAACATCAGAGATGTTATTCCCTTTCCCCGGGCACCGAAAACAATTTCATTCTGAGCCTCGGTTGCCTTACTGAAAACTTTTTAGTCTCTTTTCTGCTGTTCAGGTTTCATCAATGTACCCCTGCCATTATATTGAAGCTATGATTGAAAATGATTTGATGATTTTTCCCGGTACTGCAAGCGCTAATCTCACCTCCTCAATATGCGATTGGCTTAAAGTTCCAGTGCGTAAAAATGACTGTCTGACATTTTCTGATGGAAACACCTTTGTGCAGGTGGGAGAAAATGTCCGCGGCAGGGATGTGTTTGTGGTACAATCCACCATTCATAAAACCAACGATAAATTTATGGAACTGCTGTTCTGGATTGACGCGTTGAAACGGGCCAGTGCCGCATCGGTTACAGCCGTAATCCCTTATTTCAGTTACGGGAAAGGCGATAAAAAGGATGAACCCCGGGTATCTATCAGGGCCAGGGTTTGTGCCGATGCTCTGGAATCCGTTGGATGCGACCGCGTCGTTACCATGGACCTGCATTCCCCGCAGATACAGGGTTTTTTCCGAATACCTGTGGATAATCTTTTCGGACTTCACACCCTGGGAAATAGGGTAAAGAAAGACGGTGCGGATAATCTCGTTGTTGTCGCCGCGGATACAGGTTTTGCCGAAGAGGCAAGAAAGTTTGCCCGTTATCTTGATGCACCTGTTGCCATCAGTGTAAAACACCGGCCGGATCATAATGAGCAGGCGGAGGTTATTGATATCATCGGGGATGTAAGAGGAAAAACAGCTTTAATTGTGGATGACTTTGTCATTTCCGGCGGAACCCTGATTGAAGATGCCAGAGATTTAAAATCCAAAGGAGCATCCCGGGTTATGGCGGCGGTTACCCACGGGGTTTTTTCCCCGGGAGCCATGAAACGTATAAGTGATTCGGAACTTGAAAAACTCTATGTGACTGATAGTGTGGAGAACCGTCCTGAGCCTCTTATTGAGAAGATTCAGGTTGTCCCGGTGGCTTCCTGTTTTGGAGAGGCTATCAAAAGAATTGCAAGAAAAGAATCCATCAGCGCCATGTTCCCCGAGTAACTGGACGTTGATTCCCAAGCGAATGCCGGGATCGTTCCTCGCTACGCTGCGGTACGACCCTAAATATGAGCGGAATACAGCGGGTTCGTACCAGCAATGTACCGCAGGCAATGCCGAGGAACGTTGCAACAAAAGCGAACTTGCGAGAAGTGAACTTGTTCATTCTGACGGGATCGTTCCTCGGCTCCCGCCTCCGGTA
>Ga0164318_10002815_pt1 | contig 16282 bp, 20 predicted proteins | sample GuaBasSedimGuay9_FD_113734 | JGI IMG/M metagenome (GOLD analysis project Ga0164318, IMG submission 113734) | Subseafloor sediment microbial communities from Guaymas Basin, Gulf of California, Mexico - Guay9, Core 4571-4, 0-3 cm | ecosystem: Environmental > Aquatic > Marine > Hydrothermal vents...
TATGAGGTGATTTTATGAATGCCAATGAGATTATGACGAGAGGTGTTATGACAATCAAAAGAGATGCCCCGGTTATGGAGGCTATGAGACAGATGGTGGATCGACGCGTAACCAGCCTTATAGTGGAAAAGGAGAGTGAACGTGGTGTGTATGGAATCATAACCAGGAAGGATATAGTGAATAAGGTAATTGCCTATAATAAAGATCTGGAAACCACCAAGGTCTCTGAGATAATGTCCGAGCCATTGATGACCATATCACCGGAAATGAGTATAGATACCGTTGCGAGATTGATGGCGAAAACGGATATCAGAAGGTTTCCAGTTATGGAGGGCAATAAACTGGTCGGTATGGTTTCAAACTCCGATATCCTAAAGGCGATAGCACTGGAAAATCTGTAGGTATCAAAATGAATGTTAGAGATGTTATGAGAAGGAATGTAATAACTATTGATCCCAATTCCTCGATTCTAGGTGCAATGAAAAAAATGGTGAATGAGAGGATAACGAGCCTGATTGTAGAAAAACCAACTGACAAAAGTATCTATGGAATCATAACCAGGAAGGATATAGTGAATAAGGTAATTGCCTATAATAAAGATCTGGAAACCACCAAGGTCTCTGAGATAATGTCCGAGCCAATACTAACTATATCAGCAGATCTGAGTATAGATACCGTTGCGAGATTGATGGCGAAAACGGATATCAGAAGGTTCCCGGTTATGGAGGATGGTAAACTAATTGGTTTGATATCAAACTCCGATATCCTAAAGGCGATAAATAAAAAATTGGAGGAGTCAAAATGAATGTGAGCGATATAATGAAGAGGGATGTTATGAAAATCGGGAGAGATGCACCCGCCTCGGATGCTATGAAAATCATGATTGAGAATGATATTGGGTCTCTGCTCGTTGAGAAAGGGAGTGACTATGGAATCATAACCAGGAAGGATATAGTGAATAAGGTAATTGCCCGTGGAAAAGATCCGATGGAGGTGGGGGTTGAGGATATAATGACTGAGCCAATACTAACTATATCACCAGACCTGAGCATAACGGAGACCGCGAGATTAATGGCAAAGACCAATGTGAGGAGATTTCCGGTTGTAGATGACGGCAAGCTGGTTGGCATAGTCTCAAACTCCGATATCCTAAGATCGGCAATACCCTGATGTTCTGTAAATTTAATTACAGGACCCAAAAATGGTAGCAAGTCACTACGTAATCGAGAAGATACTTGAGAAATGGACGGACCTACGCGACCTGAAAAATGAGTTTGAAAAATTTTCAAAACGTTATCCTGACGATATAGAATTTCAAAGGATCTATAATGAGTTTAAGGATTACCTGAGAATAAACACCGAGAGACTAGAGAGGATAAGATCAGAACTTGAGGTGTTAGAAAAAAACAGAAAGACGGAAGTCTCTAATACCCTTCTGTAATCTATCCCTTAGAAATCTTCTGCAATTTCTCAATTAATTTTTTCACAAATTCCGGGTCATTAGGGAAGCCAATCCCCTTTTGATATCTCCTCTCCCCATCGGGCGTATAGTAACCCTTAGAGATGTTCAAAAAAATGTCTCCATCGGGTAGAGGTTTCTTCTTAGACATCTCCAAAAATTTGTTTCTACCATAGTCCAAATACTCGGTCGCAATGGTCTCGTATTCCATATTCCTCACATCCTAATTTTATCTCTATCTAGACCAATTCCATCGATAGGTCAGACAAATATTATTATAGATATAGATATAAAATAATAATAGCTAATAAAGTATAAATACAAATCTTCCATACGATGAAAAACAGGGCGCAGGTATCGCTGGAGTATATGACCATGCTGGGATTGTCTTTAGTTATATTTGCAGGTGTTCTCTACATTGCCACAACCCTGACCTCAACCTCCAGAACACGGATCGATGTCGACACGGCGTACAGGGCAGTTCAGGGGATAAAGGAGTCGGCAGATTTCATATACGTACATGGGCACCCGTCAAAGATTCAATCCAGCATACACATACCAAGTAATGTGGAGGACCTATCAATACAGGGGAAGGTTGTAAGAATAAGACTATCTATCGGCGAATCCTTTACGGATGTCTATGCCGTGACAAAAGCCAATATGACGGGGGATAGTGCCGTAAACGAGATATGCCCTACTGGCATTTGTACCGAGGGATATTACCTGATGATTTTTGAATCACTAAATCAATCAACACCATATGATGTCAATATAACGGTTGCGTAAAAAAAATCAGAGCTACTTTTGTTTTCCGAGTTCCTTAAATGCCCTGAGAAGATCCTTTCTCGTTATTATGCCCACTAAAGTGCCATCATTATCTACAACGGGCAATCTATTTATGTCCCTTTTCCACATCAATGAGGCTGCTCTGTATACCGATGCATTCTCGTCCACCACTATAGCGGGTTCGGACATGATCTCCTCCACCCTCTTCTTTGATGCGTTCTTGACAATATTTGTTAGTTCATCTGGATGTTTCTCAAGTATATCCAGAAATGGTATCAGAAACGGATGATAGTCAATTAGGTGTCCAATCAACCCCAATACATCGGTTCCACTTATTACTCCCCTCAGATCATTCTTCTCATCTATGACTGGGGCCCCACTGATCTCGTTCTCTTTAAGAACCTTAATTGCATCTAAAACCGCATCTGTAGTCCTTACAGATATCACATCTTTGGACATAATCTCCTTGACTTTTTTGATTTTACATCACCTTCTACCTTTAATAAAGGTTGACCAAAGGCGCTACCTCGCTACGCTCGATAGCACGGAATTTTAATTCCACATCACCAGTTACTCAATGGACCCTACCTCAATCATCCTGTCGAGCCTTCCCCCGGGTTGAACCATCGGCAGGATATGTTCATCTGGATCTACGCGAATGTCTATAATGGTGGGCTCATCGGATTTAATTGCCTCAATCAATGCGGGCCCTATCTCTGAGGGTTTCTCTACCAGGATCCCTTTTGCACTAAATGCCTCCGCATATTTCACGAAGTCCGGAACCTTTCCCAGATAGGTGTGAGATCTCCTCTTCTCATAGAAAAGATCCTGCCACTGTTTAACCATTCCCAGGTATCTATTATCGAGTAATACAACTACGACGGGAATATTCTCAACTACACAGGTTGCCAGATCCTGTCCGGTCATCATGAAGCTGCCCTCGCTGCCCACATCTATAACCTTAAAATCTGGCTTTGCTACCTTCGCCCCGATTGCCGCGGGAAAACCAAAACCCATCGTTCCCAATCCCCCGGATGATATAAATGTCCTGGGATTTTTGATATCTAGATAATGAGCCGCCCACATCTGACATTGCCCCACCTCCGTTGTTATGATCGTTTTATTATCTATAATTTTATTCAATTCCTTCAATACTCTCTGCGGTTTTATCGGAACATCATCGTAATCATAGATCGGAGAAAACTCTTTTTTGAATTTTTTAAGCTTCTCGTGCCACTCCGTCTTTTTCTTGGCCTTTAGTTTATCTGTAATCTTGATTAAATTCTGCAAAACGAGCTTTGCATCCCCGACCACCGGGATGTCAACGTCTACGTTCTTTCCAATCTCAGATGGATCAATATCCATATGAATCAACTTTGCGTGTGGCGCAAAATACTCAACATTGGCTGTGACCCTATCAGAAAACCTTACCCCAATCGCAAATAAAACATCCGACTCACTAATCATTAGATTTGCCACCTTCCTGCCGTGCATCCCAACCATACCCATGGCTAAGGGATGGTCCTCTGGAAAGCAACCCTTACCCATCAGGGTGGTTGTAACGGGTATGCCAAGAGATTCTGCTAACTTTAAGAGCTCCTTGCTTGCATTTGAAAGTATGACCCCTCCACCCGCCAGAATTACTGGCTTTTCGGCATTCATCAATGCCCTTGCTATCTCCTTCAGCTGCTGGGGATGCCCCCCGCTCTTCACTACCTTGTACCCGGGAAGGTCCACATCCTCGGGGTAGTGAAATCTCTTCTTCAATTTTTTTTGCTGAATATCCTTTGGTAAATCCACCAAGACGGGTCCACACCTTCTGGTCGATGCTATCTTGAATGCAGCTCTGATAATGTTCGGGATATCGTCTGGATCGGTGATCTGAAAATTGTGCTTCGTTATTGGCATTGTAATACCCACCACATCTGCCTCCTGAAATGCATCGTTACCGATCAAGTGCAGTGGAACCTGACCAGTAAATGCAACCAATGGAACAGAATCCATATGAGCATCCGTAATTCCCGTTACCAGGTTCGTTGCACCGGGTCCAGAGGTTGCCATGCACACACCGACCTTACCGCTGGCCCTGGCATAACCCTCGGCAGCGTGGGCCGAACACTGCTCATGTCTCATCAGGATGTGTCTAATGTTCTTATTATCATAGAGCACATCATAGACCTCCATGATTGCCCCACCGAGGATCCCGAAGATATGCTCTACGCCCTCCTTCTCCAAGGATTTAATGATCGCTTCCGCACCTTTCATTCTGGATCTGTTATATATTGTCAGTCAAATAAAAAAAAGAACGCACAGTCATTTCCTTCTCAACACAAAGATTTTTCGAGTTAAACTCTTGTGCACATAGAGTGAATAATTTTCTTTAACCTCAAATTTATCTGTTTTTAAATCAGATGAATCCGGCAGGATCATTATAAGGTATTTTCCCGGATCCAGAACCTTGGATGCCGAGAGGAGAAATTTCTCATAAAATTTTTCTATATTTCTTTCTGTCATGAAGGATGACCTGCCATAGGGGGGATCGGTGACGATTGCATCAACCCTCTCATCTATTTGATCGAGTTTCATGGCATCCCCCTCTCTTATCTTTCCGTTTAATCCATAGTATCTTAGGTTCTCTATACAGCCCTCAACCATCCTCCCATCTATGTCATATCCACTGAGCTTCATACCCATCAAACCCGCCTCGATTAAAATTCCGCCCGTGCCACAAAAAGGGTCCAGCAACCTGTCGTTTTTTCTAACTCTCGCCAGATTTACCAGGACCCTCGCAATCTTTGGGTCAATAGATGTTGGGTGAAAATAGGGTCTATATTGTGGTTTTCTTTCAGCAAAATCCCTCTCAAGGGGTGTTTCAATGGCAATTCTATAGCTGCCCTGATCATCTCTGAAGCACAGGATCCTTGTATCTGGATTTAATAGATCGACATTAAACCCAAGCTTCCATATCTCCTCCCCCAACTTCTCTCTTATCGTCTGCGATTCACTCTCCACGGCAAATGTTCCTTTAGATATTCTCTCGTAAAGCCTGTGTGCCGATACACGTAGATCCTTAGAAATTCCGATAAACTCCCCCACCCTCTTTGTCATTGCAAGTCTTTTGATAAAGAGGGGATTCTGTGTATCCACGTCCAGAATTAAAATCCTGTTCCCCTTATCCTCAGAGCATATCCTATGGGTTATATCCTCGCTCTCCAGAACCGCGAATATCTCCGCCTTTGGCAGCTTCGGATGTTCGCCAGATAGATTAAATAGTAACTTCATCTTGCATTTATTGTTTAATTCTAAAATGTACTGATAAGAATTAGAGATATACGAATTAAAAGTATAAAATGAAAGAAGCCAAGATAGGATTGGAAATCCACGTTCCATTAAAAACTAAGGAGAAGTTGTTCTGCGATTGCCCAACAGACTATTATGAAGTAGAGCGGCCGAATGTGAATACGTGCCCTGTATGTACGGGAATGCCCGGGGCAAAGCCGTTTCCCATAAACGAAAGTGCCCTAAAATCCGCACTGATGATATCGAAGCTCTTAAATTGTGAAACAAGAACGACCAACATTTTTGTTAAGAGAAAGCACTACAATTACCCGGATCTCCCATCGGGTTATCAGAGAACATCAGAGCCAATAGGCGTTAATGGTAAGCTTTCCGGGGTGGGGATATGGGAGGTACACTTGGAGGAAGACCCCGGCAGGTACGACCCGGGCACCGGAAAAGTAGATTACAACAGATCTGGAGTTCCCTTAGTTGAGATAGTTACAGCCCCGGATATGAAATCACCTGGGAATGTTAGAAATTTTATGCGTGAATTGATGAATTTATTAAGGTATACTGAAAGGATTATAGATGTCGGCGGCATTATTAGGGTCGATGTAAATATATCTCTGGAGGGGGGCGCGAGGGTTGAGATCAAGAATATTAACTCCATAAGGGGGGCATATAAAGCTATAAAATATGAGATCATGAGACAGAAAAATCTGAGAAGGAGGGGGGGCATGGTAAGACGGGAAACGAGAGGGTTTAATGAAAAGTCCATGATAACCACTCCATTGAGAATTAAAGAAACAGCAGAGGATTATAGGTACATTCCGGACCCGGACATACCCCCCATCATCTTTGAAAAATCATTTATAGAAAAGATAAAACTTCCCGAAACACCACAAAATCGAAGAGAGAGGATCTCAAAGAGGTATAAAATACCAGAAAAATATTCGAAAATACTGGTGAAGGATAAGGAAATTGCGGATCTATTTGAGGAAATAGCAGACAGGATCGATCCAATTCTCACCGCAAATTGGATCTGCAGAGAGGTTCTGCGACAATTAAATTACAGGGGGATCGAACTGAGGGAATCAAGGTTGAATTCGAAAATTCTAATAGAATTGTTAAGTCAGGTAAAAGAGGGCAATATAACGGAAGCCGTTGGAAAGAAACTCCTTGAGAGGGTTATAGATACGGGAGAAAGTCCACAAAGGATAGTTAAAACAGAGGGTCTGGGGAGGATTCACGCGATAGATGAATTGTCCGATGTTGTTGATAAAGTGATTGAAGAGAACGTAACTGCGGTTCAGGACTATAGATCCGGAAAAAAGGAGGCGTTGAATTTTCTGATGGGCAGGGTGATGAAGAAGATGCGTGGGAGAGCAGATACAAATATCGTCATTGAACTGTTGAGAGGGAGATTAGACTGAATTAACGTTAAGATTATTAAACCATACTACCTTATTCTTAACGATGAACGTAAGAGACATCTCATGGTATCTCGGGGTATTTCTTTTTGTGAGCGGTGTATTGTCTTTTTTTCCGATACCCATAGCCCTGTACTATAACGAGCCCATACTGCTCCTCCTGCTCAGATGTCTGATTTTCTGGTTCCTTGGATTTATTCTTATGCGATACCCAAGAAAGAAGGTTGATCTGGGGGACGCCATGCTTCTCGTTGCAATAAGCATGATAATAATCCCTCTCTTTGGTGCAATCCCCTTCTTTCCAGAGCTTGAGGGGAGTCCAATAGATGTCCTTGTAGACGGATATTTCGAAAGCGTTTCAGGGTATACGACCTCGGGTCTTACCATCTTCTCGGAAAAACAGCTGAATCCCGAGTCTCCCAGCTATAAGCACAGTCTGATATTCTCAAGAACCCTGATGGAATGGACTGGCGGTCTGGGTATAATTATCCTGTTCCTGTCACTGCTGGCAAGTGGCGGAATCTCAACGGTTTATCTGTATAGGGTAGAGGGTAGGGGGGAAAGAATTGTTCCAAGCATCGATCATACGGCAAAGATCATCCTGAGGATATATCTCTTTTATACATTCGCCGGGGCAATTCTCCTCTGGATCCTTGACATGCAACCCGTCTATGCACTATCAACGATAATGAGCGTCCTGTCCACGGGGGGTTTCATCTCCATGGTTCGGGGAATCCACATAAATGTTTTCTCTGAGATAGTAATATTGGTATTTCTGCTCTTGGCTGCAATTCCATTTACCCTTGATTATGTACTGCTCTCGGGAAACCTCAGGAGGTTTTTCGGTCACCTGGAGATCCGCTTCGGCTGCTATTTAATCTCCATAGCTATTCTGATTTTCACCACAATCTCACTAACTACGGGAGAGGATTTACTGAATTCTCTATATCAAAGTATAATTATTACCATAGGCTCAATAACTACCGGAGGGTATGGACAGCGTGTATTGAACGATTTAAATGGCCCGGGGATCTTTCTTGTAATAATTCTAATGATGATCGGCGGCGGGGCTGGTTCCACCGCGGGTGGTATAAAGATAATAAGGGTGAGTGTATTATTGAAGGCAATTCGCTGGCTCATAAGGAAATCATCCCTCCCGGAGACGGTCGTACTGCCACTCAAGATAGATGGAGGCGTATTCAATGATGGGGAATTAAGGAACATAGGATTATTCTTCTTTGTATATATCGCATTGATTTTTGTCGGTACGTTCTCACTTATGATATGGGGTACTACGGATAATGGGGAGGTGGGCTTGATTGATGCATTTTTTCTCTCCGTGTCAACGCAGAGCAATGTCGGCTTTTCAACGCTGAATATTGGGATTCAATCTATAATAGTAAAGTGTGTTATGATATTCCAGATGATCGCCGGCAGGCTCGAGATATTCCCGATTCTGGCGTTAATTGGTTACGCGATCAAGGGTTTTGAACGGGAGGTGGTGGAGATAGAGAGGGGGTTCATAGAAAAGAAAGAAAGAGATGCGGAATTGGAGGGGAGAATTAAATTTTTAAGAAGATTGAGGAGGATCGACAAGAAAAGATGAGATCAATCGCAGTAAGTTATGGGGCCGTGACAATAATAAATGCCATAGCGACCGGAAAAGGGTCTGCATTGGGCATTGATCTTGAAACGAAGGCGACCGTTGAGCTGAATGATTCGGGCAGGATCACTGCCAAAATCAGGAAGGCCCCGGGGGAGGATACAAAATTAATGAAGCTTTGCGCCAGATGAGTCATGGACTATTTCGGGGTTAACTACGGCGCTAAAATTGAAACAGAAAGTAACATACCTATTGCCAGGGGTTTGAAGAGTAGTAGCGCAGCAGCAAACGCCGTAGTTCTGGCAACCATTAATTCTATATTGAAGAAAAATCCAGAATTCAAAAAACCCGGTGACATGGATATAATAAACCTGGGGGTTGATGCGGCAACCAAGGCCAGGGTTACGATAACCGGGGCCTTTGATGATGCCTCGGCTTCATACCTTGGCGGTTTCGTCGTCACAGATAACGAAAAAAGGAAGATACTAAGGGCTGGAAAAATGAAACCTCTTGATGTGCTCCTATTCGTCCCAGAAGAGAGGGTATATACAATCGAGATTGACGTAAACAGAACAAGGCTTTTGAGGAGAGAGCTACTGATTGCATGGAAAGAAGCGCTAAATGGAAATATATATCCGGCTATGAATCTGAATGGCATTCTCTATTCAGCAGCCCTGAATCAGAACTCAGATATTGCATTATCCGCCCTGCAGGCGGGGGCACTGGCATCGGGCCTGTGCGGAACCGGACCCGCTGTTGCAGCATTAGTTAAGGGTAACTCAGATAAAATCAAAGAGGAATGGCAACAATTTGATGGAAAGATCATTGAAGCCAGGGTAAATAATAAAAAGGCAAAAATAATAAAATAAAATGGCCGTAATAACGAAGAGAATATCCGTAGATCTGCAGGCTGACGGTGACATGACCGACATCTCAGAGAGGGTACAGGACGCAGTTAGCAACTCGGGAATGAGGAATGGAATCGTCACCATCTTTATTCTTGGATCAACCGGTGCGATAAGTACAACAGAGTATGAACCAGGACTGAAAAAGGATATTCCTAAGGCCTTGGAGAGGATAGCCCCATCCAATATCGAGTATGAACACCATAAAACCTGGCACGACGACAACGGCAGGAGCCATGTGAGGTCCACCATTATTGGAACCTCGCTGGTTGTTCCCTTCGTTGACGGAAAATTAACCCTCGGAACATGGCAGCAGATCGTTGTTATGAATCTGGATACCTCCCCAAGAAGGAGAGAGGTAATCCTGCAGATAATGGGTGAGTAGGTAGGAATAAATGGAAAAACTCGAGCTGACGAAGGAAAAACTGGAATACTGCAGAAAAGAGATAGAAAAGGGAATAAAAGGCATCGTAGAGAAGAGCAATTCAAAGGGCGTCGTTGTTGCCCTGAGTGGTGGTATCGATTCTGCAGTGGTTCTGAAGCTCGCATCTGAAGTAGTTGATACCCATGCCCTGATTATGCCGGAGACGGGTGTTAATGAACCAACCGATATCAGGGATGCTGAGGAACTGGCGAATTCTCTTGGTGTTAAATACTCAATAATCGAGATCAACGATGTCGTAAATTCCATCAGGAGGGTATTCCCCTGGGCCGAATTTGGGGAAAGGAATAGAAAGATCTCTGATGCAAACATAAAACCGAGAGCGAGAATGATCTTTAACTATCTAATAGCAAACCTGGACAAAAGGATAGTCTTGGGGACAGGTAACAGGACAGAGCTCCTCCTGGGATATGTAACGAAATACGGCGATAGTGCCTGCGACTTCGAACCAATTGGGGATCTCTACAAGACACAGGTCATTCAATTGGCGGAGTATCTTGGACTCCCCGAAAAAATTATAAAGAAGATACCCTCTGCTGGTTTATGGAAGGGTCAGACCGATGAGGGGGAATTGGGAGCAGGTTATGGGGATATCGATAGGATCCTTCACCTGTTAGTTGATAAGAAATATTCCATAGAAAAAACTGCTGAAAAATTGAAAGTCGATACAGGGCTAATTAAGAACACGTATTCAAGAATGAATAGGAACGAACATAAAAGGGTAATGCCAGAGATCGTTAGACTAATCCTGTAGAAATTCCAGGTATTTGATGGTCACATTAACGCTGTTCGACCTAAAATACCCCAGATTGTGAATAACAAAAACCCTTCTTCCGGCATCCGGAAGTAAGCAATCCCTCTCAAAGAAGGTTGTAGCCTCTTTCTGACTGCACGAGCTTATATAATCAAATTCCCAGGGAAATCTCCCACTGTGTGCCCTGTGCTCCCACCTCATTGCATCAGGATGCTCCACGCTGTATATAAAGCCATCGAGCTGGTTTCTGTCCTGTAAGGTATAGAACAGGATTGGGTTGGTTGCATGGATTGTTATGTGGATCCTCACCCTGTCGAAACGACTCACGTCGGGCAGTGTAAAGGTAGCATAACGATACCTGGTTTTCATAGTTACCCTGGGGACCTCAAATTCATAGTCAAGCCCCCTCACAACCCTCTTTGCAATCTTTTTTACTACCCATGAAATAACGCTGTTTTTACTCATTGTAAATGTAAAGTGTCGTTCAATGTGTGCTCTTGGTTTCTCTACCGCAACCCCTGATTCATTGAAGGGCTCCCACGCCAGCGTCTCCGGGTTAAGGAAGAGGCTTTCGTTTTCGACTATCTCCGTATCCTCGTAGTGTTCTCCAGGATACCTGTAAGAGCCCTTTGTAGCACTTGGTCCCTCTATTCGCAGACATGATTTATTGAATGCCCGATTTACCTCGAATTCAAAGTTTGGGAATATATGCTCCTGAGTGAAATCCTTGAAATCCGGGTCGTTTTCTATATACCATTGGAGCCTTGTCAGGTTGTGATTGCAGGAGAGCGCATATGTGTGGCCAGGTATGAAGGCTATGTACACCTCCATGCCAAGCGATTTCAGGTAGTTATAGTAGAATACTGCGAAGTCACTGCAGACTCCATATCTCGTGTTAAATATCCCCCTTATCCCATGTGAGCGGTTTTCATATTCTCTGTAATAGAAGTTTTTGATTACATACCTGTGAATCCTGAAGAGCCTACATTCGTCATCTTCGCAGCCCCTTGTAATCTCCTCTGCATGTGATTTTATGTTGGAGTTATTATACGCACAGTAATCATAGTTTGATAACGCATGAGACACCACTTCGGGCATTTCAACCGGTATTACCCTCTCTTGTAGAAGAGTCGTGGTCACCTTGGGAATCCGCGTCTCATTATCTACTATTTGTGTTGTGGTTGTTGTTCCACCATACACGGGAATTGGAGGTCGTATGCAGCCCTGTAAGAGTACTGCGGTTATGAAAAGAATCCACACCATTAGCTTATAATTCATATAAAATTCATTGTTTTTATGTATAAAAAAATCTTTTATTTTGTGAATTTCATAAATTAATATGGAAAGATCTCTCTATTCATTCCTGATTTTGCTAACATTTGCAGCGATAGTTTTTTGTGGGTGTATTCAGCGGGGAGAGGAAATTTCAACAACTACTACATTAATTCCTCCATCCTGCAATGATACCGATACGGGTAAGAATTACGATGTAAAGGGAACGACCTCTGGTTATAATGAGTCTAACATACTTACTGAAAAGACAGATTATTGCCTGAATACGGATCAGCTGATAGAGGCATTCTGTGGTAGGGGGGGCTATCTGGAGACGGAGGTCGTAAGTTGCAGAAAACTGGGCAAAACGTGCCTGAATGGCGCATGTATTAATATTACTACTACAACAACCACTACAACCACTACAACCACTACAACCACTACAACCATACTGGGCGAATGTGTTACGGGTGGATGTGGCAATGTATCGATAAGCTATAGGTGTGCGTGGGGCTATGATGAGTCTGGTGAGAACTTTACTTACGTTAAAAAGGTAACGGTCATCCCATACTGCGCCGATCCCGGAACGACAGAAGCTAAATGCAAGACCAGGGAGAGGGTTTCGATTGAGGATCGTTGTGAGAGCTATGAGATCTGTGTTGAGGGAATGCAGAAATGCCAGCCGAGGTAATTCACATCTAACCCCTTGGATTGCCTCCGGTTTAGTACACGAGTAACTCAACCATTAGCACCAGCTATAGCCCGCTTTTTCTTCGCCATTGTCCCAGAACCGTTTTATTAATTACAAATCGTATTATCTCTTGGTGTAGTTCCGTGTGATGTAGTGTTCGAAAAACTGAAAGAAGAAATCGGTCATCATTAAATTATCTTTCCAAAAAGAGCTTAACCATGAACGTAGACACGAAGATCTTTCTGAGAAGGAAATTCAAGGAGTACTATTCTGAGAACAAAATTCCTGCCCCCTTGGGGATCGAACAAAGGGAATTTGGTATTGGGACATTAGATACGAAGATAAAGGTCAGACATAAGTCATTCAGGACCGAGAAGGAACTGTGGAACTATCTAAGGAGGGAGGCACCATTCTATATATCCTATTCGTCAGCCTATTATGAATTTCCAGAGAATCAGCCCATGTCTGAAAAAAATTGGTTGGGTGCGGATCTGGTATTTGATCTGGATATTGGTATGGATCTCTTCGATTCCGAAAAATTGGAGAGGGTAAAACATGAAACTCTCAACCTGTTAGATTTTCTACTTTCAGACTTTGGTTTCTCCAAGAGTGAGTTAGAGGTAAATTTTTCGGGGAGCAAGGGATACCATGTCCATGTTTTTAATGAAGCGGTCAAATGCCTGGGAAATGAAGAAAGAAGGGAGATCGTTAATTACGTGGCCGGGGATATAAATTTCAGGGATTATCTGAGGGTAGAGGGAGACAGGATATTTGGACCAAAGAGAGGTGATTTGGGATGGCCTGGACGGATTTACCGGGGGTTATATGATCTCATCAAGAATTCCGATAAAGAAAGCTTAGGACGGATTAAGGGCATTGGAGACAAAAAGGCCGAGCTGATATACGGGGACAGGGAGAGGATTTTGAGGGAGATAGAGTTGGGTAGATACAATTATATTCCCGATATCGTTACCGTTGACATGTCATATATAAAAACCCCGGACCCCAATGTGAGAGTGCCCATCATTAAAAAAGTTAGCTCGCCCGTGGTGCAGAAAATCATTGATGAAAATGCAGTGAAAACAATGGCAGCAAGTGATACGGACAGGATGGTAACCATCGATACATCGAGATTGATAAGGCTGCCGGATTCGTTGCATGGTGGCTCGGGATTAATCGCAAAAAGGGTTAAGGATATGGATAAATTCGATCCATTAACGAACGCCGTAGCCTTTGGTAATGAAAAGATTAAGATCGAGATAACGGATAAAATTCCAGGGTTTGATTTGAATGGAGAGCGATTTGGAAATTTAAAGGGGGTTGTTGAGGTTCCAGAATATGTTGGTGTATATCTGTTGCTGAAGGATAAGGCGGACCTTGTGAAGGTTTAACTACGCTGTTGAGTTGAATTGAGTTCTTTATCTCCAGCTGAAGCATGTAGTAGATCGGGAGTTCTTTTTCCCGCAATCTGTATCATTGCCGGTAGCTGTTTGTTTACCAGGTAAAGCAGGGCAACGTCAACCTGCGGAAGTCTGACTGGGAGAACACGTAGGTGAGGCCGAACGGTAGAAAATCTCCTTCACACAGTCTGTCGTTAGCAGAAATTCTTGGGCCACCACTCCAAAAATAAGAGTTTTTAAAGAGATTCACATAACTATCTATTATGAAAAACAAATTGGCAACTTTACTGATATTTATTTTAATCACGATTGCTATCGCTTTTTATTTTCTAAGTCACATTCCAACTAATCAGTTAGAGGAAATACCGGAATCTACAAATACCACCATACCGGAATCTACAAATACCACCATACCGGAATCTACAAATACTACCATACCGGAATCTACAAATACTACCATACCGGAATCTACAATTATCAAATCTCCCGATACAGAGATAGCGAAATATAAAGGGGTATGGCTGCCTTTTTTGAGAGAAATACGGATAGCTATAGAGGACATTGACAGTCTCAAATCAGATGGCGTTAATATCGTCGCGATTGGAATCAAAATATGCTGGGACGGGAATTTTTATGTCTGTGAGGATGAAAATGAAATAAAGAATTCGATAAACGAGTTCCATAAAAATGGCATCAAGACATTTCTAATCCTGAATCCTGCCCACCCAGATTTTATCCGTTTTGCAGAAAATAATGAAGATTTAACCCTGGATCAGTTGACTCCTCTTGTGCTGAAGTGGGCTGCCACATCTGAAACATATGATGTGGAAATGTTTTCGTTTTCGAATGAACCACAGCTGCTGGTTCATGAAGACTCAATATCAGTCTCGAGGTGGGCACAGAAACTGCTACCGCAATTAAGAGAGATATATAGAGGGAAACTTGTTTTTAGAATACACGAAGAACCTGAGGGGGCTGGCATATATAACGTAACGGGTTATGATTATATTGCTTTTTCTGGACTCAGTTGTATGAAAAATATTGATGAATATCCGGAGGGAACGGAAGATTTGATTGCTAAAAAACTAAGTTATCTGAAAGATAACTATCCCGATATAGAGTTCCTTCTTTTTGATATCGGCGCCTTCACGGGACCTGACTATTACTGGTGGGAACCGATTGTTCCCGAAAATATGCCGGAAACCATGCCAGATGAACCCGTAGACCTATTTGTTTGTTCGTTTGATCAACAAGCCAGATTTTTTGAAATGCTCTTTAATAACACATGGAATGAGACATCTGGATATTTCCTTCCAGTATACAAAGGTTGGGAGTACAGAAACAAACCTGCTGAAGAGGTAATAAAAAGATGGTTCAATAAAAATTAGCTATATTTGCACTGAATATCGCTAGCTAAAGACAAAAGTCCGCAACTCTCGCTCGCTCCCTTCGGTCGTTCGGTGCTGACGCACCCGGACAACAAGCGAGTATGCGGTTCGCTTCGCTCACCCAAACCCTCACGGGCTTCACATACCCGCTAATGTTACGGGCCATCGGCTTCGAAACTACTATGAAATGGGGGGATATATCGGACATCCCAGCCAAATTAGTGTTATTGCCTTGCGTATCTACCCATAATCTGTGCCCTGGCGATGGTGTGCTCTTCTACCTTCTGCCTGAAATCGCCTTTATTCAGATCCTCCTCTATTCTCCGATCCAGTGCGTAGATGGTAAAGAAGTATCTATGGGTCCCGGAAGGGGGGCAGGGCCCTCCATATTCCGTTTTCCCGAAGTCGTTTTCTACCTCCTTACCCGGAACTGACCCACCCCGGGGGATCTCAGTTACATCTGCCGGTATATTATAGACCAACCAGTGAATGAAATCACCTCCCGGGGCATCTGGATCTATACAGCTCAGGGCAAATGCCTCCGTTTCATCTGGAAAATCGGACCATTTCAGGTGTGGGTTTATGTCTTTACCATCACAGGTAAACTCAGATGGTATAAAACCACCATCCTCAAAATCATTGCTTTCTATTTTCATCGAGATCACCTCCCTTTTTTCCCGAATGCACATGCTCAGCATTAAAATACTCAAAAGAGGTAATAATCTTTTAACGGAAATCATTTTAGAGCTGGCATTATTATTAGAGCTGAAGGATTAATAAACCCATCTTTTTATGACATAAGTTCCTCTCTGCCCGTCCCATTCCCTTTTCGCTTCAACGATCTTGATTCCTTTCCCGAACATCGGGCAGTCA
>Ga0164318_10002816_pt1 | contig 16276 bp, 11 predicted proteins | sample GuaBasSedimGuay9_FD_113734 | JGI IMG/M metagenome (GOLD analysis project Ga0164318, IMG submission 113734) | Subseafloor sediment microbial communities from Guaymas Basin, Gulf of California, Mexico - Guay9, Core 4571-4, 0-3 cm | ecosystem: Environmental > Aquatic > Marine > Hydrothermal vents...
GATACAATTTCATCAGCATGTATTTTAGGTATCAATCCTGCTAATTTGCCTTGTTTTAATATATATTCAGATTCCTTTTTATTAAAAACACTATCTTCACAAAAAACATCAATAAAAGAAGCTAGTTCTTTTTCTTTTATTATTTTTATATCATTTATTACTGACTGAATATAACCTTCTTTATTATCATGATATTCATTAGGAACAGTATGTGCTCCTAAATAAGTATTAATAATATCAATAGGATGATATTCATTTAATTCTTTAGCAACACTTAATTGTTTAATTTCTGTTTCTAAGTTAAGTCCATATCCGCTTTTTGCTTCAATAGTTGTTACCCCATGACTTAACATTTCATCCAAAGACTTCCATGCTTTTTCAAACAATTCTTCTTTAGTCGCTTTTCTAGTAGCGTTTACTGTACTATGTATTCCTCCGCCTTGTTTTAAAATATCTAAATAAGATATTCCTGCACGTAAACTAGCAAATTCATTTTCTCTTGATCCATAGTGAACTAAATGAGTATGTGAATCAATTAATCCAGGAATAACTAAATTTCCTTGAGCATTATGAAGAAAAGTAAAATCATTTAAGTATTGTTCATATTCCCCTTCACCAACTGCCATAATTAGTCCATCTTTTATAGCAATAAAAGCATTGCTATAAAAAGATACTTTATTCATATCTTTACCTCTAGCAAAACTTTTTTTATTTGAAGTAAGTAACTTCCCAATATTATAAATTACTAAATCTGCGGTCATAATGCCACCCCTTATTTAATATTAGTTTCGATAATTTTATATTTATCAAAATCTCTAAATTGTAAATATTTAATTGTGTTTTTTGTTAAATTATCTAAGGACATTGTTTTGTCAAATTCTAAATTATTAACTTTAAAATAATATCTTAAAGATCTTACTAAAGCATCTTGAGGAACTAATCCAACTAATTCTGAAGCGGTAACAGTAACATGGTATCTTAAAGCTTCCATTTTTACTGTTTCAAAAATACGGTATATTGGATTTTTTTTATAATCTAAAATATTTAGTGTAACTTGAACATGTCCTCGTTTTTCCAAATAAACAGGACCTGACTGGATATATCTAAATCCTCCACTTGAAAAACGAATTGTTTTAGCAATGTTTCTGGCGATTTTTATATCTTTTGTATCTAAATCAATATTATACGCAATTAGAGGATTTCTTGCGCCAACTCCAATAACTCCGAATGTTGGATGAATTTTTGGTGTTCCAAAATCTGGATACCAATTTTCTTGTTCAATTTTATCTTTCATCCCTTCAAATTCGCCTTTACGAATATTAGGTAATTTAATACGATCTTTTTTATTAGCTGCTTGTGCATATAAGAAGATTGGTATGTCAAATTTTTCATTAATTTTCTTTCCAATTATATTAGCGTATTCAATGCACTCTTCCATTGTAACATCATTAATAGGAATAAATGGTATAACATCAACAGCTCCCATTCTAGGATGTTCACCTGATTGATGATTCATATCAATATATTTCAGTGCTTCTTTAGTAAATTCTACAACAGCATCAATTATTTTTAATGGATTTCCCAGTAAAGTAACAACTGTTCGATTATAATCAGCATCACTTTCATAACTTACCATTGTAAATCCATCTTTGTTTTTTAAACAACTAACTATCTTCTCAACCTTATTTAAATCTCTTCCCTCGCTAAAATTAGGAACACATTGAACAATTTTATTCATTCTAATATCCACCTTTTTTGTAGTTTTTAGCAACAATACTATTAACTAAACTATCATCTGCGATATAAGGAATAGTAACATGAGAATTATTGTCTAATTCGTTATACTTTTCACTTGTCTCAATAGCGTGAATATTTCGTGCCCAAGCACGTCTAGATACACCACCCATAACATCAAATAACATAGCCGTTTTTAATATTTCATCTACTCTATTTGATCCATCAAGTACAAGCCCATATCCACCGTTAATAGCTTTTCCAATTCCAACTCCACCACCATTATGAAGAGAAACTAAACTCATTCCACGTGATGCATTACCAATGGCAACATGTGTTGCCATATCAGCCATAATATTAGAACCATCTTTAATATTCGCTGTTTCTCTAAATGGAGAATCAGTTCCACCAGCATCATGATGATCTCTACCAAGCATAATTGGACCAACTTCGTTGTTTCTTACCATATCATTAAATTTTAAAGCAATTTTAAGTCTTCCATATGCATCCTGATATAAAATACGTGCTTTTGTACCAACAACAAGTTTATTCTTTTCAGCATCTTTAATCCAATTATAGTTATCTAAATCTTGAAATCTACGATTTTTATCTATAGAAGCCATTGCTGCAAAATCTGTTTTTCTTAAATCTTCATTTTTACCAGATAAACAGATCCAACGGAAAGGCCCATATCCATAATCAAATAACATAGGTCCCATAATATCTTCAACATAACTAGGCCAAATAAATCCATTTAAATCATTTACACCATTTTGACATATTTCAGTAACTCCAGCATCATAAATTGCTTTCATAAAACTGTTTCCATAATCAAAGAAATATGTTCCATTACTAATAATTTTTTTAATAACTTGATAATGTCTTATTAATCCTTCATCCACTAATTTATTAAACTTAACTTTATCTGTTTTAAGAAGTTTTGTTCTTTCTTCAAAAGAGATTCCTGCAGGACAATATCCTCCATCATAAGCCGCATGACAACTAGTTTGATCACTCAATAAATCAATATTAATATTATTTTCAACAGAATATTCTAATAAATCAACAATGTTTCCGTTATAGGCAATAGCTAGGGGTTCTTTTTTTATAAGATATTCAGAAGCTTTATCAAATGCTTCTTTCGGACTATTAGCAATATAACTTACCCATCCTTGTAAATGTCTTGTTTCAATACGAGAAAAATCAACTTCCGCAATTATTCCAACTCCACCACTAATTTCAACAGCTTTCCCTTGTGCTCCGCTCATTCCACCAAGTCCTGAAGTTACAAAAAGTTTACCTGCTAAATTTTCTTTATCAGGTATTCCTAGTTTAGTTCTTCCCGCATTTAAAAGTGTTGAGTATGTTCCATGTACAATTCCTTGAGGACCGATATACATCCATCCTCCAGCTGTCATTTGTCCATAATTTGCTACACCTAATTGAGCAGCTCTACTCCAATTATCAAGATCATCAAATAAACCAATCATTAATCCATTAGTAATAACAACTCTTGGTGAATTTTTAGAAGAAGAAAATAATCCCAACGGATGTCCCGACATCATTACTAATGTTTGAGTATCATTCATTTCTTCAAGATATTTTTTAACTAGATGATACTGCATCCAATTTTGCATTACTCTTCCTGTTTCACCATATGTAACTAGTTCATAAGGATACAACGCTATGTTTAAATCTAAATTATTTTCAATCATAACTTGAAATGCTTTACCCTCTATAATGTTTCCTTTATACTCATCAATTGGTTTTCCGTATAATGCGTCTTTTGGTCTAAATCGATATCCGTAAATACGGCCTTTTGAAAGAAGTTCTTCTAAAAATTCAGGAGCTAGTTTTTCATGCCATTCTTTTGGAATATATCGTAGAGCATTTTTCAATGCCAGTTTTGTTTCATTTTCCGATAATGTGAATTCTCTTTTAGGAGCTCTTCTTATTCCCTCTTTAAATTTAGGATAAGATGGAAGTTCTTTAAAGATGTCTTTTAATGTAAATTGAACATTAGGATTCATTCTTTTTCCTCCTTAAAAATATATTCGAATAATTCGCCATTTTCAATTAAATCATTTGCAGTATGAATATGATGATACATAATTTCATCACTTTCAATAAAAGGAATGTATTCTCTAATTTTATTATATGCTCTTTTTGTCTTTTTACCAAGACCTTGATTTCCTCTTAAATCAATTGCCTGACATGCAGTAAAAATTTCCATCGCAATAACTTGTGTTGCATTTGTTAGAATACTTCCAGCTTTTCTAGCTGCGATTGTTCCCATAGAAACATGATCTTCTTGATTTGCACTTGAAGGAATACTATCAACGCTAGCAGGATGAGAGAGTACTTTATTCTCGCTAACTAAAGAAGCTGAACTATACTGAACAATCATAAACCCTGAGTTCATTCCACTACCTTTAATAAGAAAAGCAGGAAGACCATTTGATAAAGCTGGGTTAACCATTCTTTCTAATCTTCTTTCAGAAATATTTGCCATTTCACTTATTGCGATTCCTAAATAATCAAAAGGCATAGCAAGTGGCTCACCATGAAAATTACCGGCACTTATTGCGATTTTATCATCAATAAATAAAACCGGGTTATCTGTTACAGCATTCATTTCAATTTCCACTTTTTCTTTTACAAACTCTAACGTGTCTAATACTGCTCCATGAACTTGTGGAGCACATCTAATTGAATATGCATCTTGTGTTCTTAACTCCCCTTGGAGAGTAATATTTTTACTTCCTTTTAAATATTCTTTTATTTCTTTAGCAGCTGCTATTTGTCCGGAATGTCCTCTAACAAGATGAACTCTTTCATCAAAAGCATCAATAATACCGTTTAATGATTCCATTGTTAGTGATAAAGCAATATTTGATATTTTAGCTAATTGAAAAGCATCATATAAAACAATTGCTCCAACACTTGTCATTGCTTGTGTTCCATTAATTAAACTTAATCCTTCTTTTGCTTCTAGCTTATTTAAAGGAGTAATTTCAGCCTTAATAAAAGCATCTTTTGAATCCATTCTTTTATTTTGATAATAAACTTCACCAAGTCCAATAATAGGCAAACTCATATGTGCTAATGGTGCTAAATCTCCACTAGCACCTAAACTTCCTTTTTCAAAAACAATAGGAGTAACATTTTTATTTAACATCTCTAATAATATTTCTAATGTTTCTAACCTTACTCCACTATATCCTTTAATCAAAGCGTTGATTCTTAAAACCATCATTCCTCTAACTATTTCATTTGAAAAGGGTTCTCCAACTCCACAGGCATGACTCATCAAAAGATTTTTTTGTAATTTCCCAACATTCTCTTTTTTGATTGGTACATCTGATAATTTTCCAAAACCAGTATTAATACCATAAACTATTTTTCCACTATTAACTACTTCTTCAACAAACTGACTAGCTTTTAAAACAAGTTTTTTACTTTCTTCACTAATCGATATTTCTTCTTTAAATCTCGCTACTTGAATAAATGTATTTAAATCAAGGCTATTTCCATCTAAAACAATCATTTTAACATCTCCAAACTTTAAGTTATTCTAATTATAGCTTAAAATCGTATTTAATGAAAGCCTTTTCCTAATTAAAATGGCTCAATTTAGCGCTTTAAATCATTACAGTGCTAAAGTGAAAACAACAAAAAAGACTCATGAATATCTGAGTCTTTATATTAATGTTTGATATTTTTCATAAATATCTTTTAATCTTTCATCCATTTTTATAATATTAAACGATTCTTTATCAACACTAACTACTGTTGTATATCCAGTTGCTTTTAATTCCCCTTCAAGACTATATATCTCGTGGTAATAAGTAATTTTTATTTTTGTTAATTTATGAATTTTAGTTGTTATATAAATTTTATCTTTAAGTCTAATTGCTTTAAGATAAGTACAACTAACTTCTCTAACAGGAAAGATAACCCCATCTTCTTCTACTTTATAATAATCAAATCCTAAATCTTTCAAAAACTTTGTTCTACCTTGTTCAAAAAAAGAAAAATAATTAGCGTGATATATTATTCCCATTTGATCAGTATCAGAATAACGTAATTGAATTTCTAATTTATGTGCCTTATTATTATTTTCCATAATTTTATGCTCCTTTAATATGTTTTTGATAGTTTAATTAGTAATTACTTCTCAAATGATTCTTTTGATTTGTTTGAAATATTATACTAACAACGATTCAAAGAAGTCTATTCCCATAAAAATCGCCTTTATAATCGATTCTAACCTTAATCAATAATTATTTGTTCTCAAAGATTGTCATTTAATAAATTATTACATTATAATTTGTTTTTATAGTTTATTTTATAGTGTTTTAGAATATAATTTAGTTAGAATTTTAACTAAAGAATCTTGATAAATAGGTCTTACTAGTAAATCTCTTTTTTTAACTTCATCAACCATCTTATATCCGTATATGTTTTCAATATTTAAGATTGATTTTTCAATCTTAAATTCATAATATTCTCTTAAATCAAATTCTTTATTAATTGGCATTCCTCTAATAATCAATAAAAAGTCGATAATAATTAAATCAGGGTCTCTTCTTTTACTACGAGAAATTGTTGGTAAAAAGAATAGAGGAATAATTAAAATTGTAGCTGATAAATAAAAATCTTTATATATGATAAAGACTATTATTGAAATAATAACGATAATTATAATTACTGGAATCCAAATTCTCTTTTTAAACGTCTTATATTTTTCCATAATTTACTCCTTAAATGGCTATTTCAAGTAATACTCCATAGTGATCAGAAACTTTCTTATCTTTAAATAAAATCTTACGATTAGTTACTTCTAATTTTTGATTACACATTATATAATCAATTCTGCTGGAGACAGTTATTGTATCTGTATCATCATAATGAGTTGGAGTATTAAAATATTTTTTTTCGTTATTATAGAACAAATCAATATAACCTTGATTTATAAAATAATCATATTCATCACTTCCAGCTAAAACATTAAAATCTCCAGCAATGATATTTAATTCTTTTGGATTAAGGTTATCTAATAGTGAATCAACCTGATCTTCAAAAACTTCAAATCCATCACTCCATCCAAAATGAGTACTCGTTAGAGATAAAGTCCTATTATTCACTATCGTTTTCGCGCTTACAATTACTCTTGTAGTCCAACTATTATAGTCTACTTTTTTAGATATAAAGTGATGTTCCATGTGGAACATCTTTGTTTTAGATAAAATAGCGAGTCCTTCATCATATTTATTAAAAGATAAGTTTCCTATCTTATAATGATAATAATAATGGTACCCTTTTTCCTCTAATAAAGATTTAATAATATATCCATAATTATCTTTTTTAATGTCGTTAAATATTATTTCAAGTTCCTCACTTTGAGCTACTTCTTGAAAAAAGATTATATCAATATCTTCATTTATAATTGTTTCAACTATTTGTTTTTGATTTTCTTTAATGTTTTTCTCAACAAAACAATGAAGATTTAAAGTTAATATTTTCAATATTACACCTCATATAATTTTATAATTTATTTTTTATAAAAACAAGGACTTCTCAGTCCTTATTTTGATTAATAGTAAAAGTCGGCAATAAAGATTCTTTGTGGTTTATTTACATCTACTAACAATTCGACTTCTTTAAGTTTTGATAATCTATTTTTTAAAATTGGTCCAGCTAAAACTGGTATTCTTTTTCCTAAGCTTCTAGTATTAACTTCATAATTTACAACAATAAAGACTTTTCCTCTAGTTTTATCTATTCTATGAACTATTGCTTTTACTCTTGAATCTTTTAATTTGTATATTGAATTTCTAGTAGTAATTATCCTTAAAATAAGTAAAGTAACACTTACTAAAAATGCTGGTATAATGATTCCCATAACACCTGTTACTTTGGAAAATAAAATAGCTATAAATAATAATGTTACTACCGCTGCAATAATAAATAAAAAGGTTGATATATAGTCATACTTAATAATTTTTTTTATACTTGGTTTCATTGTTTTTCCACCTTAAATAATTGATTGAGTAATAAATTTAGAAATTTCTCTGATATCAGATCTTCCTCTAAATTCAAATGTCATCATTCCCATACCAGTAACGTAAATATCAAGCTCTGCATCCATATCAAAAACTCCAGATGTTTGAACAGAGTATGCATTAAACTTAGCATAAGGAATACTTGAATAATCAATTTTTTTACCTGTAAATCCTTGAACATTTATAATTATAATTCTTTTAGTAGTAAACACTACGCCATCTCTAATAGCCTTATAAGAACCAAGAACTTCTTCTCCCGGAACAATTAAGTCAACTACTCTTTTACCAAAACTATCATCAAGTTTCATTTTTATGTATTTCATATTTTCAAATTCAATCATATATATATTCCTCCTTATTTAACCTTTAAAATATTATATTTTCGATCATCTAATACCCAATAATCAAAAGCATAAATCATATCTGAAAATTTATCATATCCGTAGTTAAGAGTATCAAAATCAGGTAAAATACTAACTACTCTTTTTTTAACTTCCCCTAAGTTTATTTTCATATCCCCATCATTTGTTAATTCTTCTATTGTATTTCTTAATATTCTGAGTAATTTAGTTTCTTTTCTTAATTTAGATTTAGAATATTTTTCAGTTGATTCTACTGCATCTATATCCTTATATTTTGTAGATAATGTATCGTAATAAATATATTCATCACACGAATTAACAAATGCTTTATTAGATTTGTTTTTATCACCAAATCCAATAACCATTTTATTTGATTCTTTTAATCTTAATGATAATTTAGTGTAATCACTATCACTTGAAATAATACAATAAGTATCAATATCTCTTTCTGTTAAAATATCCATCGCATCAATTACCAATGAGATATCTGTCGCATTTTTGTATTTTGAATTAGGGGTTACTTGGACTTCTATAAACGCTAATTCTTTCAATATTTCTCGCCAATTTTTAAGTAGTGGGCTTCCCCAATCTCCATATATTCTTCTAATAACTGGGTTCCCATAACTAGTTACTTTTGTCATAATGTTTTCAATGTGTTTATGTTCAACGTTATCCGCATCAATTAAAATAGCTATTTTTCTTGTTTCACTACTCATTTTTTACTCTCCTTATAGTCATTTCTTTAACCTTATTATAACCTATATTTTATTTTAATTAAATATTATTTGAATTAATTAAAAAGCATTTGTAATAATTAGTTAATTTCTTAAAAGCATTTTCATAGTCAGACTTTAATAATCTTTCTTTAATCATTGTAATTAAAACTAAAAACCCTTTAAGACTTATATCTAGTTTTAATTGAATATTATTTTTATCTCTAAGTATAATCAAATTGTATACCCAATCAAAATCAACTTGTGTAATGTCGCGCCATTTCATACTAGAAGATTTACCATTTAAATACTCTACTTTGATAATATTATCATTTACAATGATTTTATTTCTTTTTAAAGATACAAAAACATATCCATATAATAATCCTATAACAAGGATATTAATAATTATTGGTATTATTCCAAAACTTATAGATGTACTTAGAAAAAACAAAAAGATAAGCGGTGAAAAAAGTGCTGATTTCTTTTCTCGCAAAATAAATTCTTCTTCAATTTTTATAATATCCATATCTAGTCTCAAAGTACTTCTAGCAATTAACAGTAAATATACAATTACAATTAATAAATCAATTACAATATTTGTATAAAATAGAAAGTCCATACTAATAACAAACAAACAAATTGTTGTAAATATTAATATAATATAATTTTTCATATGATCACCTCTTTCTTTTTAATTATTTTTTTAATCTTTTTAGTATTGTTGGAATATATTTAATTATATCACTTGCAATTAAAGATTCTTCTCCAAGTTCATTTTTAGCTATTTCACCAGATAAAGAATGAAGTAAGACTGAAATTTTACAAGCATCCATTACCCTTATCCCTTTACCTATCATACTACCAATAATACCTGATAAGACATCTCCACTTCCTGCTGTTGCCATCCCAGGATTTCCATAGTTACTAAAATACATTGCATCCTTGTTAGCGATAATTGTAGTTGATGCTTTTAAGACAACTATTAATTTATATTTACTAGTTAACTTTTCAACATATTCTAAAGGATTCTTTTCAATCTCTTTAGAATTTGTATCTAATAAAATTGCTAACTCACCATAATGTGGTGTAATCACAATATTTTTAAATGTTTTAAACTCTTTTAATAATGTCTTAAGATAATATATTCCATCCGCGTCTATAACCATTGGAATATTTAGTTTAAGTAACCTTCTTAATATATCTATATTTTCAGAATCCTTTTTACCGAGTCCTGGCCCAAAGATAATGACATTTTTATTATTTGTAAATTGTAATAACTCATCAATGTCTTGATAAGTAGTTGTCATGATTTCTGGATAAATATTAATAATACTTTGCTGATATTTTTCTTTATACGCAATTGATGATAGCCCGCTTCCTACTCTCAAAGCTGAGTAAGCAGCTAGGAGAGGCGCTCCCATCATTCCTTTTGATCCTCCAACTGTTAAAACATTACCATAATGATATTTATGAGTATTATTTTTTCTAGTTGGTAAAACACCAATATAATCATCTTCTTCAAGTAAAAATCGTCGTATTTTACTAACTACTTTTAAAATACCGATATCAAGTAATATTTTAGATCCATGATAATCTGCTGCATCCCCAATTAGGTTTCCAATTTTATAATTTTGAATGATTAATGTAAAATCTGCTTTAATAGCTGTTCCTGAAACAAGTCCATTATTAGCGTTAATTCCTGAAGGAATATCAATGCTAGCTACATCAATAAAACTTAAATTAATTAAGTTTATTACATCATAATAAATTCCTTCTATATTTCTTTTTAATCCTATTCCAAAAATACCATCTATTAATAATGATGACTGCTTAAGTAATATAGATAATTTTGATAAACTAGTGTTATCGTTAATAAAAATTACTTCAATATTTTTATTTATTATAGTTTCTAACATTATTTTTGATTCTTTTGTTTGAGATGTTAAATTGCCAACTATTACTACTTTTACTTTGTAGCCATTTTGCATTAAATTCAATGCAACAACTAAACTATCTCCACCATTATTTCCAATTCCTGAGACTATCAAAATCTGATCATTATTTTTATCAATTCTAATATCTTCAACAATGCTTAGATAAATTACTCCTCCAGCCTGTTTCATTAAATCTAAAGAGGACATATCAAGTTGTTTACATGTATACTCATCCATAAATCTCATTTCATTAACGTTTACTATTCTAAAATCATTCATAGTGAACCTCCTCTTACAACACATCTTATATTATAATTATACATATTTAATTACTTAATGTATAATCCTATTTATTTAAGATAGTGTAAAATGTTTTATTCAACTGTATATAATTATATTTTTTTACTAAATATTGTGTAATTATTAAATATTCAGGAAAAATACCTATTCATTATTTTACGTAAATTTGATATCCAATATAAAATAAGCTATAATAATTTTGTTAGTATAGCTTTAAAAATATTATTATATAATCATGCTAACACTACTTTAAAATTGTATATAATTATACTATTTATCTTTACATCGTAAATTAAAACATTATTTATTCTCTTTTACTATTATTAGAAATCATATAAAAGAAAGGAACAACAATAATGAAAAAAATACTATTACTATTTCTGTTATTTTTAACAAGTGTAACATTATTCGGATGTGAAAAAGTTATAAACACTCCATCTTTAATCGGAGAATCCGATATGACAATTGAAGTAGGGGATCCTTTTATTGATCCTGGAACTACATTTGAAGATGATGATAAAATTATAATTGATGGAACAGTTGATTCAAATATAATCGGTACTTATGTAATTGAATACACTATTGAATATGAAGAAAATACCCAAATTGTATTAACACGTACTGTTCATGTTGTTGATACAACACTACCAATTATTACTTTAACAGGTGGTGACATAACAATTAATCAAGGTGATCCATATATTGAACTAGGAGCTCACGCAACCGATAATTATGATGGAGATCTTAGTTTAGAAGTATATTGTACTGAATTTACTGATACTTCAATCCCTGGAATTTACACTATTGAATATTTTGTTGAAGATAGTTCTGGTAATCAAGCTATAGTAGTAACTAGAACAATTACTGTTTTAGGAGCAGATAGTGATAATAATTTACCAGTTATTACTTTAATAGGTAATTCTGAAATAACTGTTTATGTAGGTACTACATTTACTGATCCTGGAGTTACTGCCTACGATAATGAAGACGGTGATTTAACAGAATTCATTAGCGAAACAAGCAACGTAAATACTAGCATTGTTGGAACATATTCTATTCAATATGATGTAACTGATAGTAATAGTTCTAACGCAGTGACAGTAACTAGAATTATTCATGTTGTAGAAATATCAAATATGGTATACAACAATGTTTATATTGAACAATATACTGATGTAAACTTAAATGAATTAGAAATTGATTTAGGTTTAGATATGGGATCATTAACTATTGATACAAATACTATTGGAACAACATCAGAAACAATAAATGATCATCAAATATCATTTACTATTTTTGATTCTACTGATGAACTTTTTATAGATATTAATAGTATTATTATTGTTTCTGAAAATCGTTCACTAGAACAATATCAAATGTATTTATCAATTCCTTCATTACAAGAAGTAGATATTTATTTAAAAAGTAATATGGAATCAATATTTACACTTAAGAAAACTGATTTAGAATTAGATATTTTAACTCTTTCTTTACGCAATAACTCAATTTCAAGAAGCGCGATTCTCGATCAAGGTACTTACTTGTTAGAATTTAGTTCTTTTGCGTTTAATTCTGGAAATTATAAAATAAAACTATCAACTAATCCAAATTGGAATTCTACAAATATAAATATTCCTCAAAATGATTTATTATTTTCATACATAGAAAATAATCAACAAGAATATACTTTTACTATTACTGAAGAAGATAATTATGAATTTGCATTATATAGTGATCGTGCATTTTTAGTTACTATTACTAATCAATTAAATCAAACAATAATTGAAAAAGAATCCTATATATCCCATTATCATTATCAAGAATTTTATATTTCTCAAACATTCACTTCAGGCACTTATCATGTGAATGTTACATTTTTAGATTCACCTTCTACACTAAAAACATTTTTAACAAAAGGAATTGAACATAATAATTTAGGTTATCCTGTTGCGACTAATTTATCTATTGATACAACAGAAGATATTCTAGTTTTACCAGACAGAGACTGGTACCAAATAAATGTAGAAACAGATGGTTTCTATACCTTTGATATAAAATATTCAACTGGATATCTAGCTGACTTTTATATTTATGATAGTGACCTTAAAAAATTATCATATATTGATACTATCCACTATTTAGAAACCGGAAAATATTATATTAACTTCCCATATTTTACTGGTGAAGTTATTATTGAAGTTAATTCGTTAGAACCAACAGTTAGTTTTAATGATTCGGTAAGTACTGCGACTAATATTAATGAACTAGGAGAACATACAGTTTTCTTTGATGAATATAGTACAGAAAAATGGTTTACTTTCACTTTAGATGATACAACAATTATTGATATCTATTCATCTTTCGAATTTTATTATGGAACTCCAAAAATCACACTATATGATAATGATATGAATATACTAGAAGAAAATTCAAATCCATTTGCGCGTCAACTTCCAGCAGGTACATATTATATAAAAATTATTGGATTAAAATTAAGTATTACTCAATTTACTATAGAAGAAAAATCTTGTAGTAATCTCGTGAGTAGTGATACTGTTCCATATTTATTAGAATATGATAACCCTGTTACTTCTTATATTGATTATAAAGAAGTTGATTATTATTCACTATTTGTAGATGATTCAAATTTAACAGAGTTTATTTATACTGGCGATGTTATTATGACTATGCGATTATATAAAAATAATACTTTATTAGAAACTATTGATTTATATCCAAATGACAAATATATTTCTAACTTATCTAGTGGAACATATGTTATAGAGTTACAATCAAATGTTCAATCTACTATTTATGACTTCAAAGCAAAAGAACTAGATCAATCTAGCTCTTTATGGAGTAGTTCAAAAACAATGGCTAATGAAATTGATCCAGAAATTCGTGATTTACTATATGTATATTCTGAAGATATTTCAGTTTATAAAGAAATTACTATTACTGAATTAACTTCATTTAATAGCTATTTATTAAATACTAAGATCATTAGAGTTTATAATTCTTCTAATGAAATTATAGAAGAAGGTAATCCTTACAATATATTCCCTCTAGCTTTAGATGTAGGAACATATGTTTTTGAACTTGTTTCGTACGGACCAGGATATATCGGATTTTATGATTATCAATTTAATTCTATTAATAACTTCGGTGGAGATTTTATAAACGCTACAATGTTACCAGATATCCATGGTATTAGAGGATATAATGATAATCAAGAAACTGTTGATGTTATGGAATTTAATGTTAGTGTTACATCTACTTATTCTATTTCAATTACTACTTCTAACCAAGAAGCTACATATCAAATATTAAACAGCGATGAAGAACTCCTTGTTTCAGGTTCATATAATGATATTATTTATTATTCTTTCGAACCAGGTAATTATTATATTATTGTAAATAATTTTAGTAATTATTATGAACTTAATATGGAAAACTTAGAACTTAAATTAGTTGGAACAAGTTTTGAAACAGCTACAAAAATCTATCCAATGGTTCAATATGAAAAAGTTCAATTATCTCCTTTTGATGAAACTTATTTTACTTTTACTATTGAAGAAGATGGCTATTTCTTATTAAGTTATCCAACTTATCAAAATTATATTGAATTATACGACCAATCATATAATATATATAGTTCTTCTTATTTAATCGCAGGAACATATTATCTTAAATTATATCAAACAGAAGAATGTAATAATACGTGTTCTAATCAAGATATTTATTTAAAAGTTGAAAATATTACAAGTAAAGTATTCAACAACAATATTACAGAAGCTGTTGATTTTACAAAAGATCGTTATATAAATGGATTCACTATTGAAGACTCACAAGTTGATTGGCTTACATTTACAATTAACGAAAATTCTATAGTTGAATTTTACAATTATAGTAATAATTATAATACTGTTTTTGAATTATATAGTTTAGATGGAACTACCCCAGAATTTATTACTTCAATTGGTTATTCAACCATCTATTTAGAAGCAGGAGATTATTATATTAAAACAATTGGTTTCCCTGGAGAATATACATTAAACTATGGAGCAACTTCTTATACTCCTGTAGGTAATTCTATTAGCGAAGCTCAACCTTTAGACCAAGATACACTAACTATCAATCAAATCATAAAAGACGATGATGATGTCGACTTTTATAGTTTTACAATTGATGAAGATGCTACTTATCAAATTACTACTTCTTCCTCAGCTAGCTATAATTTATATGATTCAAGTGGTACTTATGTAAATAATGATTACAACAATGGTCTTTATGACCTTGTTGCTGGTGAGTATTATGTTGAAATATATTATTATTACGGATTCACTACATATACATTACAAGTTGTTAACCGTGATTCTTATTTTGCTGGAGATAGTTATGTAAATGCTAAACTTATTGAACCAAATGGATATTATACTGGATTCGCGACTGATGGTGATGTTTATTATACATTTACAATAACTGAAAACAGTTATCTTGATATCTCAACATATTTAGAATATCACTTATTAAATTCAGCAATGGTTGAATTAACTAACTATAGTTTGACACCTGGTACTTATTATCTTAAATTAACTCCGTATTATTACAATACTATCTATAATTTTGTATTAACAACCATTGATTCAGATGATATACTTGCGAATACAGCTGATACTCCAGTAATCATTGATGATACATTCTTTAGTATTTCTTCACAATTACTATCTAATCAACAGGAAGACTGGTATCAGATTACAATTGATTCTCCTCAATTTTATATAATTGATACTCTCGGAATTTTCCATAATTTAACAATTTATGATTCTGATTTAGTTAGCTTATTAAATTTAAGTTATAATTATAGTGGTAAAATTTATTTACCTGAGGGTACTTACAAAATTAGAATTACAGATTCAATAGGGAAATATCATGTTACTTTTAATGAATTAAATTACACATCGTTCCCTGATGAAAAAGATAATGCTTACGACCTATTTTTATACGAACATATTAACGGTTATTTATTCGATACAATGGATGAAGCATGGTTTGTTTTCACTATCGATAACACTAAATTACTTGAATTATATACTCCTAGCTATGTTGGTAATTATGTCATAACAAATGCAGAAGATCCAAATACTCCGATATATAAAAATGGC
>Ga0164318_10002817_pt1 | contig 16276 bp, 10 predicted proteins | sample GuaBasSedimGuay9_FD_113734 | JGI IMG/M metagenome (GOLD analysis project Ga0164318, IMG submission 113734) | Subseafloor sediment microbial communities from Guaymas Basin, Gulf of California, Mexico - Guay9, Core 4571-4, 0-3 cm | ecosystem: Environmental > Aquatic > Marine > Hydrothermal vents...
CGACCAGTGTCACGAAGCCGGCACCTGCAACCCGGCCACGGGAGAGTGTTCCAACCCCAACAAGCCCGATGGCACTTCCTGCGACGACGGCGATGCCTGTACCCAGACCGACACCTGCCAGTCGGGCACCTGCACCGGGGCGGACCCGGTGGTGTGCACCGCGCTCGACCAGTGTCACGAAGCCGGTACCTGCAACCCCGCGACCGGTACCTGCAGCAACCCGGTCAAGCCGGACGACACTCCCTGCGACGACGGTGACCTGTGCACCCAGACCGACACCTGCCAGTCGGGCAGCTGTACCGGATCGGATCCGGTAGTGTGCACCGCGCTCGACCAGTGTCACGAAGCCGGCACCTGCAACCCGGCCACGGGAGAGTGTTCCAACCCCAACAAAGCGGACGGCACTGCCTGTGACGATGGTGACGCCTGCACGCTCACCGACACCTGCCAGTCGGGCACCTGCACCGGCGCGGATCCGGTGGTGTGCACCGCGCTCGACCAGTGCCACGACGCCGGCACCTGCAACCCGAGCACGGGAGTATGCTCGAATCCCAGCAAGCCCGATGGTACCTCGTGCGACGATGGCAACAACTGTTCCAGCACCGACACCTGTCAGTCTGGTATTTGCACGGCCGGGGCCACCGACAAGGACTCCGATGGCGACAGCTACCTGGATGGTGCCTGTCCCGGGGGCGACGATTGCGATGACGGCGCTCCGCTGGTGAACCCCGGGGCCACGGAAGGGCCTTACGGTGACGCCACTTGTTCGGACAGCGCCGACAATGATTGCGACACCGCCATCGACATGGCTGATACCGATTGCATGCAGTGCCTCGACAATGGTGACTGTGATGACGGCAACGTTTGTACCAACGACCAGTGCATCGGCGGCGTATGCCAGAACAATCCGGTGGCGGACGGGACCAGCTGCGACGACGGCGACCTGTGTACCCAGACCGATACTTGCCAGTCGGGTACCTGTACGGGGTCTAATCCAGTGGTGTGCACGGCGCTTGATCAGTGTCACGTGGCAGGTACTTGTAACCCCGGCACGGGTGTCTGCTCCAACCCGACGAAACCCAATGGCAGCGCCTGTGATGACGGTGATGCTTGCACCCAGACCGACACTTGCCAGGGTGGCAGCTGCACCGGCTCGGACCCGGTGGTGTGCACGGCGCTCGACCAGTGCCACGATATCGGTACCTGCAACCCCGCGACCGGGGTGTGCTCCAACCCGCAGAAGCCGGATGGTACTTCCTGCGACGACGGCGATCTGTGTACCCAGACCGACACCTGCCAGGGCGGCATTTGCACCGGTTCTGACCCGGTGGTGTGCACGGCGCTCGACCAGTGCCACGACGTTGGTACCTGCAACTCGTCGACGGGAGTGTGCTCCAACCCGCAGAAGCCAGATGGCACTTCCTGTGACGACGGCGATGCCTGCACCCAGACCGATACCTGCCAGTCGGGCACCTGCACCGGCTCGGACCCGGTGGTGTGCACGGCACTCGACCAGTGCCACGACGTTGGTACCTGTGACTCCGGCACCGGGGTGTGCTCCAACCCCGCCAAGCCCGATGATACTCCCTGCGACGACGGCGATGCCTGCACCCAGACAGACACCTGCCAGTCGGGTACCTGCACCGGCTCGGACCCGGTGGTGTGCACGGCACTCGACCAGTGCCACGACGTGGGCACCTGTAACTCATCGACCGGAGTGTGTTCCAACCCGGCCAAGCCCGATGGTACTTCCTGCGACGACGGCGATGCTTGCACCCAGACCGACACCTGCCAGTCGGGCAGCTGCACCGGCTCTGACCCGGTGGTTTGTACTCCGCTCGACCAGTGCCATGATACCGGTACCTGCAACCCCGCGACCGGGGTATGTTCCAATCCGCAGAAGCCCGACGGTACCTCCTGTGACGACGGCAATCTCTGTACCCAGACCGACACCTGCCAGTCGGGCACCTGCACGGGAGCCGATCCGGTGGTGTGCACGGCGCTGGACCAGTGCCACGACATCGGCACCTGCGATTCCGGCACCGGGGTGTGTGACAATCCGCAGAAGCCCGACGGCACCGGTTGCGACGACGGTGACCTGTGCACCCAGACCGATACCTGCCAGGGTGGAGTGTGCACGGGAACCAACCCGGTCGTCTGCACGGCCCAGGACGCCTGCCACGACATCGGCACCTGTGATCCGCTCACCGGCGTGTGTGACAATCCGCCCAAGCCCGAAGGATCTCCCTGTGACGATGGTGATGTCTGCACCTATCCTGATCAGTGCCTGTCTGGAGTCTGCGTGGGTACGCCTTATTCCTGCGATGATCTGTCGCCCTGCACCGCCGATTCCTGCAACGGTGACGGCACCTGCACCAACACCCCGCTGGCCGATCCCACCACCGACCCCGACTTCGAGAGGGTGGAGACCAGTTGCGACGGCATCGACAACGACTGCGACGGCTGCGTGGACGAAAAGTGCGCCGGCTACTCCAACCCCATCGTGGCCGCCGAGGTGATACCCTTCTCCACCCAGCCCGGCCTGCAACGTATCTCCGGAAACGGCCAGTTCGGACCCATCGGCCAGGATTTGCCCTTCCCGCTGGTGGTGCAGCTCAACGACGGTTCCGGCAACCCCCTGCCGGGCCAGCCGGTTACCTTCACCGTGGAGCCGACGACCGACGGCATCGACCCCGAGGATCCCATCCGCGAGGGAATCTGCTACGGCGACAGCAAGACCCAGTACAATTGCCCCGACCGGGCCCAGGGACGTATCTGCCCGCTCGAGGTTCTCAAGTTGTGCAACAACGACCTGGGTTCATTGATCGACGACCAGAACAACTACGTGGCCAGCCTGGTGGTCTACACCGACGACAACGGCCAGGCCCGGGTCCGGGCGGCCCTGCCCCTGGATACCGGCTTCACGGTGATCAGCGCCAGCGCCAACTCCCAGAGCGTCAACTTCTTTGCCGCCAGCACCATCGAACTGGCCGACACCATCACCGTTCCCGACGCCAGCGATCACTTCCCCGCGGTCAATCCCGCCCTGGGACCGCTGGTCCAGACCCGCTGGGACAACGACAACAACGCGCCCACCTACCTGGGCCAGTTCAGCTCTTACACCCTGGCCATCACCGGCCTGTCGGTGGACGACGCCACCTGCACGAACGGCGAGCTGCCCACGGCCAGCATCAACGCCGGCGGGGTGTTGACCATCTGCGGGCAGGGGTTCGCTGCCAGCGGCAACACCGTCTGGGTGGGCGGAATGCAGATAGCCCCGGGAGACATCGTTTCCGAGTCGACCACCCAGATCCGCGTCAACCTGCCCGAGGGCATCCCCGGGGCCTCGCCGGTGGTGGTCTGGGATGGTACCACCACCATCTGCAAGGACGACCAGGGCCATGCCGACAGCGGGGCGTCGAACTTCGGCTGGCTGCCCAGCTACGTCGGGGCCACCGCCAACTTCTGGCGCCTGGGGCCTCAGCCAGTTTACATCTTCGGCCAGACCGGCAGCCAGGCCGGCTCCAGCGCCGGGCTCAAGCTGCTCGGCCTCGACACCTGCGGTAACCCGCTCGATCTCAGTGGCCACTCCATATCGCTCGATGCCTACGATCCCGACAAGTCCACGCCCTCCAGTGCGGTGACGGTGTCAGCGCCCGATGCCAGCACCGGTGTTGCCGTGGCCAGCGACAACGGCACCGGCAACCTGCGGGCGGCGGTGGTCATCGGTACCGTGGACGGGCTGAGTTCGAACGACCTCGACGGCGGGGCCGGCAACGTGGTGGTTTCCACGGTGCCGCGCCTGGCCCCGGGACACTTCGACGACGACTCCACACTGGGCAACGACAACGGGATCAACTCCATGATCATCCGCGGCGCCGACGAGTCCAACAGCAGCGACATGCAGCACCAGAACCCGGCCATCCGCATCGCCGACGGCACCGAGAGCGTGTGGTGCGACACCTATACCATACCCGACGGCGCCGGGCCGGTATACGAGACCGAGGCCAACCTGTCGGCAGCGACGCTGACCGGCGAAGGCTGGGTGGCCAACCTGGCGGTCGCTGCCTATGATGCCGTGGCCGGCACCGCGCTGGTGGTGGTCTCGGGCGGTCCGCTGGCCCTGGTAGGGGCGTTGGCGGCCACCATCGGTATCGATCCGGATACCAGCCAGGCTGGTGAAACGGTGATGGCGGTACCGGCGGTGATCCTGCCCGGCTGGTTGCGCAACCCCGACACCAGCGGTATGCAGGAGATTGAAGCCTTCTACAATGCCTTGCTCTTCTTCGAGGACGACGGAGTGTCCGGAGGCGGGTATCCCCGCGGCCTGTCGTTACGGCTGCTGTTCGAACGCGCCATGCCCTGAGTCGACACTGCAGTTGCACAGGCAACTTACTTGTCGTCCATTCCCCGCAGCGCTCGCGGCGCAGCTGCCGGACCCTTTTCGAGTGCCTTCTTGAGTGCCGCTTCCACTTCCTTCTTGACGGCGGCGGTGGCCGGCTCGGACGGGGCCAGGCGCTCGGCCTGCGCCAGGGCCCCGCGGGCCCCGGCAATGTCTCCCCGGGCCAGTTCGGCCCGGGCCAGCCCCAGCCAGCTGGGCAGGTGGCCGGGCCGCAGGCGGGCCGCCCGCCGCAGTTGCCTCGCCGCCGCCTCGGCCTGGCCGGACCGCAGCAGCAGCAGCCCCAGGTTGTAACGGGCCGGGGACAGGCGGGGGTCAAGTTGCAGGGCCTGCCGGTATAGCCGCAGCGCCGCTTCCTTGTCACCGCGCCGGGCCAGCAGGTTGGCCAGGTTGTTATGGGCCATGGCGTTTCGTGGATGGCCGGCCACTGCCTGGCGGTATACCCGCTCGGCCTTGTCGAAGCGCTTCTGCTCCTCCAGTAGCCTACCCAGGTTGAGGCGGGCATCGACCAGGTGCGGATCTATCTCCAGGGCGGTGCGCAGCAGCCGCTCGGCCTCGGTGGCGTGGCCGCGCCGGGACAGTACCTGGGCCAGGTTTACCAGCGGCTGGGGATGGGCCGGATCGGCGGCGATGGCCAGGCGGAACAGCTTTTCCGCCTGGCGGTCGTAGCCGCGCCGGGAAAGCAGCACCCCCAGGTTGTTGGCGGCCTGGGCGTGATGGGGCGCCAGTTCCAGGGTGCGCCGGTAGGCTTGTTCGGCCTCGCTCACCCGCCCCAGCTTCTGCAGCACCAACCCCCGGTTGTAGACCGGCCGGGGATTGTTGGGATCCAGGGTCACCGCCCGTTCGAACATTTCCAGGGCCTCTACCGGCCGGCCGGAGCGCAGCTTCCAGGTGCCCAGGTTGTTGTAGGCATCGGCCGAGCGGGGCCGGCATTCCAGCAGTCCGCGGTAGAGTCGCTCGGTGTCGCGCCAGTAATAGTTCTGCCACAGCAGTCCCCCCCCGTAGACAACCAGCACCAGGGCCGACAGTCCCAGGGCCAGCCGGCGTCTCCTCCTGGCCAGCGACTCCAGGGCCCAGCCGGCCACCAGGCAGGAGGCGGTGCTGGGCAGGTAGAGGAAGCGCTGGGCCATCACCACCGCGAAGGGAACGATGTGCGAAACCGGCAGCAACCAGGCCAGGAACACCAGCAATCCCGCCGCCGGCAGGCGGCGTTCCCGGGAGGCCGTGCGCTTGAGAACCAGCCTGGCGGTAGTGGCTACCAGAAGTAGCAGAAGCAGGGCGGCTGCCAGCCCGGCAAGCAGCGACAGCTGTGCCGGGAAATCCTGGTAACAGTCGGGATGCCGGTAAGGCAGGGGCCAGATGGCCCAGAACAGGTAATGGATCTGGATGGCGAGCAGCACCAGCACCAGCCGCCAGCCGGGCAGCCGGCCGAAGGTCACCTCCCAGGAGGAAGGAGCCACCCGTCCCACCACCAGCAGGCGAGCGGTGACATAGACGGCAAGCACCAGCAAATAAGGGGCCAGTTGCCGGGCCAGTTGGCGCAGGCCGGGCCTGTCCAGGGCGTAGATCCAGATACCCATGGCCAGGGGCAGGACGGCCGCGTTCTCCTTGGAGAACAACCCCAGCAGGTAGGCCAGCAGCGACAGCCCCAGCCAGGTTGCCCTCCCGGCGCCGTAACTCTCATGGCTGCGCAGCAACGCCAGCCACGATGCCAGGCAGAACAGGGCCGCCAGCAACCCGGCGCGGCCACCCAGCAGGGAGGCCACCGTTTCGGCATGGGCCGGGTGCAGCGCGAACATGGCTCCTGCCAAGAAAGCCGCCCATGCCGATCCCAGCAGCCGCGTTCCCAGCAATACCACCAGCAATACCACTCCCAGGTGCAGCAGCAGGTTGAGCAATCGCCAGCCGGGTGACCACAGGCCGAAGATCCAGTAGTCCAGATGATAGGATGCCGCCAACAGCGGGCGGTAGAGGCCGTAGCGACTTCTCCCGGCCGGCTTTTGCCCCAGCTGCCGGGGGACCAACCAGTCGACGTCGGCGGTGAAATAGCGCAATATGTTGCCGGGGTCGGCCAGCATGGGGTTTTCACTGGCGACCAACACGTCGTCCGAGGTCAGCGGTGCCTGCAGGGTATCCAGGTAGGGCAGCGCTCCCAGGAACAACAACAGCAGGTACCACCACCAGCGTACCCTCTTGCCGGAAGGTGGACTCATCCCCAGTACCTCCGGGCCAACAGGCTGGCCACCATGAGCAATCCGCCGGCCAGGTAGAGCAGGCGATAGAGGCGACGCAGGAGTCGTCCCCGCCGGCTGTCCGTACCCCGGCCCAGCGTAAAGAACAACACCGCGTAGCCGGCTACCAGCAGGAGATTGATCCCGGCCACCAGTTCGGGGATTGCGGGGCGTTGCCGGACGAAGATCGTCAGCGGCAGGGCCGATCCCAGCCACAGGAGGAACCCGATCCACAGGGTGCGGCGGGGACCGAAGCGCACGGCGCAGGTGCGCACCCCGGCCAGGCGATCCGCCTCCAGGTCCCGCACCTCGTGGTGCAGATGCCCGGCGGCGAATACCAACCCGAAGGTGAGCCCCGGCAGCAGCGCCTCCCAGGAGTTGTTCCCGCTAGACCACCAGCCGATGGCGAAGGCCAGGTCTCCTTCCAGCAGGTGTACCAGGCTGGCCAGCACAGGTACCTGTTTACAAGGAAACCACCGCATGCTGTAGCAGATGGCCAGGACCAGGCTGGCCAGGCCGGCCCAGAGCGGGCGAATTTCTCCGGGCAGGGCCAGCAGGACCATGGCCAACCCGCCCGTGCCCAGCAAGCCGGCTCCCAGACGAGAGTGCCTGGCAACCGTGCGGGCCCGGATCCGCTTGGCGGGGACGAGGCTGTCGGCAGGGCCGTCCTGCCAGTCGTTGAAAAGGAAAGCGAAGGCGGCCAGCAGAAACACCGCCAGGGGAGCCACCAGCAAGGGAAGCCAGGCGACTGCACCCTTGGCCGGCTGGGCCAGCCAGGCGCCCAGCCAGGCGACTCCCGCGAAGGGAAGCGCTTCACCGAGACGCAGCAGGCCGATTGGCATTTTGGTTGCGGTCATGCCCTGGCGGCCGACTCCTTTCCATGTCTGCCGGCGGTTCCGGCCGGGTTCAGGTATATCTTGACATGAGAGCAGGCGCGGGTAAAAGCGAATATGTCGAGGAGGTGGTCATGGCCAAGCCGGGAATCGTCGTTTTCTTGATCGGTTTGATGCTCGCCGGTTGTTCTCGGGAAGATCGCTCGCCCGCGGTGGATGGTGGGAAGGAAAGGATAGCCGCCCCGAGTACCAAGCCCCAGGCGGCTCTTGACGCCCTGGCAGAGGTGAACGGTATACCAGTACACCGGGAGGAATTCCTGCGCTACGCCGAACCCTACCCGGAAAGCCTCAAGGCCAGCCGCTCGGGACTGGAACGGGTACTGCAAAGCTATGTCGACAACCTGCTGCTCGAGCAGGAGGCCCATCGGCGCGGCCTGGACCGGGAGGCGGAATACCTGGCCAAGGTGGAGAACTACCGTCGCAACCTGCTGCAGAACACCTTGTTGCAACGCGAAGCCGGGGACCAGAACGACATCAGCGAAGACGAGGCCCGGGCCTGGTACCAGGCCCACCCGGAGCAATTCGATCATCCCGAGCGGGTACACCTGCGCCATATCCTGGTGGACGACGAGAAGCTGGCCCGGGAATTGAAGGTACGCCTGGCGCGGGGCGAGTCCTTCGAAAAGCTGGCTCGCCAGTACTCCCAGGATCGGGCCAGTCGTTCCCGGGGCGGAGACCTGGGTGTCTTTTCGCGCCGACAGCGACCGGAACTGGCGGAGGCGGCCTTCGCCCTCACCAAGCCGGACCAGGTGGCCGGGCCGGTAAAGACCAGCCGGGGATATCACCTAATTCAGTTGGTGCGACGTTTGCCGGCCAGCAAGGAGACCTTCGAACAAGCCCGGCAGTCATTGCTCGGGCGCCTGCGGGCCGCCCGGCGCCAGGAAACCAAGCGGAAGCTGCTCGAGAAACTCCGCTCCACGGCCCGCTTGCGCGTCAACCAGCAGGCACTGGAAGCCCTGGTGGGCAAGGGCAAGTAAGACGGTGGTTCAAGGAACCTGCAGGAACCAGCCGTCCTCGGACTCGGCCGTCTCCCCGGTAAGGATGCGCCGCGGCGGGAACAGGTCGTAGTCCAGGTCGCTGCCGAAGGCGCCTGCCCAGAAGGTGAGCAGGATCTCCTGGCCGGACGAGAAGGGCCACGGCGATTGGGGTAGTTCGAACTGGCTGACGACAGGCGGGGCATAGACCCTCCAGGCGGGATCCATCAGCAGGTCGACCTTATCTCCCGGTGCCGGCCGGTCGACGAACGACAGCAGCAACCCGTGCAGGGCGGCGTCCTGCTGCGACTGCTCGGCCAGTGGCTGGGGCGGATTTTGTCCCGCCTGGGGCGGGTGCATCTTCTTGGCCAGCGCGTAGACCTTTTCGAAGGTGACCGTGTCGCAGTCCGCCAGCGGATCGTCGGGGACGAAGTGTACCGCCACCTCGAATCCCGCCTCGGCGGCGGTATCGGCGGCGGGCGGACCCAGGAAGGGAGGCAACGCCAGGCTGGCCACGGCTCCCGAGGACGATGCCGAAGCGCCGAAATGCCCGGGCAGCAGGAAATATGACATGTCGTCGTGGGTGACCAGGTTGCGGAAGAGCAGCTGTACCACCGAGAGGTTGGTTCCGGCCAGGGCCCCCTCGCGTGGCGGGGCCAGGAAGACCGGCTGCTGGTTGTAGGAGTGAGGTGTGCGGTTGAAATCGAAGCCGATGGGTAAGCGTCCGCCGCCGGGCAGCAGGTTGTGGCCCGGGGGCACGTCGATGGCGGCCAGGGACAGGCCGAAGGGGTAGCTGCAGTCGGTGCTGGACGGGTCGACGGAGACGTCGCAGAAGATCGGCGCCGGATCGTGGTTGGCGTCCACGCAGGTCTCGGGGATACCGTTTCCGTCGTCGTCGCACTTGACCTCGTGCTGGGCGGTGGACGGCAGTTGCGAGCACAGGCGCTCGTCGGCCGCGGGATCGCTGGGATCGAAGCCGGTCAGGTCGGACTGCAGCTGGACCTTGTCGTTGGTGATGATGCTGACCTTGTAGAGCGGGATCATGCAGTAGTAGTCCTGGGGAGAATCGGGATCGGCCAGGCACTTGAGATCCGGGCGAATGTCCGAGCAGTTGTCGTTCTGGGGATCGCAGCTGTTGGCAGGATCGATGGCGTTGGGGTCCACCAGGGGCACGACGTCGTCACGTTGCTGGTAGTCGACGGTGAAGCAGTCTTCAGCCGTGATCCCCTCCAGTACCGGGGTGATGCTGGTCTCGGCACCGGCCTGGATATCCAGGGTGAGCGGGCAAACCAGCAGGGTCTGCACCTTGAAGGCCGCCATCATCGAGGCCACGTCGAAGGAAACTCCCTCGCCGTTGGAATCGAGGAAGGGCAGCAGCACCGGCAACAGCTCGATCATGGAGATGTTCATCACCCCGGCCAGCAACACCAGGGTGCGGCCCGTGCCGGCGGGCACTTCCATGCGCACGTTGCGCAGGGGATGCAGGTCCTTGCAGTATCCGCCCTGGTCGGTGTCGCACATCCAGTTTATGGTGTCGGGACAGTCGGAGCTGGAATCACAGATGTCGCCGTAGGGATCCAGTCCCAGGCTGGGTGCCAGGCCGTTGAGGAAGGTGTCGTCGCTGGTCAGGTTGCCGGGCAGGATGGCATCGGCGGTGGGGGGCCGGGCGAACAGGCGCCTGACGGGAAAGCGGCTGATACTGCGCAGGTCGAAGGTGTCGGTGATGATGACCACCCGCATCTGGCCGGAGATCTCGCCTCCGCCCAGGCTGAAAAAGGGAAGCAGGGACCTGGGCGTGCAGCTTCCCTGGCAGGTGTTGGCCTCCTGCTCGCAGTAATAGGTGCCCTTGCTGTAGATGGCGTCGCAGTCGCTGTCGTTGGCACAGCTGCCGGCACAGCGGAAGGAGTGGGGCAGCATGTCCCAGATGTTCTGGGGCACCTTGCCGGTCACCAGGCCCCGGGGTTGGGCGAGCCAACCGCTTTCGGTCAGGCGCAGGGGAATGGTGATGGTAGAGGAGCAATGTTCCAGCACGGTGGTGATCTCGTACTTGTTGCGCTCGCCGCTGGCGCCGGGCAGGGCCGTGACCTTCTCGTCGGAGATGGCGGTGATCGATTTGCGCGTACCCACCGCCAGGGATGTAAAGCTGGCCTGGCCGCTGGCGTCGGTGTCCTGGTTGTGGCTCTGGCCCGCGGCGTCCACCACCGTCACGTGGATCCCGGCCAGCGGTTGTTGCCCATCTGCCTCCACCACCGTTACCACCAGGTTCTCCTCGCAGGGGGAGCGCTCCACCAGGGACACGGCCACGGTGTCGCTGGCGGTGTCTACCCGCCCGCCCTCGGTGCCGCCGGAGTCCCGGACCTCGAGCTGGAAGACGTAATCGCCGAATTCGCTCAGCTCCACGGTGGCCTGGAGCTGGTCGGCGTTGGTAATGCTCACCGTCGGTCCGCTCACCTGCGTCCAGGTGGAAGATGTCAGCTGCACGTCCTGGCAACCCGCTCCCTCGGCGGGCCGGCTCGAGCTGCCGTCCAGGGTGACGGTGACGGGCTGCCCGGCCAGGGTGGCCAGCTGCTGGTCCTCGCCGGCGTCGGCCAGGGGTGAGGGACAGGCCGATGCCTGGACCTCGACCTGAACGGTGTCCCACTGGCTGACCTGGGCGGCCGGGTTGGCCGCGGTCACCGGGTAGGTGGCCTGGCAACGGAAGGAATAGGATCCCGGCTCGCCGGGAACGAACGAGGCCTGGGGCTGGTTGGCGCCCTGCAACTCGACGTCGGGTCCACCCAGTTGCTCCCAGCGGAAGGTGACGCTGGCCTTCTCGTCGATGCACAGTTGTTCCGATTCGGGCGGCAGGCGCAGGCTGGCCTGCAGGATCACCATCTCTCCCACCTTCCCCTGCAGATCCTCTCCGGCATTGACCGTGGGAGGGCCGCAGCGAGTGGCCTGGCTGGAAGAAGGACAACCCGCCAGGAGCAGCGTGAATCCGCAAAGCAACAGAAAAAGGAGCCGGGACCCGGCCCGATTGGCGATAGTCATTTTTCCCTCCTTTGCCGTCTTCCGTCATGCTATATCGCGTACCAGGCCGTGGTCAATAGCCCCTTGAGCGGTTGTTTGCCGCTGGTGCTGGCATGGTCGGGTCCCGGGAGTGAACATGCTGAGCGACGAACCAGGCAAGGTGTGGCGCGAGGTGGTGCTGCTGTGGGGTCTGGCCATCGCCATCATCGCCGCCTTCAAGCTGCTCGATTTCATCCCCTTCGTCAGGGACAACCTCTGGGGCATAGCCGGCATCGTGTTCCTTTTCCTGCCGCTGGAGTTCCTGCAGCGGCGGGGAGAGGATCCCCGGGCTTATGGCATCTCCTGGCAGGGGCTGGGCCGCGGCTTGTTCTGGGCGGCGGTTCTGATGTTGATCTTCTTTCCCCCCTACATTCCGGCCTACAAGTGGTGGTTCGGCCGCAGCCAGGCGTTCGAACTGCACCTGCCATCCAGCTTTTGGACCGAGGTGGTGGGATACTTCCTGCTGGTGGCCCTGCCCGAGGAGGCCTTCTACCGCGGTTACCTGCAGACCCGGCTGGATTCCCTGTTCAAGGGCCGGGTGCGTATCCTGGGGGCCGAGGTGGGCTGGTCGGTGGTGATTGCCGCCGCCTTCTTCGCGGTGGGACACCTGGTGGAGCCGCGCTTGGACAAGCTGGGAACGTTCTTCCCCGGCCTGGTGTTCGGCTGGCTGCGGGCACGCACGGGATCCATCGGGGGAGCGGTGGTCTTCCACGCCATGTGCGATATCTGGGCGCAGCTACTGCGCTACGGATATTTCTAGCCCCTGGCAAGCAATGCCGGCAGTGTCAGCAGGGTCATCACCAGGCCGATCACCAGGACCACCACGGCGCTGGCCACGGGTAGCCAGCCGGACAGCCGCGCCAGCCGCCCGTCTCCCAGCAGGCGACCGAGCAGGCTACTGCCCTGGAGCACGGCCAGGCCCAGCAGCACCAGGGTAAGAGCCAGCCCCAGGCTGAAGGCGCAGATGAGCAGCAGGCCCCGGCCGATCTGTCCCACGTAGATGGCGAACAGCAGCACCACCGTGGCCGAGGGACAGGGTACCAGGCCGCCGGAGATGCCCAGGGCCAGCAACTCCGACCAGCGTACCTGCCCGGCCGCGGTCGGACCTGCATGTGCGTGATGAGCGTGATCGTGGTGGTGATGGTCGTCTCCATGAGGGTGGTGATGGTGGCGGCCGCGCAACCTGGTCAGCAGCATCCAGCTTCCCGTGAGCAGCACCAGCAAACCTGCCGCCAGGGAGACGTAGGGCGCCAGCCGTTCGGCCAGTACCTTCTCCGACGCCCACAGGGCCACCAGGCCCAGGACTATCACGGAAAACACGTGGGTCATGGTGACCACCAGGCCCAGCACCACGGCGTGGCGCGCCCTGCCGTGGCTGCCTACCAGGTAGGCGGCCACCAGGGTCTTGCCGTGTCCCGGCGACAACGCGTGGGCTGCCCCCAGGCCCACCGCCAGGGCCAGAATGGCCAGGAACCCCCAGAAGCCCAGGTGTTGCTCGGCCAGGGCCCGCTTGAGCGGGCCGCTGGAATCGTCCAGTAACGGGGAGCCGCCCGGGGCGGAATCCTCCCCGGCAGGAGGAGTGGCTGCGAGGGTGAACCTGACCTGTACCGGATCGGGCTGCCGGCCTCCATTCCAGAAAACGGGGCCCGCTACCGCTCCACCCCGCCCGGGCAGGAAGGCGCTGACTTGCGGGCACGGGGCGGTGCTATGAACCAGCAACTCGCTCTGTTCCAGTGCCGGCAAGCGCGAGGTGTCATGCAACAACAGCAGGTGGTTGCCGGGCGAACAGGGCTGCTCTGCGACCAGGTGCAGGCGCAGTGGCGAAAAAACCCGGACCCGTTCATCTCCCCACTGGGCGGTGATGCTCCAGGGCAACGCCGGCAGGCGCCGGCCGTCGAGGGAGAGCCGCAGGCCCCGGGCCACCACCCCGGTGATCCAGTCCAGCAACTTCTTCTGCTCGGCTGGACCCAGCCTGCCGTCACCATCGTCGTCGGCGCGTTTTCGCAGCTGCCCGGCGGGGACATCGCCGATGGTGACGGTGTAGTCGAAAAGCAGTCCCCCGGGCCGGCAACGTACCTCCAGGAAACGGTTCAGCGAGAAGGGTTGGTACTGGGCGTGGGACAGCGCCCGGCAGGGAAACGCTGCCAGCAACAACACCAGCAACGAGCAGCGGCGACGACCCATGGGCGTCCCCCGGGTCCGGCGCGTCAACGCCGCCGCTCCAGTTCCGCCAGCACCTCGTCGGGCACACTGATGTTGCCATCATGGCCCCGGCCCAGCTCGATGCCGTCCTTGTTGGTGCCGTGGAAGTCGCTGCCGCCGGTGGCCACCAGTTGGTGATGGGCGGCCAGACGGTGCAGCCGCCGGCGCAAATCGGAGTCATGCTCGGGGTACTCGACCTCCATGCCCGCCAGGCCCAGCCAGCGCCACCGGGCAAGCCGTTCCGACAGTTCCTCGTCTCCCAGGCCCAGCGAGAAGGGATGGGCCAGCACGGCCACCGCCCCATCTTCACGTACCAGCTGTAACGCCTGGTCGATGGTGAGTCGTTGCTTGTCTACGTAGGCGGCCGCGCCCTTCTTGAGATAACGATCGAAAGCCTGCTGCAGGTTGTCCACGTAGCCGGCCTCGAGCAGGGCCCGGGCAAAGTGTGGTCGGCCCACCTGCCCGCCTCCGGAAAGGGCGGCCACCTGCTCGAGGGTGATGTCCATACCCAACCGGCGCAGCTTTTCCACCATCAGGCCGTTGCGTTCCCGTCGCCAGCGCTGCAGGCGCTCCAGTTTCCCGGCCAGCAGGCCTCCGGCGGGCAGGAAGTAGGCCAACAGGTGCAACCAGCCGGGACGGCCCCCAACCCGTGGTCCCCGAAACTCGATGCTGATCTCCACCCCGGGTACCACCCGCACGCCGGAGGGGCCGGCCTCGTCGAGGGCTTCTTCCAGCCCCGCGGTGGTGTCGTGATCGGTCACGGCGATAGCGCTCAAACCGACGGCTGCGGCCGCCTGGACCAGTTGTCTGGGAGACAGTGTGCCGTCCGAGGCGGTGGTGTGGGTATGCAGATCGATCATGTCGCTCTTATACGGTTTGCCACCAATCGGTTCAAGAAATCTCCATCATCATCTCCACCCCACCCATTTTCACCCCCCGACTTTTTTCCCTTGTTCCCGTACCGCAATAAGTGCTACGAATAGTCGTGAAGTGGCACCAGGTTGCCACCGGAGGTGTCATGGACAGGATGGCCAGGTTCGGGGTTTCCATGGAAGAGGGTCTGCTCAAGCGCTTCGATCACTGGGTGGAAGAACATGGCTGGGCCAACCGCTCCGAGGCCATCAGGGACATGGTGCGCCAACGGTTGGTGGAGGAGAAGTGGAGCGAGGCACGCGGCGAGGTATGTGCCACCTTGACCTTCGTCTACGACCACCACGTTACCGAGTTGCAGGCCCGGTTGACCCACCTGCAGCATGAGCAAGAGGGCGTGGTGCTGGCCGCCACCCACGTACACCTGGATCACGCCAACTGCCTCGAGGTGCTGGTGCTGCGGGGACGGCCCGATAACATCTCCAGTCTGGCGGATCGCATCCTGGGTACCCGCGGGGTGAAGCACGGGCAACTGGTGCGTTCCGTTCCCCTGGCGGGGCTCTGAGGAGGACCAGGCGTGCACCTGCCCGACGGATTGCTCTCCACCCCGGTGTGGGTGGCCGGTGATGTCATCGCCGTGGCGGCGCTGGCCGGTTGCGTGCGTAGCGCCGAGCGGCAACTGTCGGACCGGCAGGTGCCGCTGATGGGAGTGATGGGGGCCTTCGTGTTCGCTGCCCAGATGGTGAACTTTCCCATACCCGGTGGAACCTCGGGTCACCTGCTGGGAGCGGTCTTGCTGGCGGTGCTACTCGGCCCGGCGGTGGCCTCGGTGGTCATGTTCTGCGTGTTGCTGGTACAGGCGCTGCTGTTTCAGGACGGAGGAATAACCGCACTGGGAGCCAACTTCATCAACATGGGGTTGCTGGGCGCCTTCACCGGTCACCTGTTGGTACGGGCCGGTCCCGGAACCGGGCATAAACTGCGCCACTACCTGCTGGTCTTCGCAGCCGCCTGGCTGGCGGTCGAGGGAGGGGCTGTTCTTTGCTCCCTGGAACTATGGCTCTCCGGGCGCCTGCCCCTGGGACCGGCCCTGGTCGCCATGGGTGGGGTACATGCCCTTATCGGTATCGGCGAGGGGTTGCTCACCGTGGCGGCGCTGCGACTGCTGTATGCCGCCCGGCCGCACCTGAGGGAATCACTGTCATGAAACGCCTGGCGACCGGCATCTTCCTGGTGTCACTGGCCGTGGCCGGCGGCCTGTCATTGCTGGCCTCGGCCAGCCCGGACGGGTTGGAGCACACCCTGCAACAACAACGAGTCGGGGAGGAAGAATCCTTGTTGGCGGCACCCATGCCCGATTACCAGGCCCCGTTGCCCATGTCACCGGCGTTGCGGCAGCTGGTAGCCGGAGTGAGCGGGACCTGCCTGGTGGCAGGTTTGTTGCTGTTGCTGGGATATTGGTTGAGCAGGCGCCGGGAGAAGGGCAGTGCATCACCGCACCATTGAGAAACTGGCCTCCGGTACCAGCCCCGTCCACCGCCTGGATGCCCGGGTGAAGATCATCCTGGTACTTGCCTTCGTGGTGGCGGTATCCCTGTTGCCGCCGCAGCCACAGCTGGTCTTCCTGGCCCCGGCCCTGCTGGTGCTGGTGGCCCTGTC
>Ga0164318_10002818_pt1 | contig 16270 bp, 9 predicted proteins | sample GuaBasSedimGuay9_FD_113734 | JGI IMG/M metagenome (GOLD analysis project Ga0164318, IMG submission 113734) | Subseafloor sediment microbial communities from Guaymas Basin, Gulf of California, Mexico - Guay9, Core 4571-4, 0-3 cm | ecosystem: Environmental > Aquatic > Marine > Hydrothermal vents >...
AATCCAGCCGGCGATAATCACTCAAGTTATCGATCGGCCGCGCGAGCTGTACGGGTGCTGACAGGGATGGCACATGCTGCCTGCGTAGTCAAGACCCGGCTTGACATAACCCGGTAAATCTGGTTGCATTTTGCCCGATTCCCGGAGTGTGGATCCGTCCCGGCGCAGGGTGACAAATGATGCGAAGAACAGCCTCCTTGTTGATGTTGACCGCCTGGTTGCTGCCGGTTCTGGCCCGGGCGGGTGCCTTCGAGACACATACCGGCTGGCAGCACGAGCCGCGCCTGGAAACGGCCCGGGCAGTGAGCCTGGGAAAGTCGGTGCTGGAGATGAGCGTGGGCAGCCGCTTTCTGATCTCCGACTCCTTCTTCAATTCCGACGGCGACATCGCCCCGGCTCCCTACCGTTACTTCGTCTCCGTGCTGGACTTCCACGGCGCCTTCGGCTTCACCGACAACTGGACCATGTGGCTCGACCTGCCCCTGGTCTGGAGTGAACAGACCGACAACGGCGCCAACCGCCGGGCCGACGGGGAACTGGGAGACGCCGAAGCCGGCCTGCTCTACCAGTTCTACCGCTCCGCCGATCCCCTGGTGTCGCTGGGCCTGGGGGTACGCTGGAAGCTGCCCACCGGCAACGAGGCACCGGGCAACCGCACCGTCAACATCACCGGTACCGGTACCACCGACATCGAGCTGTTTTTCACCGGTCGCTGGCAGGTATGGCGTTACCTGGCCCTGGGCGGGGGGCTGGGATACAACGTGCGCCTGCCCGGCGCCGTGCAGTTTTTGTCGGACCGGCACTCGTCCATCACCAATGCCTTCCTGGACCTGGGCGACGAACTGTTTTTCCGCCTGCAGGCAACCGCGGCCCTGGAGTGGCTGGCCTTGCGGTTGACCGGCGAATTTCGCTGGCGTTTCCCCACCAAGGTGGGCATGGCCGAGTACCGGGCCGAGCAGGTCGACTGGTCGGTACCCAAGAACGGCGGCTCCAGCGACGGAGACGAGTTCATCCTCTTCAACGGTGTACGCTACCAGGAGTGGCGGCTGCACCAGCGGCTGGATCCCAGCGGCGAGCTGGTGTCCAACCAGGGATTCCTGGTTACCCTGACCCCCCGGATCATCATCAAGCCGCTGGACTGGCTGGACATAGACCTGTTTGCCCGCTTCCACCTGCTGGGGCGCAACAGCATCTATCTCACCGACAAGGACGGCGACAACCCCAGTTTCAACAACTTCATGCCCATGCAGGTCCTGGGTACCAGCCTGGGAGACTCGGTCGTCCTGGGCGAGATGGGCCTGACGGTAACCACCCGCTGGTAGACCGGCCGGTCGGAAGGAGCCATGGAAATGTTTCCGGGCAGGCGAGGAGCGGACAGGAACCAGGGTGGGTGCCGGTGGGGGCTGCCGGGTCTGGTGCTGGTGCTGATCTCCCTGGGCTGGGGAGCGCCGGCAGGGGCTCGCTTCTTCTACCAGCATCCCTTTCCCGACGTGGACTGGCTGGTGTACGAGACGGCGCACTTCCGCATCTTCTACTATCCCCAGGAGGAGTGGACGGCGCGCAAGATTGCCAAGTACGCCGAGATCGCCTACCACAAGGTCACCGGACAGTTCGACTACCCCCTGCAGGAGAAGATCAACGTCGTCGTTCGCGACCAGGAGGACTACTCCAACGGTTGGGCCGCCTACAACTTCGACCAGATTACCATGTGGGCGACGCCGTTGTATTACATCCTGCGGGGGCGGCAAGACTGGATTCCCGATGCCTTTACCCACGAGTTCACCCACATCGTCTCCCTCAAGGCCAACTCCTGGAAGTCCGAGGGCGCGGTGGTGGTGGTGGGCCAGGGGCAGGTCGAGGACGGCGTGCACAACATCGATTTCGGTGCCGCGGTGGTCATCGGCTGGAACACTCCCTGGTTCTGGGCCGAGGGAATAGCCGAGTACGGCACCCACCTGGCGGGATTCAACTGGTGGACCACCTCCCGCGACATGCACCAGCGCATGAGCATGCTCGAGGACAACTACCTGGACTACGAGCAGATGTTCAACCGGGGCATGGCGGGTACCTCCTTCGACGGCGAGCGCGGCTACCAGCAGGGCTACACCATGGGCCTGTTCGTCATGGAGAAGTACGGCAAGGAGAAGTGGGCCCAGCTGGCGTTGAACTCGGGTGAACAGGGTCACCTGAGCTGGGACAAGAACTTCGAAGACGTACTGGGGGTGGATGGTCCCACCCTGTACCGCCAGTGGCTGCAGTGGATGAAGGATCGTTACCGGCGCCAGGCCGAACCCATCCGCCGCCAGGAACACCTGGGTTTTTCCCTCAAGCCGCTGGCCCGCGGCGGCTGGCCGGAGGTGCTGGAGAAGAATCCCGACGGTCGCTGGAAGGTGCGCCTGTGGCCGCAACGCTGCATTCCCCGGGAGTACCGGCAACGCGACAACCTGGAGGCGCTGGCCATCGCCCTGTTCGACGATCCGGAACAGACCGACCGGCTGGCGGCCCTGGATCCCTTCGCCCTGCAGCGGCTCATCGAGGAGAAACTGCACGACGCCGGGATCCGCAAGCGTTACCTGGAGAGATTCAAGGAACTGCGGCGGCGCTACGGCCTGAAGTCCTCCCGGGTGGTGTTCTGGAACAAGAAGCAGCGCAAGTCGGCCATGGAAAGCCAGGGCCAGTGGCACATGTACCCGCGCTTTTCCCCCGACGGCAAGTGGCTGGCCTACAGCAAGCGCCGCCAGCTGGTGCTGGAGCCGGTACCCGAGGAGGAGCAGCCCCAGTTCACCGGTTACTGTATCGACAAGGAGCGCCGGGAAGAGATCGCCGACGACACCAAGGTCATCCGGGGAGCCTCCAGCTTCCTGGGCTACGAGTTCAGCCCCGACGGCAAGAAGGTGCTGTTTTCCTCCATCAGCTGCCCCAATACCTCCCTGCCCTGTGTCAGCCTGGACGGTTACTACCGCATGGACCTCTACGAGTACGACATCGCCAGCGAACAGGTGACCCGCCTGTCGCGGCGCCTGCGGGCCTACCTGCCCAGCTACTCCCCGGACGGCAAGACCATAGCCTTCGTGCACGTGGAAGACGGCCAGAACCACCTGGGGGTGATGCCGGCCGCCGCCCGGGAGGTTCGCCCCGACGGCACCTGCCTGTTGCAGGGCCGGCGCATGAAGGACTGTGTCAAGTGGCTGATCCGGCGCCACGACGGCACCTTGCTGGGACAACCCTCCTTCAGTCCCGACGGCCGGCAAATCGTCATCGATCTCTACCATGACAACCAGCAGGACGTGTGGATGCTCGACTCCGACGGCGGCAACTTGCATCCGCTGACCTGGGACCGGGCCGAGGATCGCGATGCCCGCTTCACGCCCGACGGCAAGGCCGTCGTCTACTCCTCGGATCGTACCGGCGTCTTCAACATCTACCGCCTGGACCTGGCCAGCGGCCGGGTGGTGCAGTTGACCAACGTGCTGGGGGGTGCCTTCAATCCCTTCATCACCAGCAGCGGTGACCTGCTCTACAGTTACTTCACCTCCTACGGCCTGCGTCTTTACGCCCTGCGCCGGGCGGATTTCTTCAACCGGCCCGCCACCGTCGATTACCAGGTGACGGCCGAGCAGGTAAAGCGCAGCCTGGAACGACAGGAGGCCCTGCCCGAGATCGCGGAGGACAGCGATTCCTACAATCCCTTCAGTCCCCGCAACTGGGCCCCGCCCATCGGTGTGCCCATGTTCATCTACGAGCGCCGGGGCATCGAGATCGGCGGCCAGGTGCTGCTGGTCGACGCCCTCGACAAGCACATGCTGGCTGCCACCATGCTGCTGGGGCAGCAATCGGTCTACTCGCTGACCTACGTCAACAACTTCTGGTATCCCTCCTTCTACGTGGGCTGGACGCGCCTGAACCTGGCCTACGAATTCGCCCAGGGATTCACCTCGAGCGCCCTGGCCCCCTCGCGTTCGGACCCGCATTTTCCGCCGCCGGTCAACTACAAGAACCGCCAGGTGGCCGACTTCGGCTGGGTGGGCTTCGACTACCGCCTGGCGCCGCAGCTGGGTTTCAACGGCCGCTACGTCTACCGGCACCTGAGCTCCAAGCGTTCCTCGGGCACCAAGGAACAGGCCTTCCTCACCAACAACACCTATACACTGGGGGTGGAGTACCAGGACCTGGCGCGGCGCGGTCCGGAAGCGGATGTAAATCCGCGGGGCGGGCGGCGGGTGGCCCTGGATTACGGCTTCGTGCGCACCGGCCTGCCCACCAAGGACTGGGCCGACGTCGAGTGGCTGGGGCGCAGCAACCCGCCCGGCGACCACTCCGACGACTACCGTTACCACGAACTCCAGCTGGGCTACACCGAGTACCTGCCCATCTTCTGGTGGAACAAGGAAGGCCGGCACACCCTGGAGCTGCACCTGCGTGCCGGCTGGATAAACCGCAACGTGCACCGCTGGGACGAGTTCTTCGCCGGTTCCCTGCATCCCCTGCGCTACGTGCCCACCTTCTCCACCACCCAGGAGTTCGCCGGCTACGAGGATTTCTCCCTGCGCGGCGAGACCATGCTCATCCTGGGGTTGAGCTACCGCTTTCCCCTGGCCCGCCACATCGACCGCCGCTTCGGACCGTTGCACTTCGTCAGCCTGTGGGCCGAGATCTCCGGTACCATGGGCAACCTCTGGGGCTACACCGCCGACTATGCCCGGGATCGTTTCGGCAACATCATGCGCAACCCGGAAAGCTACTGGGATCCGGCCGTCATCCCCGGCAGCATCAGGCGCGAGCGGCCCTTTTTCGACATCTCCTCGAAGAACGGCAACTACATGCTCTACGACCTGTCGGTGACCCTCAAGCTGAAGGCCTACCTGTTCGGGGTTCAGCCCTGGAACAGCTTCATTCGCATCGCTTACGGGTTCAACGACATCATCGGGCAGTACGAGGTCAACGACGACTACGCCTTCGTGGACGCCTATCCCAACAATGCCCTCTACGCCGAGGTCGAACCCAAGAGCATCCGCATTTCCATCGGCATTGGCTCTAACTTCGACTAGAACGGCCCGGCGGCTGCCCTGGGGTCTGCTGCTGGCGCTGTGCCTGCCGGCCGCGGCCCGGGCTGACGGAGTCCGGGCCGGCGCCAGGTTGACGCTGCCTGATCGATCGGGCACCTGCCGGCGGGCTCCCTGCCTGGCGGTGTTCGCCGCACCGGACCGGGCGGCCGGCCGGGGGCCCTGCCTGGGCAGGGTGTGCGTGGTGGAGCGGGCGGTGGCCGGGGCAGTGGAGTTGCTGCACCCGGCCCGCTATCGCCTGCGCCTCGACCGGGCCGCCCCGCTGTGCGGCCTGGACCAGGTGCGGCTCCAGCCCGGACACGACGGTGCCGGGGTATGGGTGGCCATCGTGGATACCGGCATCGACTGGCGCCACCCCGACTTTCGCGACCAGCGGGGGCGCACCCGGGTGGCCTGGCTGCTGGACCAGACCATGCCGGCCACCGGGGTTCACGCGGACCTGGAGGCCTTGGGCGGGGGGGCGGTGTTTTCCCGGGAGCAGTTGCAGGATGACCTGGAAGGCCGCGGTACCGTCTGGCCGGCCGGCCGCGACCGCATCGGCCACGGCACCCACGTGGCCGGCATCGTGGCCAGCGGCGACGCCGTCTACCGGGGAGCGGCTCCCGCCGTGGAACTGGTGGTGGTCAAGGCGGTGGACATCGACCAGGGTGGCTTCGGCGAGGACGACATCCTGCGGGGCCTGGCCTTTGCCGACACCGTGGCCCGGCGCGCCGGCCGGCCCCTGGTGGTGAACCTGTCGCTGGGCAACCAGCTGGGGGCCCATGACGGCAGCGAGCCGCTGGAACTGGCCCTGGCCGACCTGGCCCGGCAGGAGGGCCGGGCCGTGGTGGTGGCGGCCGGCAACGAGGGCGACAGCGCCATTCATGCCCGGGCCGCCCTGCCGGCAGTACGGCCCCTGCGCCTGGGGCTGCAGTTGCCGGCCGTGAATCCGGGCACCGAGGCCAGCGTGCTGGTCGACGTCTGGGCGGACTCGGCCGACGGCCTGCGCCTGGTGGTGGAGGACCCGGCCGGGGGTCGCACCAGCGAGGTGTCCTCCGCCGGACCGAATCAGCTTACCAGGGAAGATCCCACCGGTGTCGTCACCGCCGCCTGCGCCGGGCAGGCGGCGCCGTTCAACGGGCTGTGGCGTTGCCAGGTGGAAATCACCGACCAGGGAGGTCTGTCGCCGGCGGCGGGTGTGTGGGTGCTGGAAGTGGCGGGGAGCGGAACCCGCCTGGATGCCTGGATCGCCGAGTTCGAACTGGGCGGGGCCTGGCCCGGCTTCGTGGACCACGTGGATCCCACCGTCCTGGTCGGTCCCCCCGCCACCGCCCAGGGGGTGCTGGCGGTGGGTTCGTTCACCAATCGCGTCGACTGGCAGGACATCGGCGGCAAGCAACAGCGGGTGGAGGGCCGGGTGGGCGAGCGGAGCTGGTTTTCCGTCCTGGGACCCACTCGCGACGGTCGCCCCAAGCCGGAACTGCTGGCCCCGGGCTGGCTGGTGGCTTCCACCCTCAGCGCCGACAGCGATCCCCGCCGTCCCGACTCGCTGTTCTACTCGGGCGGAAGCCTGCGCCTGGTACTGGCGGACGGTCGCCACGCCCTGGCCGGGGGTACCTCCATGGCGGCACCGCTGGTAGCGGGGGTGGCGGCCCAGCTGCTGCAACGGCAGCCCCGGCTCAGCGGCCGGCAGCTGGCACGGCTCCTGAGCCTGAGCGCGTCCGGAGACGAGGAGACCGGCCGGGATCTCTTTCGTCCCGACTGGGGGTTCGGCCGGCTGTGGGTGCCGGCGGCGCTGGCCGGGGTCGCCGGCGACCGGCCGGTGGATGACCGGCGGAGCCTGTGCGGGATCACGCAGCGGTGGATGCCTCCCGCCGGCGACGTGGTCTGGGCCTGTGCCGTGCCCCGGGATGCCGGGGGTCGGCCGCTGGGAGAGGGTCTGGAAGTGGAGTTCTCGGCACCGGGCCTGCGCTGGGCCGGGCCGGTGGTGGACCTGGGCGGAGGATTGTACGGCCGCCGGGTGGCCGAGGCGCCGCGCCGGGGCCGGCAGGTGAGCATCAGCTGTTCGGCGCGGGGAGTGACGTTTGCGGCCCGGCCTTGCCTGCAGGGAGCGGCCAGCTACCAGGAGGCCTTTGCCGGCGGGCTGCGGGGAGGAGGCTGCTCGTCGGCTCCGCCGCCGGAACACCCGGCTGCCGGCCTGCCGGGGTTGCTGGTGCTGTTGATGGTGTTGGCCGGGCCGCGGAGTCGGGATCTCAGTGGCAGCTGCAGCCGCTGCAGCTGGAAGAGGTGCAGCCGCTGCAGGAAGAACCTCCCGAGCTGGGAGTAAAGCCCGAGTCGCTCTTGTGGGCGAACAGGGAAGGGAGCTTGCTCACCCGCTTGCTGCCGCAATCCGGGCAGCGTATCTCGGCCGCCAGGTCGAATACCAGCAGCTCGAACTGTTGCCGGCACTTCTGGCACTGGTACTCGTAGATGGGCATGGCTACTTCTCCACCTGTTGAAGCATTTCCTTGATGGCCTGGTTCTCGGGATTGATCTCCCGGGCCCGGCGCAGGTAGCGGGCCGCCTGCTGGAGGTGGTGCTTCTTGCGGGCCGCCTCGCGCCGTGACAGCAGCAGGTGCAGTGAACCCAGGCGTACCAGTGATTCCAGGTCGTCGGGCTTTTCCTCGAGGATGCCGCGGTAGACGTCGATGGCCTGGTGCCAGTGGTTGGCGGAATACAGCTCCAGGGCGTAGCGATAGCGGTTCTGCAGTACCCGCGGTTGCAGCATCACCAGCCGCGCGAAGGACTGGGCGGCCAGCTGGTGTTCACGCCGGGCCGAGGCCAGTTCACCCAGGCGCTGGTGCACTTCCGGGTCGAAGGGATTCAACTCGGCGGCCTGTTCGTAGTAGCGGCGGGCCTTGCCGAATCGTTCCAGGCGGAAGTAGATGTCTCCCAGGCCCACCAGGGCGGAGGGATTACCGGGCTGGCTGGCCAGGGCGGCCTCCAGCGCGGCCACGGCCTCGCCGTTGTTGAGCAGGCGGCTGTGCGCCAGTCCCTTCAAGGTCAGGGCCAGGGCGTCCCGGGGAAAGCGGTCCAGGACCTTGTTGGCCAGTTGCAGGGCCTGCTGTACGTAGTCACGGGTCAGCAGGTCCATGACCTTTCTCAGATCGGTCACGACTTCCGGGTCGGAGTCCCGGGTGGGATCGTAGATGCGGGCGGCCACCGTGCGGGCCCGCTGCACCACCGGTTGTTCGGGTTGCATGTCCAGGACCGGTCGCAGCAACTCCATGGCCTCGCCGTCCCGGCCGAGACGGCTCAATACCTCCGCCCGGGCAACCCGGTAAGCGGGTTGCTGCCCGTCCAGCTGCATGGCCCGGGCGAAAGCCGCCAGGGCCTCCTGGTTGCGCCCGGCCAGCAGGTAGAGCAGCCCCATGCGGTAAGGGATGTCGGCCGCCTCGGGTAGCAAGCCGGCAGCCTGGCGGAACCTGTCCAGGGCCGGCTCCAGGTGTCCGGGGCCGCGAGCGGCCTCCACCATGGCCAGGCCGTAGTTGGCCAGGCCGCGCAGGCGGCTCTTTTTCTCCAGGCGACGGTAGCGCCGCTCGGCCTGGTCGAGGCGACCGGCGGCCCGTGCTGCCTCCACGTACCAGCGTTGCACCGCCAGGTCACGCGGGTTTTCCTGGAGCAGGCGCGCCAATCGCTCCATGGCCTCTCCGGGCCGGCCCAGGCGGGTCAACTGCCGTGCCTCCAGGGCCGGGGTCGGTGCCGGACTGGGCTCGGGCCGGAGCACGGGCCGGTGGCAACCGGCCAGCCACAGGGCCAGCAGCATGCCCGGAACCAGGAAACGTTTGCCCGGTAGCATGTACATCGTTATCCTCCGGGCGCAATCTAACGCGACGAGTCCAGGGGGTGCAATATAAAACACCTGCTCTTGACAATTGGACTTCCAGAGTCCACTTTTTGATCTGACCTTGCCTGAAAGGAGAACGGAAATGTCACTCAAGGGAAGCGAAACCGAGAAGAACCTGCTCAAGGCCTTTGCCGGGGAATCCCAGGCTCGCAATCGCTACACTTTTTTTGCGTCCCAGGCGCGCAAGGATGGCTACGTGCAGATGGCCGCCGTCTTCGAAGAGACCGCCAACCAGGAAAAGGAACACGCCAAGCGCCTGTTCAAGTTCCTCGAGGGTGGGGAGGTGGAGATCACTGCCGCCTTTCCCGCCGGGGCGATCGGCTCCACCCTGGAGAATCTCAAGGCCGCGGCTGCCGGCGAAAACTACGAGCACACCATCATGTACCCGGAGTTCGCCGCCACCGCCCGGCGCGAGGGCTTCGACAACATCGCCGCGGTGTTCGAGGCCATCGCCGTGGCCGAGAAACAACACGAGAAGCGATACCTGGACCTGGCGGGAAACATCGAGGCGAACCGGGTGTTCAAGCGCGAGCAGAAGGCGGTCTGGCGCTGCCGCAACTGCGGCTACCTGCACGAGGGCAACGAGGCGCCCGAGGTGTGCCCGGCCTGTTCCCACCCCCGGGCCCACTTCGAGCTGCTGGGCGAAAACTGGTAGGTGATTTCCGATGCCGGCCTGCCCGAGAAAGGAGGGGTGAAGATGCAAGCGAGAAAGATTGCCGAGGGAATTCACTGGGTCGGCGCCGTGGACTGGAACCGGCGCCTGTTCGACGGTCTTATCCCCCTGCCCGACGGCACCAGCTACAACGCCTACCTGGTTCAGGGTGACGACAAGACCGTTCTCATCGACACCGTGGATCCGGCCCTGGAGGGGGTGTTGCTGGAGCGACTTGAGGGGATCGAGAAGATCGATTACGTCGTCTCCCTGCACGCCGAGCAGGATCACTCGGGCACCCTGCCCGTCGTCCTGGAACGCTACCCGCAGGCGCAGCTGGTGGTCTCGAAAAAGGCCCGGGACATGCTGGCCGACCTGCTGCCGCTGGCGCCCGAGCGCTTCCTGGTGGTCGAGGACGGGCAGCAGCTTCCCCTGGGCGGGCGTACCCTCAAGTTCATCTACACCCCCTGGGTACACTGGCCGGAGACCATGAGCGCCCTGCTGGAAGAGGAGGGGGTACTGTTCAGCTGCGACTTCTTCGGCTCGCACATCGCCAGCAGCGAGCTGTTCGTCGGCGACCAGGGACGGGTCTACGAGGCCGCCAAGCGCTACTTCGCCGAGATCATGATGCCCTTCCGCACCGTCATCGCCAAGAACATCGAGAAACTGTCGGCCTACGATATCAAGATGATTGCCCCCAGCCACGGTGCCATCCACCGGCAGCCGCAGTTCATCGTCGATGCCTACCGCCAGTGGGTGTCCGGTCCGCCGGCCAACCGGGTGGTGCTGGCCCACGTGTCCATGCACGGCAGTACCCAGTTGCTGGTGGACCGGCTGGCCGAGGGACTGGTGGAAAGGGGGGTGGAGGTGGAGAAGTTCGACCTGCCGGTGACCGACATCGGCAAGCTGGCCATGTCCCTGGTGGATGCGGCCACCATCGTCATCGGCACCCCCACGGTGCTGGCCGGACCGCACCCGGCCGCGGCCTACGCGGCCTTCCTGGCCAACGCCCTGCGGCCGCCCGCCCGCTTCCTGTCCATCATCGGCTCATACGGCTGGGGGGGGCGGACGGTGGAGATGCTCTCGGCCATGGTGCCCAACATCAAGGCCGAGGTACTGGAGCCGGTGCTGTGCCGGGGCCTGCCCGGCCCGGAAGACCTCCAGCGGGTGGACGGCCTGGCGGAGGCCATCGTCGCCGGGCACCGGCGTGAGGGTCTGCCGGCCGGCGGTTGAGTCACTCCCGGGCGGGCACCAGCCGCTGCACCAGCTCCAGCAGCTTCTGGGGCCGGTAGGGCTTGGCCAGGAAGATCGGGGTCGGGCCGATGATGTCATCTGGCGGAAGCCGGGGGGCCTGGCCCGAGGAAAGTATCACCGGCAACTGGGGCCTGACCTGGCGCAGTCCGTTCAGCACCTGCAGCCCGTTCAGTCCGGGCATGTTCATGTCCAGCAGCGCCAGGGCAAAGCGGTGCGGCTCGATCTCGAAGATGTCCAGGGCCTGCCTCCCGTCGGCGGCCGGTACGGTTCGAAAGCCCGCTTCTTCGAGCGCCTGGACCAGGACCTCGCGAACGATCTGCTCGTCCTCGACCACCAGCACCCGGTCCGACGTGCCGTTGCCAGGACCGTGCGGGTCCCCTGATTGCTCCGGTTCGGCGGCGTTGGCCGGCTCCTCTTCCGGCCGGGAACACTGCTGGCTGTCTGCGCTTGCATCCTCTCCCGGCAGCCAGATCTGGAAGGTGCTGCCCCGGCCGGGGTTGCTCTCTACCTTGATCGCTCCGCCGTAGCGCATGACGATGCCCAGTACCCCGGCCAGACCCAGTCCCCGCCCACCCTCCTTGGTGGAGAAGAAGGGATCGAAGACGCGCTCGCGGACGTGTTCGTCCATGCCCCGGCCCTCGTCCCTGATCTCGATGCAGACCACATGGTCCGAGACCAGGTCGTGGTCGTGAAAGACCTTCTCGAGTTGGGCCTCGCTGATGGGGCATGCCGTCACGCTCACGGTGATGAGTCCGCTGGCCGGGACGGTGGCCTCGACGGCGTTGTGCACCAGGTTGAGCAGCATCTGGGTCAGGTGCGCCCGGCCGATGCGGACGGCGGGCAGGCCGCGCTGGACGTTCACCTGCAGGTGGATCGATTCCGGCAACTGCCCGGCCAGCATGTGCATGGTGTCGTCGACCTGCTGGGCCACGTCGATGGCCTGGGCGTGGCTCCTGCCCTGGCCGGCGAACTCCACCAACTGGCGGGTGATGTCCGCAGCCAGGGAGGAAGCCTTCTCGATGCGCCGGGCCAGTTCGTACTCGGGAGAATCCTGGGGAAGGTCGGTGACCAGCATGCTGGCGTTGCCCAGGATGCCCATGAGCAGGTTGTTGAAATCGTGGGCCATGCCCATGGCCATGAGAGACAGGCTCTCATGCTTGCGGGCCAGGGTGTAGCGCTCCCGCAACCGGGCTCTCTCCTCCTCCAGGCGGCGCCGCGCGGTGATGTTGCGCACCACGGTGAGCACCGCCTCTTTCCCTCCCAGGGTGACCTGCTGGCTGACCGCCTCGCCGATGAACAGCTGTCCTTCCCGGCCGACGAAGTATTCCTCGATCGGGGGCAGGGGCTTGTTGGCCCTGGCGGCCTGGGCCATGCGCTTTTTCACCAGCTCGCGGGAATCGGGGTGCACCAGCTCCAGCACCGGCATGCCCCTCATGTCTTCGCCGGAGTCATAGCCGGCGGCGCGGGCCGCGGCCGGGTTGGCGTACAGCACCTGGCCCTGCCGGTGCAGCACGATGAAGTCGGAACTCTGCTCCGCCACCACCCGGTAGCGCTCCTCGCTTTCCGCGAGGTTCTTCTCGGCGCGCTTGGAACGGGTAATGTCCTGGGCCATGAGCAGCACTCCCACCACCCGGCCGCTCTCGTCGCGCAGGGGCGAGGCCACCGAGTCGTGCCAGAAGACGCCGTTGGGCATGTAGACGGGGTTTTCCGTGCGCTGGGCGGCCTTTTCGTCGAAGATCAGGCGTATCCGGCCCAGGTATTTCTCGGCCTCCTCGGGGGGGAAGAAATCCCTCAAGTTGCGGCCCACGATGTCACGGGCTTTCAGTCCGTAGCGTTGTTCCAGCTTGGGATCGGACCAGGTGGCCAGGTAGTTGCCGTCGCGGTCGAAGATCACCGCCACCGTCTCGTGCAGGGCTTCCAGAATGCTCGATGGCAGCCGACCCAGCCCGGAGACGGGATCGTCCGGGCGGGGCGGGGCCGTCAGCAGCGAGAAGAGACGGTTGGCCTCGTCGAGCCTCTGCTCCAGCTCGGCGACGCGCCGTCGCAGGCGATCGGTGTCGTGGTTGTCGTCGTTGGCATCGGCCATGGGTGTTCTCCCTTACCTTATTCCCCCGCCGCCAGGAAAGGACGGATCGACACGGCGACCTGTTACGAATATGGTTGACCGCTCGCCTGCTCGAGTGGTTGGTCCGGCCGACTTCGTCTTGCGGGGAGCCGGGGAAGAGTCGCAACCCGGCCCCCGACCCGGACGGCCAGTATACATCATATTTCCGGGCACCCTAGCGTTTTTTGTGACCACTTGAGTAATGTTGCCGCCGTAGGTTGTTTTAATTGTCCTTTTACGGCGAGGAACAGGAGCCGTCTTCCAGGCAGCGGGCGTCGCTGATCTCGGTTCCGCCACTGGCGAAGAACCAGGCCACCTGGTTGACGATGAAGGAAAACATGTCGAAGGCAGGCTCGCTGGTCACGGGGAAGACTCCGTGCATTCCCTGCGGCTGCAGGTAGGCGAAACGGATGCCGGAGACCCCGGTGGAGGTGGGTGTCACCAGTCGCAGGCGCTGGGCCGGCGTCGGTTCGGGAGCGGCGAAGCCGTCGCTGCCCTCGTCCAGGTCGTCGGGGTCGAATACCGCCCCCGTGCCGGGGAAACGATCCAGCCGCGCCAGCCCCTCGTACACCCAGTGGGTGATCAGCCAGTCGTTGGGGGTGAGGCCGTCCAGGCGCTCCTCGGCGTCCTCGGGCCGGTAGGGAATGATCCCGGCGGCACGACCCAGGGTGGCCTGGGTGTTTACCGGTACGTCCTGGTCGCCGGCACAGGCAATCTCCAGGATGTTGGTGACCACCCGGCCCTCGGGGCGGATGTCCAGGGGGTCCAGGAAGTAATGGGGCGCCCAGGCGGCCGGGTCGGCAGGTTCCAGCACCATCTGGAACAGTCCCAGCATGCGCCGCAACTCGGGCGTGCAGCGGGCCAGGCCGTAACCCTCGGTGGGGAAACTCAGCTGTTCTCCGGCCAGGAAGGTGGGTTCGCCGCTGGTGTCCCGGGTGTCGTAGTAGAACACGTCCTGGCTCCAGCGCTCCAGCCGGGCGTAGGGAGTGTCCTGGTGCGGATGGAAGAAAGAGACGGTGAAGCCGTCACCGCGGTCGGCCTTGATGGAGGCGCGGAACAGTAGTCCCGGCCGCACCGTGACCTGTACCCGTTCTCCATTGCCCAGGTTGTCCACGCGGACCAGGTCGCCTTCCCGGACGCCGCTCACCGTGTCTATGGGCAGTTGCCGGTCGTCGGTGGCCAGGGGAACCACCAGGCTCACCGCCATGTCCGCGCCGGCGGGTTGGCCCACCAGCAACGGGCCCATGGTACGCAGCATGGAAGCCCGGCGTACCGCGCCCAGCATGGTGCGCACCCCCACGTCGGCCAGTCCGCCGCCGCCGGCGGTGGGGGCGGTGGCGCGAATGACCGGCTCCACCGGCCCCAGCAGCGCCGAGTGGATGCCGCCGCCCGACTGGCCCCAGGCGTAGTACTCGACCTGGGGGCCGCCGAAATCCACGACGCCGTCGGCGTTGAAATCCCCGGCCAGGTCGGGCCGGCCGTCGTCGTTGTTGTCGGCCGGCCAGGTGCGCCGGCCGTCGAAGGAGCGCAGCAGGCGCACTAGTTGCAGGTGATCGACCACCGTCTGGCGCACGGCATCACGCACGTGGAAGCCATAGGCGGTCCAGTAATCGGCGCCGGAATCGGGAATACCGTCGCCGGTGGAATCCCGGGAGCGACCCAGGAAGAGGACCTGGGCGAAGGGCTCGAAGCCCCAGCCCCGGGCGGCCGACTCGATTACGTCACGCAGCCCCTGGTCGAGCGGCATGCCGTGATCCCAGGCATCGATGCCGATGCTGGCGAACCCGTGCCGGGCCATGAAACCGGCAAAGCCCAGGGCCTCGGCGCGCAGGGAACTGTAGCTGTGGCAGTAGACGACCACCGGGAACGGTGGCTGGTGAGCGGCGCTGGGCCGGGGTACGGCGGCCAGGAAGTACAGCCGCTGGCTGTCGTACTCGGCCTGGCCGCTGCGGGAATCCAGGGAGAAGTTCTCCCGGTGCAGGTTCAGCGGATCCAACCCGTCGGGGCTGGTGCGCATGAAGTCGGGACTGGTGAAGGAGCCGGAGACGAAGTAGTCCACGTAGTCGAAGCTTTTCAGTGCGGGATCGACCATTTCGAACATGTCGCCCAGGAGCGCCGGGCCGATGGAGGCCAGCACGTCGATCAAGCGTTCGGCGGGCAGGATGGAGTAGGGGGGGTGGGAATCGGCGTGCTCGGGATTCTGCATCTGATCCGGTTCGGCCTCGGGGGGAAACTCCTCGGCCAGGCGCTTGAGGGGGCCGATGCCGTACAGCCCCTCGCGGATGGTCACCAGGTCCGCGGTTATCGACTGGGTGGTGAAGGTCCAGGCGAAGGCCACCCGCCCGCGGTCGATGCCCCACTCGGGGTGCCGGGCCAGGACCTCGTCGAGTGGTTCCAGTGCCTGGTTCTGTCCCAGGTGGTTGACGTAGGGGAAGGGGGAACGTACCGGTTGGCCGTTGCGGCCCCGCAGGCGGTCGGTGAGAAGCACCGCGTAGGTGGTGTGCTCGGCCAGTGGTACCACCGGGCGCAGCAGCAAGGTGTTGGTCTCCGACTCGTAGAAGGTCATCAGGCCGTCTTCCGGCCGTGCTCCCGGCGGCCAGACGTTGGGGTGATCGAGCACCCCGTCGGAGTCGCTGTCCTCGCCCGGGTCGAGGATGCCGTTGCCGTTTACGTCCTCCTCGACGGTATCGAACAGGGCGTTGCCGGCTCCGGCCCGGGCGTCGGCTGTAAAGTAGACGTCTGTGCTTTTCAGGGTAAGGGGGAAATTTCCCCGGCCCAGGTCGAGCAGCACCGGTTCGGCGAAGCCGGGGGCGCGCGGGTCGATGGCGAACAGGTAGACGGCGTCGTCGCTGAAATCGAGGTTGTCACGGTGCCGGCGCAGCAAGTCGGCGATATCCAGCGGCGCGGAGAAGGACACCGAGATGGGCTGCAACACGCCGAAGCCGTCGAGTTGATCGATCTTGGCCCGTACCGTGCTCTCCAGCCAGGTTGGTGCCACCTGGCTGGCGTTGATGCGCCGGCCGGTGCGCGCCCGGGGATCGGCCCGGGTGGCGATGTCGTTGGGAAAGGGAATCTCGGGCAGGGGCTGGTGGTAGAGATCGAAGCGCACCTGCGGCCCCTCTCCCGGGGGAGTGACGGCCAGTCCCTCGGGTCCTCCCTGGCAGGCGGCCAGCAGCGACAGCATTCCCCCGGCGACGGCGATCAGCGTGTCTCGCGGTTTCATGGCCCGATTATAGGGCCGGCGGCCGGGGATCTCAATGCCGGGCCGCCGCCCTCCAGGTTTGATCCGTCTTTTTGTTTCGATACGCAGGGTTACAAGATGCACAGGTCAT
>Ga0164318_10002819_pt1 | contig 16270 bp, 13 predicted proteins | sample GuaBasSedimGuay9_FD_113734 | JGI IMG/M metagenome (GOLD analysis project Ga0164318, IMG submission 113734) | Subseafloor sediment microbial communities from Guaymas Basin, Gulf of California, Mexico - Guay9, Core 4571-4, 0-3 cm | ecosystem: Environmental > Aquatic > Marine > Hydrothermal vents...
CTAAAACAGACATAACTAACTTATACCAAAAATAAGCGTTTATTGCAAGAAATATTATGGAACTATGGTGGATAGGTCCGCCTGCACTAGATTTTCGAATGTCGAATCAAACTCAATATAATGATTCGATTGTACCATGATAATATGATAAAACGATTGCTCCGGAAAAGTGCTAACGCATAGATATGAATTTATTATTATAATTCTCCTTTTTGCAACAGGCTGATAAGTACTACATACAATTGGAACGAAAACTTAAAACATGTGCGATACGGTAAGTTCCGCTTTTTCTTCTATAGCAGTATTCTTCTTTATATAGAGTATAAGGTCGCAATCGGCAACATTCGTTCTAAGGCTTAATTTCCCCTTAAAGAGGGCACCCCTGCCATACAGGTTTCCCGTCCTTATATATTTATAGGCAATATTTTCAAAATTGTATCCCTCATCCACATTGAATATAATGCTCGAGAGTGTAATCCTGAAATTGGGTAATATCACATAATCTACAAAACCGCAAAATAATTCCCCCTTCATTCCGTTCGACGAATCTGAAGAAGTCATGATATTGAGAAAAATACCCGTTTTCATCTCTGCAATGTCAATCTCCATAAGCAGATTCGGATAAATAGCGTTGGATGGCTTATAGTCACTTCTCAATACAGGGTATAATCCGAATGTGAATTTTACATTTTTATATATATTTGTTTTTCTCAATCTCCACTTGTAGTAAAAGTGTATCGAATCATCCGAATACTCATTTTTAATATAATAGTCGAATACCCAGTTATCTTTCCCAAACTCCCCATTGAGCCTTAATTCAGCCGATTGTTTTTCCATTCCAATAAAATGAAAACGAACATTGTTATAAAATTCCGTATTTTTATATGAATAATAATTCCGATAACTTGTTTCTATTTCATCCTTTTTAATTTTTGACCTAGCATAATTATAAATATTATTGAATCTCCCGCTTATCACAAAATCATATATAAAATTGTTGTTCCCACGTCCTTTTCGTAAAAGCAAGCTATCATAGCATCCCGCTGTAATAGTTGCATGTCCCAGTTTATATGAACAGAGCACTTCCGTTTTCAAATGGCTAAAAAGTGTGTCATTTATGCTAATCTTTCGATATTTGCCCGATAATAGGAAAGAAAAATCATTCGTTTGTTTGATAATCGCCACCCCACTTCTCTTCTCGCTTCGATACCTGTATATTCTCAACGGATTTTTTTTCGCTCTCAAAAATGAAACGGAAGTCGTATAATTTCCAATTATAAATTCAAATCCATTTCGTTTGATCGAGGAATAAAATTTTAGTGCTCTATCATTTAAATCATAAAACAAAAATGATTTAAAATCGTTCCTCTCGTAAAATAAATTAAAATCGAAATCAATTTTATCATCATTTGTCGATATACATGCTTTTGGGTATAATCCTATCTTTGCTCTGTCATATATGATATACGGATCGATCAAATCGGCGTTTTCTCTTCCCAAAATGTAAGTGAGCATTCTTCTGTCTATTATTTTCCCCCATTTTTTTCTGGCTCTTATTATAGTCCGAGCTTTTATTGAATCTATGTACGGAATACTTAATAATTCTTCATAATCCGAGGAGTTAATATCCCCTTTAAAATCTTCGTAGTAGTTAAGTAAAGTCGTATCAACAACTGTAAATCCGTTTACCTCATTGCATACTAAGATAATAAAGAACAGCAAGTATCGTTTTTGAATCCTCAATTTCCCCATTGAGAATTTTATCATAAAGATCCTCCCCCCTGACTTTTATTACATCTATCTCCTCATCCGGATCCATTTGTTGCTTCCCCGGTTCAAGTCCTTCGGCTATAAACAGGTGTAATTTTTCATTCGTGAATCCGGGAGAAGAGTAAAATGAAAACACTTTTTTCATGCTTTTTGCTCCATAACCGGTCTCCTCTTTTAACTCCCTTTGCGCCGCTTCTTCCGGTTCTTCTCCACTTTCTATGATTCCCGCCGGTATTTCAATCAATTCTTTATTTACGGGATACCTGAATTGTTTTACTAAAATTATACTATCCCCTTCTACCGGTAAAACACAAATTGCCTCTTTGTGCTTAATGACCTCTCTAACGGCTTCTCTACCATCCGCAAGTGTAATATTATCTTTATACAAATTGACAACTCTCCCTCTGTATATCATTCGTGAATAGAGTTTCTTTTCTCTCATTTACACCTCACACTTATAATATTTTTTTAAAATAATCAATGCTTTCTTATTCATCCCTTTTATGCCTTTCAATTCATCCAAATCTCTGATTATATGCGTTTCCCGATATTTCACTATTCTTTTTAATAGCAATAGATTTACTCCGGGAGTTGTTTTGAGCCTGCTTAAATTTACTTGATTAATATCCATCTTTTCCCATTGAACTTTTAATAGTTTTGAATGTTTTTCTATCCATTTATCACCTATATTATAAACATTTATAAGGTCTCTCAAATCAAAATATTGCCCTATTTTTTCTCTATAATCAATGATAGCACAAGCAACATCGCTTGCAATACCTAATTTTATAAGTTGTTGAAACGTGATTTTATTCAAATCATACTTTTCGCTCTGTTTTGGAGCCACATTAATATGCTTTCCAAAACCGTATATAATGCTAAATTGTTCCTTTATTCCCAATTCATGCTGAAATCTCGCTTCATTCACAAAAGTAATTTTATCTTGATTAAATGAAACTCCCGTTACAAATTGTCCTGAAATCGTTTCATATCCAAAGTAAAAGCTCATTTTATCCCCCAGGTGATAACCTGAATAAATGCCGATTCCCAAATTCTCATCCGATTTATACTCAATTTCACCGAAAAGATTGAAAAATCCATTATCATATATTATCTTTCCGCACATAGAATATATTCGGTTGTAAAATAAATTTTGAATATCACTAAAACAAAGAGCGTAAGCAAGAGAATCGTTAATAGTGACATTTGTAAAGAGATTCAGTTTATACCCTACCGATAAATTTTCATTAAAAATACTTACTAAATCTAATCCTACCTTTACCCCCATTAAAACTCTATCCATATTACGCATGTAAATTGCATTCAAAATGTTTTCATTATACAATTTACCTCCGAAAAACTCATACTCGGCTCCCGCTTTGCATCCCCGAAACGGTGAAATGTAAGTGATTTTATAATCCTGGATTTCTTTCAGAAAATAGAAGGATGTATATGAAAACGCTATATTCACCCTATCGGAATCGTCCGTAGGATAAAAATTTTTATCTGAAATAGAATTAAAACTCTCCGCATATATTAAAACCGGTATAAACATTAAAAGGAAAAATTTCCCCATCTCCCCCTCGTAAAATAATTTATAATTTTACAAAATCATATTCTTTTAGCTTACTATAAATAATCTCTCTTATTTTTCCCAATTCTTCCTCTGTCTTTGCTTCGAATCGTAGCACCAAAACAGGTTGTGTATTAGATGCCCTTATCAATCCCCAACCATTCTCGAACTCTATTCTTACACCATCAATCGTAATAGTGTCGTAATTTTTTGAAAAGTAATCCGAAAGTTCCTTAACCAATTGAAATTTCTTCTCATCGGGACATTCGACCCGTATCTCGGGAGTAGAAAAGTAATAGGGAATCTCACTCTGTATTTCGGAAAATGTTTTATTAGAATTGGAAATAATCCTTAGTAACCTCATTGCGGCATAAATTGCATCATCGTATCCGAAATATTCATCGGCAAAAAACATATGCCCGCTCATCTCACCTGCAAGCGGACTCGAAACTTCTTGCATTTTAGCCTTAATAAGAGAATGTCCGGTTTTCCACATGAGTGGTTTTCCACCGAATTTTTCAACGGCTTCTTTCAATCCTCTCGAACATTTCACATCAAAAATTATCGTGCTACCCGGTTTACTTTCCAAAACTTCTTTTGCATAAACACCCAATAGCTTGTCACCGTAAACCATCTCTCCATTGTTATCTATCACACCTATTCTGTCGGAATCCCCGTCAAAACCGATACCTACATCAGCTTTTTCTTCGATGACCGTTCTTTTCAACTCTTCCATATATTTCGGTACTGTTGGATCCGGAAGATGTGCAGGGAAATGCCCGTCAGGTTCACAATTTATACATTTATATTCGATTCCAAAACTATCGAAAAGCGATGATACGATTGGACCGGCAGTCCCATTCCCCGGATCTATAACAACTTTCAATGTCTTGTTTATTGATGCTCCCTTCATAATCGTATCTATGTATCTGGAAATCATCTCGCTCTCCTTAACCTCTGCTTTGCCCTCGCTAAATACTCCCTTTTCAATAATCGCTTTTAATTTTTGAATCTCTTCTCCGTATATTGTTTTTGTCCCTTTTAACATCTTAAATCCGTTATATTCAATGGGATTATGGCTGCCTGTTATCATTATTCCACCGTCTGTACTTAACCTGTATACGGAAAAATATAAAACCGGAGTAGGCACAGTACCAATATCGATAACATTTACACCCGTGGATAATATTCCGTTTATCAATGCTTTTTTTATTCTGGGTGAACTAAGCCGTACATCACACCCCACGGCTACAGTGCTTTCATTGCCAATTAATGTACCGTATGCTTTACCAATTAGTTTTACAACTTCATCGGTTAAATCTCTATCTGCTATGCCCCTTATATCATATTCTCTAAAAATTTCATTGTTTATATTATTCATGTTGTCTCCTTTTCAAATTCCATATATACTAATATACATTAAATTATTTGTCAATACCTCCGTTTTGCATATTAGATAATTTTATTCCTTTCGAGCGAACAAAGAAATGATTTTATTATATAAATTTCATCCAAATTGATAACCTCGTTTTTATTTTTTCGAAAACATACTATTTTCTTGTTTTTTAATTCAATATGATATTCATCAGCATATTTTATTCCTGTATCTTTTATATTGATATATTCCAAATCAAAAATTTTCATTAAATGTTTGAAAACCTCTTCCAATAAATCTTCCGTTTTATTCCGGTCTTTCAATAAATCGATATACCGCTTTACTAATGTTATTTTCCTGTAATATTCCTTAAATAACAATCTCAATATATAATCCATTACAGTACGGTACGTAAAATACACCACTGCAATATATACACCGGATAGAACCAGAAAAATTATCTCTTTTATGATTACATCATTTACAATCCGTCCGAATGTTTTTCCAATCATTATGAAAATGACACCTATGACAAAATATAATAATATTATTAAAATTCTTGCTAATATAAAATTAATAGAACCCAGTTTAATTTTTAAAACACCTAAAATAAATGAGATGGGAACAGCCATGAAAAATAACATAACGACAGCAAGATTAACCCATTCATGACCTAATAATAAGAGAGGTAGAGAAAATAAAAATATGAACGGTATAAATCCTACTATTTGCCCGATGATAAACCATTTCAACCGCTTCTTGTTAATATTGTCCGTTTCATAATATTTAACCGATATAATTATTATACCTGTTATTATCGCAAAGATATCATAACCTTGGTTTATCTTTGCCATTGTAAATAAATTTAAGTAACTTGAAAATGTTTTATACCCTATAAAATTAAGATACGCTTTTAACCAAAAAATAAAATTCAAAAAGCTCAAAGTTAAGGCTGTTAAGACGATAATTAACGATACCGGTTTACGCACCTTTGGAAATGTGACCAGAAACGATAGATAAAATCCGGCAATAAATGATGTTGAAAATATAAATATCGAGTACAATAGTTTATTGTAAAAACATACTCGATAAGTAACCGCCGTAACAGCAACCGATATGAAAAACATAAACAAAAACAAGGTGTAAAGCTTCTCAGGACCTATGGCTATTATGATGTACGCCATAATGAGAAATACAATATCAATTAATAAGAGTGAAAAAATAACGGAATTTTTAGTAAGTCGATAATATTTTAATTTTACGGAATATGGTTTACCCGTCTTTGAGGATAAAAATTCAAATTCATGTAATGATTTAATCGGTGATTTTTCAATATGTTGATCAAGGTTATAAAAATTAAAAAATTTAATTGAATCACAACTCAATAAAATATCATTTTTTTTAACGGATTCAACCCTACTGCTTTTAACTCTTATGACATCATTATCCTGATAAAATTCCAAGTTCGGATATGACATAGACATTTCATTGAAAATTGATATTATAGAAACACCTAATACAAGGAATAAAACAATATATAATACCTTTTTCATATTTATATTTTATATTTTTTGTAAATAAATGTCAAATAAAAATAAAATGAGTGGGTAGATAGGTCTGCCTTCACTGAAGTCCCGGCGGCCCCATCTACCCAATTTTCTTAAATTGAATTGACCTTAGTATCATTTTGTGATAATTTTTATATATGGGTTTAGTTGATATTATTGAACTTGCAAATGTTTACTTCAAAAGCGGTGATTATAATGCAGCATTAAAGGTTGTCGAATCGGGTATCGAAAAATCTGCAAAAGTAAAAAACATTATTCTCCAGATGGAATTATACATTGAGAAACTATTTATTCTCTTACGACTTCATAATATGTCGGAACTCGAATCGGTAGCTACAATACTCCTAAAAAATATAAAATATGTTAAAGAAAAAAGAGTTCTTGCAAAACTGTATCATGCATATGCTCTTTATCTTTTCTACTCAAATAAAACGGCTATATCAATAAAATATCTAAGAAAAGCATTAAAAATAGCCAAGAATGCCAATGAATTGCAACTGGAATCGGAAATACTAAACAGCATAGGTAAGTATTTTGACTATTTTAACGATTTCCAAAACGCAATTTATTACTATAAAAAATCAGAAAAAACAAAAATATTCTTGGATGATGAAAGCGGTTTAGCCATAATCTACGGTAATTTGGGACGCTTATTCTACCAAAACGGCGATCTCGAAGAAGCTTTGAACTATTACAATCTTGATCTTAAAATTTCGAAGCGAATAAACGATAAATTCGGGCAAGCTATAATGCACAATCACATAGGAGAAATATTCCTCGAACGACATCACTACCAAAAAGCTCTCTCTCACTTCAAAAAATCCAATGCAATAGGAATTGAAATGAATTACGATTTAAATAACGGGTTTTCTCTTGTGGGAATTGCTAAAATTAATATTGCTAACAAGGAATATGATAAAGCAAAGAATAATATTAAAAATGCCGTCAAAATATTTAATGATAAAACAAAATATGACGGTTTGATAAATTGCCTTTTGCTTATGGGAAAAATATACATGCATCAAGATGAAATACAAAATGCTGAAGAATACCTTATCAAAGCTTATGCGTTGGCATCATCCAAAAATATGATTTACGAAACAGGAATATCTCTATATGAACTGGCAAAATTCTACATTAAAATAGGCAAGATAGAAAAGAGTTTGGATTATATTAATAAATATTTCCAAATTAATTTCAATATATCCAATTTCGAAAACACCATGTTCAAACACGTCATAAATATTGCCAAATTAATCACAAAAGCGGAAAATATAATGGTACTCATTAAAAGGGAAAATACAGTGGAATTCATCTATGTTGAAAAGAATAGAGAAGGTAATGAGAGAATAAGACGTCAAGTAATTTCCTCATGGGACGAATTATTAAATAACTATATTGATGAAAACAACGATATGATAAAATCTCTGCTCGAGATAAAATTGAACATTCATATCGAGGATTTTATTTTGGAACCTGTCTATTTTACCAGCAGGATAATAGCATTCATGTTAGCTTTTAACTCATCCAAAGATAATTTTTTTGACGAAACCACAAGAGATTATATTGGAGTATACAACATTAAACTTGCCAATCTTATCCAGTCCGTAGTTTCATACGAACTCTCGAAATACGACCCTCTTACCCGAGCTACAAATAGGAATACTCTATTCTCGGATATTCAGGAAGAAATATTCAAAACAATTTTATACAAGGAGCCATTCTCAATCCTTATGGTGGATATAGATAATTTCAAGGATATTAATGATTCTTTTGGTCATCAACTCGGGGATCTAACACTTATAAAAGTGGTTGAAGCCATTAAAAATTGCATTCGGGATAAGAACAAAATTTACAGATTCGGAGGTGACGAATTTATCGTAATGCTACCCTCCGTTAATGTCAATACCGCAATTTCCATAGCAAACAGAATCGTCCAAAACATACGTTCCATAAAAAGTGTCTATCAGCTGAAAGGGATAAATATAACGGCAAGCATAGGCATTACCGAGTACAATGCTAACAATTCCGGAACCGATAAAAATGATATTGAGACTATTCTACGTAAAGCCGATCAGGCAATGTATCAAGCTAAGATAAAGGGCAAGGATAGAGTTGAAATTATCACATAGATAAATTCCGTCGTTTAAACTCATACCAATTTTATATAATATTTCTCTTGATATTTTTAGAAAATTGATATAGAATAAATTCCATGAAAAAGTTCGATTGTATATTTATCATTAAATATTCTAATAAAACATGTGAGGTTATTATATGAAACTCTACGAATTTCAAGGAAAGGGGCTTTTTGCAAGATATCATATCCCTACACCTAAAGGGAAAATGGCGGAAAATGTCAATCAAGCCCTTGATATTATTAAAAATTCAAAATTACCGGTAGTTGTAAAAGCTCAGGTTTTAACAGGTGGCAGAGGTAAAGCAGGAGGTGTAAAACTCGTACGCTCCCTCGATGAAGCCAATGAAGTGGTAAATTCAATTTTTGGGTTGGATATAAAGGGATACAAAGTCAAAAAAGTACTAATAGAAGAAGGACTCGAAATAAAAAAAGAAATTTATCTCTCTTTCCTCATGAATAGAAATAGTGAAAAAATAACACTCATAACTTCAGGCGAAGGTGGAATGGAAATAGAAACCGTAGCTAAAGAGAAACCTGAAGCCATTTTAAAAGTCGATATCGATCCGCTTTTGGGAATAAAATCCTATCACATTACAAGCGTTTTTGATCACCTTCACATTTCGGATAGAGAACTCCAAAAGCAGTTTACCGATATTATAAAGAAGATGTATAAAATGGTAACGGAACTATACTTAAATCTTGTTGAAATAAACCCTCTTGTCATCATCAAAGGAAACAGAATCCTTGCCCTTGATTCAAAAGTGATTATCGATGATAACGGTGTTGGTTTTATTAAAGATTTCGATGCTTTTAAAAACTATGACGACTTAACTCCCGAAGAGATAACAGCGAAGGAGAATGGTTTAAGTTTTGTAAAACTCAACGGAAACATCGGTTGTATCGTAAACGGAGCCGGACTCGCCATGGCAACAATGGATATGATTAAACACTTTGGTGGAGAACCTGCAAATTTTCTCGATGTAGGGGGATCTTCCAATCCCGAGAAAGTCATAAATGCCATAAAAATCATTCGTAAGGATAAAAATGTAAAAGTAATTCTATTTAATATTTTCGGTGGAATTACACGATGCGATGATATTGCAAACGGAATTAAAAAAGCAGTGGAAATTCTCGATATAAAATTACCTCTCGTTATACGTCTGACAGGGACTAACGAAAAAGAAGGCGTAGATATTCTTAGAAGTTTGGGGCTTGAAACAACTACATCAATGCAGAAAGCGGTCAAGAAGGCCGTTTCATTAATAGGAGAATAGTATGGCTATTTTATTGAATAAAAACACAAGAGTAATTGTTCAGGGAATAACCGGCAGAGATGGTTCATTCCACACAAGAATGATGAAAGCATACGGCACAAACATTGTCGGTGGAGTAACTCCCGGAAAGGGCGGGGAAACAATTGAAGGAATCAAAGTTTACAATACCATAAACGAATTAAAAAATAAGCACGAAGTTGATGCAAGTGTTATATTCGTACCTCCCAAATTCTCTGTGGATGCAATCTGGGAAGCTGTAGAAGCAAACATAAAACTAATCGTAATTATTACCGAAGGGGTTCCCGTAAACGATATGTTGAAAATAAAAAATTACATTAAGGGAAAGAATATAACGATTATCGGACCCAACTGCCCGGGACTTATAACACCAAACGAAGCTAAGATAGGGATAATGCCGGGTAATATATTCAAAAAGGGAAACATTGGTGTCATATCGAGAAGTGGAACATTGACATATGAAGTGGTCTACAGTCTGACAAATGCCGGGTATGGTCAAAGTACCGTCATTGGTGTCGGAGGCGATCCCATCATAGGTAGCAGATTTATCGATCTTCTACAACATTTCAAAAATGATGACGAAACTGAAGCTGTTGTTCTTATTGGGGAAATCGGAGGTTCTGATGAAGCCATCGCAACGGAATATATCAAAAAGGAATTCAATAAACCCGTAGTGGCATTTATAGCGGGAAAAACCGCGCCTAAAGGCAAAAGGATGGGACATGCAGGTGCTATCGTCTCCGGAGCGGAGGAAACAGCACAAGCGAAAATTGAATTTTTGAGAAAGAACAAAATACCTGTTGCCGAACTCCCTCAAGAGATTCCGGAAATCTTAAAAAACACCCTTTAATTATTAATGATTATATGCAATATAAAAAACCTCCGAACAAAAATCGGAGGTTTTTTTTATTTATGGAAAATTTTACCCCTTATATTCGGGTATAACCTTTTTTTCCATTAGCAGTTTTGCCATGTTGAATGAATGCTCTATTTTCTCTTTTGCACTCTTTCTGAGTTCATCTTCAGAAAGATGACGACGCGCAGTCCCTTCTTTTATTGCCTGTAATCCACATGCCACCGCTTCTTCAATATATGCCTCTGTATCATCCATAGTAGGAATGATATAGTCGTCACGCAAACCTCTTTTTTCCGCTGTTTTTGCCAATGATTCAGCCGCTGCAATACACATATTATCGGTAACCGTTGTCGCCCACACATCAAGCACCCCCCTAAATATCGCGGGGAATCCCAATGAATTATTGACCTGATTGGGGAAATCACTTCTTCCGGTAGCAATAATCTTTGCTCCCGCCTCTTTCGCTTCCCAAGGCCAAATTTCCGGAACCGGATTAGCACATGCAAAGACGATAGCATCCTTTGCCATTTTGGAAATCCATTCTTTCTTTATCGTTCCCGGACCGGATTTCGACAGAGCAATCAAAACATCGGCACCATCCAGAGCTTCCGGGATACCTCCACTTCTATTTTCACCGTTGGTAGTTTCACAAATATGCCATTTTTCTTTTTTCTTCTCCCTGTCGATATCGTCTCTGTCTCTATTCAATATGCCTTTGCTATCCACCATCAAGATTTTCTTAGGATCAACTCCTCCTCTTACGATAATTCTCTCTATGGACATGTTAGCTGCTCCCGCACCGACCATGGCAACCTTTACATCTCCGATTCTTTTCCCTACTAATTTGAGTGCATTTATCAATCCTGCAAGCGTTACCGTTGCGGTGCCCTGTTGATCATCATGCCAAACGGGAATATTCATTTCATCTCTCAAACGTTCCAATATATAGAAACATTTAGGGCTTGAAATATCTTCAAGGTTAATACCTCCGAAGGTCGGCTCCAATGCCTTCACTATTTCGATAAATTTATCGGGATCTTTTTCTTTTATCATCACGGGAAACGCATCTACACCACCCAAGTATTTGAAAATCATCGCTTTTCCTTCCATTACGGGAAGCCCGGCTTCAGGTCCTATGTCACCAAGTCCGAGGACCCTTGTTCCGTCGCTAACTACCGCTACGAAATTCCCTTTGTTCGTATGTTCGTAAACCTTTAACGGGTTTTCTTTTATGTCTCGGCATGGTGCTGCAACTCCAGGTGTATACCAAATAGCAAAATCGGACACATCTCTAACCGGGGCTTTTATGCTCACCTGAATCTTACCTCTGTAATAAGGATGCATCTTCAATGCATCTTTTGAAGGTTTTTCAGCCTTTGTTAATAGCTTTTCAATCTCCTGATCTTTCATATTACCATCTCCTTAATGCATTAAATCTATTTTTCTTTCGAGAACCTTTTTCCCTCTGTAGTCCGGGAAAAGAATGGGTGCTTTTCTCGTGGTTTCTATCTTCTCATCCTTTAACATTGAAACATACTTTTCAACATGTTTTAGCGTTAGTTCTCCGGCATGTTGTACGTTCTTGACATACTTTGCCGCCTCGATACCTGATCTCCTTCCGAAAACAAGACAATCCAGCGTGGAGTTACCCATCAATCTGTTTTTGCCATGAACACCACCACTTACTTCACCCGCGACAAATAACCCTTCGATATTCGTATGTCCCCATGGATCCGTTTCAACTCCACCGTTTTGATAGTGCAATGTCGGGAAAACGAGAACCGGGTCTTTTATCATATCGACACCAAAACGCTTGAACATTCTCACCATTGCGGGGAAGGCTTTTTCCGTTGTCCCCTTTCCGTTTTTAATATCTATTAAGGGTGTGTCAAGCCACACACCACGCATACCTGTGGGCGTCTCCACTCCGTTATTATTTCCATAACATTCTCTTATAATCGCAGAAGCTTCCACATCTCTCGGTTCCAAAGGGAATACAAACTGTTCACCGTGAACGTTAATGGGTTGAGCTCCGCTTGTTCTCAATTTCTCCGTTAACAGTAATCCGATAATCTGCTGAGGATATGCCGCACCTGTCGGGTGATACTGCACCGTATCCGTATCCCTCAATTTCGCGCCAGCTCTGTATGCAAGAACGATACCGTCTGCTGTAGCTCCATAATGATTTGTTGTTGGAAAATGTCTTATATGTAATCTCCCGAATCCCCCCGTTGCTATGATAATCGCTTTCGCTCTTACGATCTTATATTCTTCCGTTTCGGTATTCCAAAGAACCGCTCCCGATGCTTTACCGCTCGGATCCGTTAGGAGTTCCACAACAGGGGAGTATTCGATATTACCTATATCTCTATTCCTGAACTCATCCCTGAGTACTCGCAATTCCTCCATTCCCGTATAATCCTGACAAGAATGCATCCTCTTTCTCGATGTTCCCCCACCAGTGAGTTCCTTAAACGTTCCGTCTTCATTTCTATCGAATATTGCTCCGAGTTCCGATAGCCATTTAATCGCAACGGGAGCATCTTCCGTTAATGCCTTAACAACATCCGGCTTATTGGCAAAATGCCCGCCACCCATAACATCGATATAATGAATAACAGGAGAATCGTTGGGTCTGTCAGCTGCCTGTGTTCCTCCTTGTGCCATCATAGAATTCGCATCACCGTGTCTTAATTTGTTTGCAATTAGTATTTTATCAGCGGGGATACCATTATCGTTGGCGAGTATCGCCGCACTTGTACCGGCAAGACCTCCACCGATAATTAGAATATCCACATCATAATCAATTTCATTTAAATTCAACTCATCCGGTTCAATCACCGGGTAAGCTTCAAGTAAATCAACAACTTCATTGGGAGCAATATCCCCTTTGTTTTGCCCTATACGTATAGCTCTCTTTCCCCCTTCCACATAATCAGGATGATATGTTCTCAAAACTTCATCCCTTTCTTCCATAGTCATCTGTTTCGGGAGGGTATTTAATCTTTTATTCCTGGTTTTTTCAACCAATTTTATGGATTCTCGCATGTATTCGGGATAACCGTTTATTAGCTTTAGCTCTGCCATCATTGCCTCCTAATATATCTCTCTTTCATTTTGTTGCTTAACATATACTTTTTCGAGTTCGTCTTTCTGTAAACTCATTACTTTTTTAAATTCTTCCTCAAATTTGCCGCTCATAATCTCTTCAACACGTTTCACAATATTTGGTTCTTCGGAAAGCCCGTATTTCCCGTACATTCTTCTTCCCAACTGAGCCGCATGATACTGAACTATTTCAGCCGGACATCTTACGGCACAAAGACCACACTGTATACAATCGAAGGACCATTCCGCAACCTTCTGAAAATCTCCCTTTATTGCCGCCTGAACATAATCCATAACCTGTAAATCCTGAGGACATGTTTTCGTACATGTGTTGCATGAGACACATCTTGCAAGTTCGGGATAGTATTTCAAAAAAACATTACCGTCATACGGTTCATTATTGATATCATATTTTGCTTTCACCGCAGGAGAAAACGGAATTTGAACAAGGTACATTCCATCCTCCGCCATTGTTTGACATGCCAAAGCTGTTTTTATCTTATAGTCTCCCTCAACCCTGTACATTGTCGAGCAAGCACCACAAAATCCGGCTCTGCAACCGACACTTTTATTAAAGCGATAACCTGCATATTCCAATGCCTGCATGATGGTCAGCGATGCAGGAACTTTATACTGTTTGCCAAGTACGTATATATGGATCCAATGTTTGATTTTTTTATCATCGATACCACTGGACGCGGAGCTATTAGCTTCAGCTATCTCCTCCATTAAGTCTCTTCTTTTTTCTTCCATCAGAGCCTCCTTTTATTTTAATATATTTTTTTCTCTTAATAAAGGACGAGGATCATTGTAGTTCAAATCAAAACCGAGCTCCTCTTCGGGGACACCGAAAGCAAGTCCCATAACCTGAGTGAAATATAAAATGGGAACCCCTTCAAAATCGGGGTAAAGCTCTTTTGCTTCTCTTTGCCTGTTATCAAGGTTAAAGGCACAGAGAGGACAACTCGTTATTATCGCTTCCGCTCCGGCTTTTATCGCTCCGCTTACAATTGTATAAGTATTTCTCGCCACGGCATATTTATCCTGCACTGTTTGGTGAGCACCACAGCACATCTTTTTAAACGGATTATCAATTGGTTTTACCCCGAGGGAATCAAGCAAGTCACTCTCAATTCGAGGATCTTCGGTATTGTCAATAGCAATCTCCTTTGGCCTTAGAAGCAAACAGCCATAATACGGTGCGATTTTTAATGAAGACAGATCGACTTTTACCTTTTCCTTTACCTTGTCAAATCCGATATCTCTAAGAATTTCCAAGAAATGTACAACCTCAACTTCATTATTATAATCCTCTTCAAGATACATAAAATCATTAATGGTTTTTAATTTCTCATGATCATTTTTAAGCAATAAATTTGTTCTTTTCAGGGTGTTGTAACACATGGAACAAAGAGCTACCAATCTGTATTCGTTATCGACTATACCACTTTTATTCATCTCCAGGACTCTAACAAAGTTTCTTGCGGGAGCAAGTTGATGCATAAGATCATCGGTGACAATGGAACTCACGGCTCCGCAGCAATTCCATTTAGGCAATTCCACAAGCTCAATATCGAGCTCTTTTGCAACCGCTAAAGTCGAAGTCTCAAAATTCTTAGCTTTCGTTTTCAATGTGCATCCCGGATAATAAGGTAATTTCATAGCCATTTTTATCTCCTAATTTGTTAATCTTCTACATGCAGCAACAAGTGCAATTTGCGGTAACTCCATCATCTCCTCGGGAGAAATCGCATCTATGTTAATCTTATCCACCGCTTTTCTCAAAACAACCTGTCTCAACGCTTCGGCAACTTTTGCAAGATCCAGATCCCTCGGGCATCTGACTTTACAATTAAAACAAGATGCACAGATCCAGATACTTTTCGAATCCAAAAGTTCCTCTTCCTGCCCAAGTTGTGTTTTTGACATACTTTGGGCGGGAGTAAGATCCATTTCATTAATCATCGGACAACTACCAGAACAGATTCCGCACTGGATACAACTGGTGATTTTTTCACCACTCAATTCTTCTATTTTCTTTAAGAATTGATCCGCTTCTTTTGTAATTTCCACAGTTTTACTCATGTTTTACTCCAAATAATTTTTCTCTTAAATTTACCATCAGTTTTTCTCTTTTTTCTTTTGAAATTGTTCCCAATTGATTTAACATTTCATCGTATTTATTTACTGTTTTAACAAAAGCAACCAACATAACGGTTACAAAATTCATTCCCAATAATCGATCCGTTTCGATTCCGGCATCAGTTAAAATCTTTTTGGCAATTTCTATATTTCTGAACATTTCAGTTTTACTTGTTGAATATGGAGATGATTTTTCCTCAGCATCGGCAACAATAACAGCATCAGCACCATAGTAAAAACTCTTTACTATCAAATCTGCAGTCACCCTTCCGCCCGAAGGAACTCTTATGATTCTCGAATCACTGGAATAAGCCATCTTCGCTGTCCCTACACTGTCAATCAATCTATACGATGTCATGTCATCAGCAAAAATAATTATTCGATGTTCTCCCTCTTTCTTCGACTCAAGAGCTGTTTTTACCTCGGCGATTAGCTGTTCATTAGAA
>Ga0164318_10002820_pt1 | contig 16269 bp, 27 predicted proteins | sample GuaBasSedimGuay9_FD_113734 | JGI IMG/M metagenome (GOLD analysis project Ga0164318, IMG submission 113734) | Subseafloor sediment microbial communities from Guaymas Basin, Gulf of California, Mexico - Guay9, Core 4571-4, 0-3 cm | ecosystem: Environmental > Aquatic > Marine > Hydrothermal vents...
GCTGAGAAGAAGTGGCAAGAAAGAGAACTTGAGAGAATAATCAAGAGTGTATTTAATCAAAAGGATGTTTAAAAGGGAAATAAACAGATGAAATTAAAAAAACCAATCAAAGGATATAAATTTTTGGTTTAACGAAAGCGTCGTTATCGTCGGAGAACAAACACCATTCGCCCCTTTCTCATAGCACGCATATACCGTGGATTACCGATTCTTTTCGCACCCCTACCTCTTTCCCATTTCTGCTTTGATCTTTCCATCTGATCTTTCCGCCATCCTCTCTTAGTATGCTTAATCATTTCTTACCTCCTTTCATCCTATCTTTTTTTGTATCGTTTCTCTTTCATTTTTTATCGGCAGAAAGAGCCTATGCCTTCGTATCGGTGAAACTCAAAAAAGTTTTCTTCTTATCATTTTACCTTTCTTTGTGAATATAAATAAATGAAAAACAAAATAAAATATTTTTAGTTATCTCTTAGCCGGTTTACCAAATGCCAAAAAGATGAGGCCAAAGACTATACCAATTATTACGGCTAAGACAATCAAAGCCCAATAATCGTTAAATCCGCTAAACCCTATAATCGCATCTTTTGTTTCGTTGTAGACTGCAGTATCTGTGCCCTGAGTACCTTGCAAACTATCCAATACTGTGAGGCCAAAGACAAAGGTGATAATCGCTAAGGTTACAGCCAAGATAGATCCTGTTAGAGTATTTAGCTGTCCTCTTTTAGATATAAGTGGTTTCACGTTAGTAATACCTCTTTCCCAGTGTTACTTCTCAGAGGCCCAGCCCATTAATAAACATTAGTTAACAAAAGGTAACTATCTGTTACGATTTGTTAACTATTAACACCACAAACCCCAGAACTCCGGCCAAAATGAAGATGCTGGCAACATACCAATCCATTAAGTCCTGTAATACAAACAAAACAGCCCCAAACATCCCCACGACACTCGCAAACCCGTAACTTCTGGCAGTTCCAAATCTCTGAGACGCTAGGAATATCACAACAACAAAACCTAGCAAGGCCAGAGTCCAAAATAGGCCAGAGGTAGCGTCATTTGCATATTGGGCGGTACAACTAAACAATCCTTTCCCGCATCCGGTTAGGTTTGTTGGTAAAACTGGCATTATGGTTGCCTCCCTAATCTAAATATTATCGCAACTATCGCAAAGGTGATGCCTACCAAAATCATAGCCACAATCCCCTGTGTAATGAACATTGGAATGCCGAAGTTGATAGCTATGGTCGCAAGCATACCCCCCGAGCCAAACACTACTCTAAACGCGCTGAAAAGGGTATTTATGATACCGAAACTACCCGTAAACGTGGTTGCCTCGAAATCCTGCCCCGGATTCACATTGTCGGGGGCCAAACGGTCTTCGTACTGTGAGACTGTGTCGCTTACATTATCATTTCTCCCGTATTGCTCCAAGTCGTAAGTAACATCAGACCCGTAGAAATCGCCCATAACGGAAATAATAATCCCGATACTTGTTATTATGATTCCTGCTACAATTATCGCATAAAAGCTGTTGGTTATGCTAAATCCTTTTTTGTTCATGTTTTGAATGCCCATGCGAAAAACGCTCCTATTGCTGTTAATGTGATAATTGCTAATGGTGGAACAAAAATAATCCCTGTTAGCGTGAAAAGGTATAATGCAACTATAAATAGAATTATTGCTGCTACCGGGGAAAATAATACTGTCATGATTATGACAAATAGACTAATTGTTGCCCAGAATAGGCCCTCCCTTCCAAATTTTTCGGCTGTTGAGGAGACTATTGTTGAGAGAACATTGAGTTGTAGCACGTCTTCTCCTGTCACACTTCTAAATGCTTGGGCTAAATATGCGTGTTCTCCATCACCAACCGCACAAGAAAGGGAATTACTTAGACTTGTGCTACTATCGTCACAAATTACGGTGGTACCGTTTGCTGCATATCTTGTCACAACCAATCGGTGCGTCGTTCCATCCTCTCCCCTATTATCTGTCCACGCAAACACAAAAGTATTACTTACATTATTAAAGCTCAGGGAATAGTCATGATTTTCTAAAGTTCTGAACCTGTCTAAGTCGTCTATATCCTTTCTTATCGTAAATTCTTGGTAGCAGATTGTGGCGCGGCAGATTATATTAACAACATCATCGGTTTCTCTTAACATTCCGTCTCCATCATAAAACTCAAACCTATAAGATACTTCGTTTTCTATTAGTTTAGCTGAGAACTGGCCAAAGACATCTGTTACTTGTTCTTCCACTAGAACATGGTTTCCTGTGTTTTCTTGGTATCTGTAAATTTTAGTGGTATACCCGACCAGTGGGCTGGCTCCCTCGTCGAGAACCCTAATAACTATATTACTAGATGCGGTTTCATTTAAGAGATAGAGGAACCGTGTTGTTGTTGCATTAGAATATTCTGCGTTCCTTAATCTATAAATCCTATTTGCATAACCCGATGCTCCAATAGCAATATCCACGTCGGTATAATAAATTTCGTTAGGGTCTATACAAAAGATATAACTGCTTGCCCCGGTTCCTTCATAAGAATAATTCTTTTGGTTGGTGCTTCGGTTTAGTGAATAATAGAATGTTGCATCAAAATCTGCAGTAACCGGTTCATTAGTGGTCTCATCTATAATGGTATAATTAACGGCCTCCTCACCGGTTCCGCATATACTGAGGTTAATAATGTCTACTGTCTGTTGATAGTCGGATGTAGAAAATGTATCGCTTACTGTTGTATCTGATAAGAAGACAGACCAGTTAAACGTCTTAACTGTCTGAACCTCTACCGATGGAACTTGCATGTTCACGGTAAAAATGTAATTCCCGTCGATATCTGCGGCAGTTCCGGGAGAAGTTGAGCCATCATAAACTAGAGTCCCAGTTGCAAAAGAAACTAGGCTTGTATCGAAAGTTATATTTAATGTGTAAGTTTCTATTGAGGTATCATAAACAGGAGAGTTAAATGTTGCATTGTTTATCACAAATCCATAAGTAAAAGTCTGATTGGATGAACTTAAACAAGTCACATCCCCGCAGCCGTAGACCTGCCAAGTATGTTCACCAACATCTAAATAAGGAATATCCCAAGAGGTAGATTCTTGACCAAATAGGGTTAGGATATTAACAGTTTCATTAACTAAGTCATTTGTTGAGTTCCAAATCCTTATGGTTGCGTTCTGTAATGTTTCCTCTGGTATACTAATTGTTGCGTTAAACTCTTTGTTTATAATAAACGCTCCATTCGATGGGCTTGTTAAATCTATGAAGTTTCCTAAATACCAAGTTTCAGTTACATATGATCTTTCAGCAGAAGGCCCGGTACTTTCACCATAAAACTGTATACTCCAATTTTTATTATTATCTAAAGACGCTAAGGAATGGTTTGAATTATAGACGTCATTTATTGTTAATTCTAAAGCGTCTGTGTCAGCGTAGAAATCTAAACGGTACATTCTGTATAAGCCATCATCAGGAATATTAGTTATATTTACCGTGTTAGTTCCGTCGGTGACTCTTATTCTCGTCTCACCATTCCCATCACTGGAAATTGAAATATTGGCCCAGAAGACCCCATAATTGGAATTGAAGCTTGGGGCGTAAGTTCCATTGGCGGTTATATAAGCATCCGCCCCCTCATCGTAAAATATGTCTAATCTACCAGAGCTTTCAGATACTCTAGCCCCAAGGCCCTCGTTCCCATGAAACCATAAGCTAGCATTAATACTAGCGTCTTCAAAATCATCAAGAACCAACGCATCGGAGAAATTAGCCGATGGCCTAGCAGTTGCAAGGCCAGCTAATAAGACAACTGCAAATAACAAAATAAAATACTTACCGTACTTCGTCGCTGCCACCTCCCTTACCGAATATAAATATTATTGCTAGTATCACAAAGAGGCTTACTGCTATCAAAATAAAATTATTGCCTAGAATAGCGTCTGTCATTGGGTATCTGGTTACAGCGTCGGCATAAATTGATTGTTCTGTTATTGTTTGCCATAGAACAGAGAACATAGAACCCGCTATCACAATTATAATACCAAACAAGATATAAATCCAGTAAAACGCTGGGCTTATTCTTGTAAGGAAAGCAGTGGTTATTAAACTAATCAGAATACCAATCATAACCGCAACGGTGACATAATCCCATGCAGTAGCATATAAATCTACTGCTGTCTCTGTTGTCTCTGCCGTTAGTGTACTATTAATGGCTGGGTTCGTTGTGACAGCGACGTTTAGCTCTGTAAATAATCTAAAGAATACATCCCCAAAGAAAAATACAACTATTCCGATAGCAAAGACTAAGAAAACTGCTAGAACTGTGCTTTGTAATTGTCCCTTATTGTTCAAAATATTATGTCCTCTTGTTTTATCTTTTTCTTAATACTGCTAAGCTCTTTTTGAAAGAGGTTGGTAGCTCTAGGTATAGCTATCTTATTCCTCTGCGCAAACTTCTTTGTGAAGTTAAAAAACTCCTCGTCTACCCTCATTATTCTTGTTTTTTTCATATCCCCATCAACCTCTTTTGTTTCTTTTTAGTTATTATCGTCTGTAAATTGTACAGAATTGTAAAAATCCAGACGATTATAATAAGACCAATCCCGAAATAATAGAGCCAAACAGACATAGCTGCAAACTGGTCGAAGAATGCTATTATTGTCGAACCCGCCACCTCATCTCTCAAAAGGGAAATAGAAAGGTTCAAAACCACAAAGATGATGATTGTTGCTATAATGCCTAATGAATATTTTAGCGGGGCAAACGTCGCAATGCTAAGAGTTGAGTAAATCAACAGCCCCGCTAAGGTGATTAAAACGATTATTGCAAATATTTCTGCCCATAGTTTAGTGATGGTTGATGCAGTGCCAGAATTGTTAACAAGGAACGTGAAAGTATCCCGCCCTGAGTCACTGCCGTCGGAACAGACCATAATTGCGTTGTAATATCCTGTGTCTTGTGCGATGAAGGTGTAGTTATAATAAGTAGGATTGTATGTCATTTGTTGGTTAGTGATAAAGGCGTCACCATCGTTTTTACTTACTGTTAAATTGCAATCGAAAGAGGAATCGCAGAAGTTATTATCATCAAAGCACGGCCTTCTCAAATCCCCTTCCTCTCCAACCTTGAACACTAGCTCGTTCTCTATTGCTCCAGTAGCTAGAGGTAATATTATTAAAAGAATCATTGCAAGCATTGAAATTATTGTTATTTTTTTCATTATGATACTTGCGTTATTGTTATTGTTGTTCCACTATGGAATGTTACAGCATCTACTCCATCTAACGCTCCGATATACACCTCTATCATATCTCCTGAATCGATATCTGCTAGCAATGTGATTCCCGTATACACTGGGCCAACGGCAGAGTTAATAAATACATCATGATCATAGATCCCCACCCCGTTATTGAATACTGTAATATTGATCTCATCAGATGAGGCTATTTGTATTAATCCATCAAAATCTATCTTGAATACTCCATCTTTATTTATCATAAATTCACCTGTACTTGTATCATAGTCTACTAGATTTGGTATTGTGTTGTTATCATATGTATATGTAACATAACTATCTGAATCAAATGGATTCCTCATTGCTGCACTAGCAATGCTCGTAGCGTCTGTTGTGGTTGAAGCATAGGCTGACCAGAATAATCTATCATTAACAGTAGTATTACCTCCTACTTCTAAATTACCGTTATTAAATATAGCATCTCCTCCATCAGAATAAATACAAGCTCTATCAAGTTCGCCAACTAAACCCGGTGTAGTTGCAGCAGTTCCATAACCTTTACATTCAAAACCATATTGAGATATTGGGCCAGACCAATTACCTCCGTTGATATCCCAAATATTAGTCGGACCAATTTTTGCTAAATAAGCAGTATTATTATATTTAAAATCAACCTCAGCAGAAGGTATACCAATTAAACCTTGGCTTTCAACCATAGAACCAGTCATTTCAACATCAGCCTCAGTAGCACTCAATAAGTTAGATGGCTGTAAGGTTGCTTGAAAGCCTCTTAAAATTTTATTACCTCCAGCATTATTGCTTGGTGGGGACATTTGAATAAAGTAACCTATATCCGTTAAAGCATGTGTAAAGTTTTCTTGTAATACTTTTCCCCTCATAATGTAACCCGTTCCTGTACCATATTCCTGAAGGACAAAATTCATTAGAATACCAACGAAAGTACCGTAATTATCTCCCTGAATATCTAATATTGGACGTGCAGTATCACCTATAAAATCTCCTGCGTCAACATTAATCAAACCTCCAATAGGCAAAGAGGTTAAGCCATCTTTATTAACTATTAATCCTTGTTGAAACTCGTTAGTACCGTTAAAAACTTGAGAATTATTTAAGTAGGCAATATTCGTACTATTGAAAGACGTCGCATCACCAATACATCCAACACTATCACAAATAACCCCTGATGCGGTTATATTCCCTTCGGTTGTTATATTTTGTGTAAAGGCATCTAGATCCATAGTTATCCGACCCTTCCCCGAATCTGTATTCTCGTTTATCGTTAGCTTGTTCTGTATAACCGTTCCGTCTTTTTTTGGATCAAGGGTTTTTATTGATAACTCCCCTGTATCTCTAACTAAAGAATCGTCATTTAAATGTAATGATCCGATGGTTAAAGACTTACTAGAGGGCATGACGAGATTAACTAAGAAATTGTAAGCTGGGCTATCCGCATTCCAATAAGCATATCGCATTGAACCAGTACCAAGTAATTCCGCATAAAAATTTACATCTCCTTGATGGGTATAGGTATATCTTGAGCCTGAGAACGTTGTGTTGCTTACATCGCTAAACCCGTAGCCACCCATATCCCAATCAGCAGAAGGTGGGGCGTTTGTCCCGTCTAATCTCCAATAATTAGCATCTCCAAAAGTCTGATTCCAAGAAGTGTTACCGCCACCCTCGGCAATACCACCAATTATAACTCCCTCTACTTCCTCGCTGTTATCACCTATCACGACAGCCGAAGCAGTAGAGGAAATTAACAACAAAATGCAGCAACAGATAAATGCTGAGTATTTCATAGTCTGAATCTGTCGAAGAAACCCCCTTTTTTTTCTGGTAAAGATGACCTTCCGGCATTGATTGTTTCTACTGTAATTCCTTTTAGCCAATTCTTTTCGTTCTGCCCCATGCTCCTCATTAATGCCAGATAGATATTAAATATTATTATATTATGGATATAATCCAGCATTGTTTTATCCTTTATTCCATACTTGCGCCAGTGCTGGGCTAAATCATCTGCAACAGCATCGCCTAATTCTATTACTATCTGGTTAATTTTCTTTTCTTCTAGGTGGGATAGAATAGAGCCTTGGGTTACCATTGCCCTCAATAAAAATAAGGCCCTATTTATCCCAATTTCTGAAAGGTGGGGAGGCCCCAAAGAAATAATCTTTCCGCTTGGGTGCCTCTCTTGATTTCGCAATAATAATTCTATCTGGTCTATAATCTTTTTAGGGTTTGTCTCGGTAATTAATATCGCTTGGCTCTGGGCTTGTTGCTCCTTTAATATTGCGCTTTGAGGTACTATGGCTTGGTTCATCGTTTGGTCTCGTTGTATGGCTTCTTGCATTTGATAGTGTTCGTATTCATTCATTGGCATTATTTAATCACCGGCCTTTCAATTAATCCTGTAAATTCTCCACGCCTTGGTTCTGGGCTAGATATATCCAACACTAAGGCTGCAAAAGAAGGCTGCCTCCTAAACTTCCGTTTGATTTTCTTCTTTCTACCCGGAGTCTCAAAGAAGCCGAGGCCCATCGGTGCCACTGGTGCGCCTAGAATTGTCTCGAACCCTCTAGGGCCGAAGGGTACAAAAGGCGTTATCGTCGGAGAAGTAGTCGTTACAGTAGCGGTTGTCTGAGTTACTGTTGGGATAGTTGTAACAGCAGACACAGGCGTTACTTTAGTAATTGGCGACTGGGCTTGGGCTGGGATTGTTGTTGTGGTTGTTAAATCTCCAAACTTTAGGGGTGTAATTCCTGCTTGGGTTAGTTGCCTCGTATCGTCCCTAGTTGTCGTTCTTGTCAGTTGGGGGATAAAGGTGAGGCCTATTGTAGTCTCCGGTATCTGTATCAAGCTTGTTCCTATTAAACTTCTGGCCAGAGTCCCTTCCGATGTTACTGTTGGCTGTTGAACTAGGCCGGGAGTTTGTTTAAATGTCAGGCTTGGTAGGGCTGTTTGTCCCCTCTTTCCTATTCCTGTCGGTCTTGTAGTACTAATAATATCTATTATTTTCTTAGTGGTTAAGGGTTGCCCAATCTTAAACTCTCTACCCTTCTGCGTTAATGTTAATGTTCCTTTCTTAAATTCACCAGTAAAGAATTGGCTTGGATTCTGTAATAATCTATTGGCTGCTGTTCCTGCTAGAAATTCCCTTTCGATTCTGAATGGTGTAATAAACTTATCTGCCTGTAAAAATAATAATTGTTTTTCGCTTATCCGACTAACTCCAACTTTCTCTCCCGCAGTAATAGCTAGTGGGTTTTTACCTGATGCTCCGCTAATCCCTAGGTATAACACGCCTGTTCCCAATAACTCTACCTTCTGGATTTTGATTGCCGAGGCAGTACCTTGTGTTATAATCCCTCCCCGCACGCTAACAAATGGCGCACCTGTAACAGTTTGGAGCCTAACAGATTGAGCTATCCCTCGTGGGCTGAATATCCCTCTTTGGTATACTGTGGTTGTAACCTGCTGGCCAGCATCATCTAGAAGACTGGTAAATGCTGTTTCCTTAACCTGCCCGAACCTCTGGAACTGTCTGCCAGATACCTTTAAGGCAAAATCTCTCGGCTGCCCTGCCGGATAAATATAAGTTCTTGGTGCTAAACCAAAAGGAGAAAATGTTTGTAGTGTCTGCCAGATAGCTGCCTTAGTTCCGAATGCTCGGGCTGTTTGTATAAACCCTCCAACTCCTGCACCAACTCCAAGCCCTATCGCTCCAATCTGCACACCCAACCCTGTTACTGTTGTAGGTTCCTCCTTAATTGCTTTAATCTTCGGGCTAACCGCCCCGAAGTCTACACCCCTACCTATAGTTAAATAGAATGTTTGTAATTCCTCTTTTGTGAACTGACCACCAAACCCTGTTTTGATTATAGAGGCTGCAAATTCTCCTGTTCCTATCATTAACTTAGCGGCCCCGATTGCTGCCTGCTCGCTAATTACCTTCCCAGACCTAATCCTCCCGAATATCCCGCCGCCTGCTATCCCTTCCCCTTTAACGAAAGTTAAAATATCTCTTGCGCTTGCCTTAAATGTGTTTTCTGTTTGTGGTGCTGTCTTAGCTGGCAGTTCAACGGTTCCGCCTGTTGCTGCCGCATTAACTATATTTTCTACTGGAACATCAAATATACCAAATCCTGTTGCTGTAATTGCTCCGCCAGTTTTTGTCATTGTTGTTGTAGTTCCTGTCGGGGTGGTTGTTATTTTTGTTGTGGTTGGGCCTTCGACATCAATAGACCTAATTGGAGCTATCTGTTGAGCTTCCTGCACCTCAACCCTCGCTGTTCTTCTAGTTGGTTTCCCAACTATTGCTGCCCTTGCTACTCTCTCAAGAAATGAAGTCTTAACTTTCACCTCTTTGGTAGGTATGGTCTTGCTTGGTTCCTGAACAGGAGCTAACTTTTCGGCCTCCTTCTGTTCCAACCTATATTTTGGGCCGGGACCTAATTCTGCAAACTTTGCTTCCTGCCTTGCAGCAAATCCCGGAGTGGCTATTATTTGGCGGTAAAATTCTTGTGCCTCTTTACTTCCACCAAACTTAGGAGACAAAGAAAATATAGCAAATGCGTCATCTTTTTTGGCAACCTTCAAAGCCAAATCAAAAGCTGCTTTTTTCCTTTCGTATTTTAATTGTGCTTCTGATACAGTAGAAGGTAGAATAGTAGTGGTGGCTTGAGATCTTGGTGATGGGATAAACGTTGGCGCTACCCGCCTTCTTGAAACTTTACTTCTTCTCACTACCATCTTAGGATATAGGTATACCTTGGTATACCTATATATAAATTGTTACATTTTGTAACAACTATCTTATTACCTTCATTTGTATATTTTGGGCTGAGTAATAGGTAATAATTAAGGAGAAAATCAGGGCGGCCCATATAGGATCACGAACATAACTCGAAATACTCCACCCGATAAAATACCAGATAGCCAAGTTTCTAAATATCTTAAAGAAAAATACGGCATCCATATCACACTCTATTTTTCAGACGATAAGCCTTAACCTCTCTTTTAATTTGGCGATAGGTTTTGCCTCTAGGGTGGCCGAGGTATTTGTATATTGCAGGCACCCTCTCCAAAACATCCAACTTAACCAATAATTCTAAGGCTTCCCTTACCTGCATCCTTCCCCTAAAATCTTTGCACATCCAGACCTTTAAGGGTTCTGCCTTTACCCTTCTATAAATCCTTAATAAAAAGTTTTTTGAGATACTTCTCCGTGTTTTACGTTCTAGTTCCATATACTAAACCCAGCCCATAAGCCTAAACAAAACCCTACAAAAATCCAGAAAATATAAGCAAAAAGACCCCCTCTTTTATTCATTTTCGACCATTTTATTTAATTTATTCCATACTTTAAGGCCCATCCAGAACGAAAAAATAACATAAATTAAGAACAACATTGCGATTGTTATGATAAAAATGTTCACAGAAATATAATACATTATAGCCAAAAGGAAGCCGGTTAGATATATTCCAAACCAAACGTTGTATCCCCATGCCCTGATATACTGGATTATTATTTTATCCTGTTGCATTTTGCACCGCCTGTATTGTTCCTAACCTATCCGCTAACCTGATTAATTGTTCTATCAATGTTGGGAGAGAGTTTAATAGAATGTATAGTATAAGCACAACAAACACGGCCGACATAATCTGTGGCATCCATAGTAATACCTTTGCTAGAATGCCCTCGTTGCTGAAAATATCTCTATTATTCTGCTTGCGCTTGAGGTTCCAGAAAGCTATGTCGCCTTCTAACTGTTGATACTCCTGTTCTGCTACTTGGTAATACCGCCCGTCTTGACGCAAAACCCTCGTCTTATTTATCGCTGGTTTTGTAATGAAAACAAACTCATCGTTTGTTTTCCTCCATATCCTAATCAAATCTCCTTTATTAGTCTTTTCCATTACATCAAAAGGTGGAAGAGGAAGCTCTACCTTTGTAGACCATAGCCTCAAGTATCGGTGGCCTGTCTTCTTATCCTTTAGGATAGCTGCCTTATCCTCAAAAACCGAGAAAGTGTTATCCCTCCTGCTCGATAATATTTCTATACGAATATCAAACTGTCGCCTATATTTAATAAACCAAACAGCAACCCCTATAATAGCAAGAACTACTAAGACAATTATTCCAACGGTCATGCCTCCCATTAAGCCACCGAAAATATTTTGCAATGAGCTTGTTATGTTATCAACTTCATCTGCCATCTTTTTACATAGTCTTTAATTCTTGGTAGATTTCTATTGCCCTAGCTAGATGCCACTCGAACAAGGCTATCTTCTCCTGCTCCGTAATACTGGTGGTAGCACTAGGAGCCGGCTGTATGGTATTTGGACTTTTAGCTTGTGCTTGTCCAGATGGCTCCGGCATTGCGGGCAACATTTCTTCCGGTGGCTCTGTCTGTTCTAACCTTTTGTAATCTGGCTTTTTTCCTCCAAATAATGCCATTACGCCTCTAAAACCTTTTGCGGTTTCTTCTCCTCCTTTTTCTTTTTCTCAACCTCTTGTATGAAAACAGGCGTTCTTATTTCGTAATAAGTTGCACCTTTTTTGCTAATTCTTTCCCAAGCGGTTTGGAAAACCGGGTAGACTTGTTGGTCTATAAAGACCTCTCCAACTTTTATCTGTAAAACTTTCATTTTTTAACCTCCATAGTATATTAGTTCTCCCGCAATTTGAATTGCGAAATATAAGATATATAAAAATAGCTGGAAAAAGGAGACTAAAATACCTAACTTCAAAGGCCACGATAACATATCGAAAGTAACCTTATTTTCTCCCATTAGTCTTCTCCTCCTTTTTATTAATAAACTCTATTAAAATCTTCTCAATAAACTTAGAGGCGTTGATCTGCATAGCTAAGAAATCATCTAATTCTTTGCTTATTGTTATGCTTCGGGATACTTTCTTTTGCTTAACTTTCATCCTTTTTATTACAACAATATATATTTAAATATATAGGCAGGCTACAATAATTAAATAAATAAATGGAAAGCAAGGAGAAAATAAAGGAACAGATTAAAGAAGAAACAATGATGCAGAAAAATAAAATCCCGACTCCAGTGGCTATAGTATTTGGCTTGCTATTTGTTAATGTCTTGGTGGCTTGGGCAAGGGTGGAATATCATAGCATGGTGGGATGGATTTGGGCGTTTATTGCATCCTTATTTTTCTATAAAATATATAGTGAAAGGATGTAAGAAATAAAGTATGAGTTAAGAAACAACAAACACAAGTGTTAGAATAAATGCTAAAATGTGGGAAGATTTTAAAATCTACTGCATTAAGCATAAAATTTCAATGAGTGAAAAATTGGAAGAAGTAATTAAAGAGGTGTTGAAGAATGATAAAAATTGAGAATAAGGATTGTTTGGATTTCTTTAAAGATATTGAGGATGATAGTGTAGATTGTATTATAACAGACCCCCCTTATATGATTTCTCAAAAGGGCAAGTCAATAGGAAGAAAATCACTCTCTAATAAGAATTGGAAAAGGAATACGGATATTAAATTAGATTTTGGAGAGTGGGATAATTATGATGCAGAAAAAGAATTTTTTGATTTTACAGAAAAATGGTTTAAGGAATGTGCAAGAGTTCTAAAACCTAAAGGTTGGATTTACATATTTTTTGATAAACAAAAGACAGGTTATTTTGATTTGTTATTGGGAAGGAAGTATGGAATTAAAAGCAGGACTATTTTTGCATGGCTTAAATCTAACCCTGTGCCTTCTTTCAAAAAAGTTAATTGGCTGTCTGCAAGTGAGTTTATTTGGGTTGGCAGTAAGGGAGATTGTAAATTAAAGAACTTCTTACAACAAAAAGAAATGCACAACAATATGACTACTCCTAATAAATCAAGTTATGGAAAGACAAAACATCCAACAGAAAAACCAAAAGAACTCATAAAAAAATTAGTTTTAGTGAATACCAATGAGGGAGATTTGGTTTTGGATTGTTTTGTTGGAAGTGGCACAACTGCAAAAGTATGCAAGGAATTAAACAGAAATTTTATTGGTTGTGAGATTTCTAAAGAATATTATGATATTGCTATGGATAGATTAAAGCAGGAGTGTTTAGAATGAAGGAATCTGAAAAGAAATGGATTAAAGAAAAAAGACCCTTTAATGCAACAATGTATAATTGCGGAAAAATATAAATACTAAAGGTATCTAGAAAAAACATGGAGGTGAGAAAGAGACATTATTTATCTTTTTATAACCTACCTTAAACCTAACTTAATCATCTCTTTTATACATCGACGACTCTCACCTTCAAAACCCAAAACAAAATGGTATGGAATAACACTTATACCGGAGAAGCAAAGGCAGAGTATAACCAATCGCTAGGTATAAGTATAACTCTCAGCAACCTAACTAACGCTTACGTTTACAGCGTGATGGATTCAGACCTCAAGAAACTTCACCGGATAAACTGCACAGTATTAGATTTAATTAGCCCTAAGTTAAAAGCTAATGAATTAGAAGAAGTCGACAAACTCGCAGGGGAGATAGAGAAAGACCTACCATACTCTACCCAAACATATAAAACAGAAAGCGGGACCGTGGTATTGCAGAACCCAGACTTGTATTACGAGGTTGAGAAAAAAATAAGGAAAATGTACCGCATTGTTGAGAAACTAAAAGATAAATATGGATACGGAATGAAAGACGCTGAGGATATTCTGGCCGGGTTTGCTGAAAAGACAAAATGACATTAGTACAATACGCTCAACAAGAAACTAGGTACATGAACAAGACATTAAAGCAGGCATTGGATAATCTTGGTAAAAACCTAAGAAAAGATTACGATTGTTTTCTCGTCGTCACCGGCCACGAAAGATATGGTAAAAGCACTCTGGCTTTCCAGATGGCTAGTTATCTAGACCCAACTTTTAATTTAGATAGAGTTGTATTCACTGCCGAACCATTCCACGAGGCTATCAATAAGGCAGACAAGTATCAAGCCATCGTATTCGATGAGGCACACGGGGCCTTAAATTCTAAAGAGACTATGACGTCGCTTAATAGAAAACTTACCCAAACTTTCACCGAGATGGGTTTCCGTAATCTCATTGTTATCTTAGTTCTGCCGTCGTTCTTCGAGTTAGGGAAATATGCAGCTATTCATAGAAGCAATGCTCTATTCGATGTTTATCGACGTGGAAGTTTCGCAGCTTATGACGAGAAGAGAAAGAAAAACATTTATCTTCGTGGAAAAAGAGATTATAAGTTTACGCAAAGGCCAAACTTCCGAGGAGACTTCGGTCCCTACCTTCCCCTAGATAAAAAAGCATACGACGAGAAGAAAAAAGTTTCTACAACGGTAACAAATAAATTATCTAAGAAAGAAATGAGATGGATAGATCAAAGGGATTGTGCAATCGCTTGTCTTGTTGAAACCGGCATGCAAAAAAAGAAGATTTCTTCTAATCTAGGCATATCAGAACAACTAATTTCCAAAATCTACAAGAAATGGGAGGGTCATAGTGATATAACCGAACAAAATAATAGTAAGGATGGTATACCAAGGTATACCGATGGTAATTACCCACCACAAGAGGAGAAGATGCCATGCCCTACTTAGAGCCTGCTCCTATTACTATAAGGGCTGAGACCAGAGCTCAGCTTAATAGAATAAGGATAGCTTACGGTGTGACTTGGGACACCCTATTAGAAGAAGCTCTCAAGCTGATAAAAAATGAAGAAGAAAAAGAAGAACAATAAAGGCAGGCTGAGCCTGAGAATTTTCAAGAGAGCAAGTGGTACTTATTATAGTATTGAAGAATATGTCGATGGAAAGAACAAGCACATTATCAGTTTGCCGCCCCTAAAAACTTTAATTGAGATTGTTTCGGAATGGAAACATCGACAGAACTCGGAAAAGTTTACACAGGAAAATGATTTAGAATTTCTCGAATAGTTCGTATAGTATTTATTAAGCGAATATTTAAGTCTACTATGAATTTAGGGTATGAAAATTAAAGATTAATAAACCCCTTTAATTCTTTTTTTTCCTTTTTCAGTTAAATACAACTTATCATTTGAAAGTTTAATCAATCTTCTTCTAAGGAGACTTTTAACTTGACGAGAATATCCTTTCCTGATTCTATAAGTCAGACAACCTTCTCTATTAATCCCCCTTAAAACAGCTCTTTGATAATTACCTAATCTTGTGCATTTCATGTTTTTATTAATGAAAACTCATTTAAATACTTTTGCTTTTTTCTTTGGTTTCCCGTAGATTAATTCAAAATTTAATCTATATCTTTTAGGTTTGCGTTTTGGCTCATTAGCAACACAACTCTTTCCAGTTTTAGATTTGTGTGTGCCTTTTTTACATCTTTTAGCAACCATCTTAATCTTCTATCACTCCTTTTTCTCTTAAACTCTTTAAGTATTTTTTTACAGTAACCCAAGAAATTCCTGTCTGCTCTGCTATCTCGTAAGCAGTTAGCCCATATCTGCTTTTATTGAGGGCTTGAAGTATTGCTCTTTCTTTTGCGTTAAATGTCGGTTTCTTTTTCATCTTCACGAATTAAAGTAGCAGTTAATTTTGGTTTCTCGCCAGAAGCGTATTCAGGTATTTCTAAAGTTATCTTGAACTCGTCTTTTTTTACATCTACTTCTGCCTCGTCTATAAATTTCTTTGGAAACCGAATAGAAAACTGGCGACCATCAAAAATAATTTTAGCAAATTTTTCTTTTACAGCAGAGGTGCTATTCAAAACTTCTTCTCTCAATTCTCTTATGTCTGCTCCTGAAAGTTTTTCTGTCATAAGTCCGATATATTAATATTTAATTAATATAATATAGGATTAAATATTTATAAATCTTTGCATATCTTGAGCTGTTAAGTTAGCGGTGCTTAAGTTTTAAGGAAATAACCAATCAGACCTTCATTTCCTGTGGAGATTTTATATTTATATATTAATTTTATTTTATTATTTTATTAATTTATTATTATTTTATTAATTTATTTCCTGCGGAGAA
>Ga0164318_10002821_pt1 | contig 16269 bp, 18 predicted proteins | sample GuaBasSedimGuay9_FD_113734 | JGI IMG/M metagenome (GOLD analysis project Ga0164318, IMG submission 113734) | Subseafloor sediment microbial communities from Guaymas Basin, Gulf of California, Mexico - Guay9, Core 4571-4, 0-3 cm | ecosystem: Environmental > Aquatic > Marine > Hydrothermal vents...
AAATAGCTAATGCTTTTTCCTCTTTTTTGTTTTCTAGAAGAACTGAACCAACATTGGCTAGACAATTAAACATTTCAGATTCTTTTTTTCCCTTGCAAACATTTATTGCTTTGTCAGGGTTTGCTAAAATGTTTTCTTCAGTTAATTCAAACTGTAGTGCACAGCTTGTTGTTAATACAAGCATTATTAATAAACTTATTTTTTTCATAACATTTTACGGCAGGGGAAACCATTCACTTTAGAGAGTGTGGGGAACCGCCGTCCTCCATAACTTTTTTCTAACATTTTTGTTTATTAAAAGCTGCGCAATGAAACCGGCGCGCGCATTTATATTTTTGTTAGCGTAAGCTTTAAAGTTTTCTTTTTTTGACTTAGATTCATAAGTTTTTAAACTATTCTTTTTCTTTTTTTTGGAATGCCAAAGATTTTTGTTGCAGAGCCTCATGGTTTTTGTTTTGGTGTTAGGAAAGCTGTTGGTTTTCTTGAGAAAATAGTTGACAAATATGATTCTGTTTTTGTTTTGCATGAGATTGTTCATAATCCTTTTGTCGTGAATTATTTTAAGGAAAAGGGTGTTGTTTTTGTTGAAGATATTGATTCTGTACCTGATGATTCTGTTCTTGTTTTTAGTGCGCAGGGTGTTTCTCCTGAAGTTAGGACGGCTGCTGCTCAGAAAAATCTGGTTGTTTTTGATGCTACATGTCCTTTGGTTGAAGTTGTTCATAAAAAAGCGCATGACTATTATAGTAAGGATTTCTCTATTGTATATATTGGTAAAAAAGGTCATCCTGAAACTGTGGGCGTTCTTGGCGAGGCTCCTATGACTCTTGTTTCTAGTTTAGATGATGTTGAGACTTTGAGAATTAATGGTGATGAAAATAAGATTGTTTGCCTTAATCAGACTACTCTCTCTGTTTACGATACTAAAGATATTGTTGATTTTTTAAAGGAAAAATATCCTTCTATTGTTGTTGAGAATGGTATTTGTAGGGCTACTCAGCAAAGGCAGGATGCTGTTAAGACGCTGGCTGAGGTTAGTGATTTGGTTTTTGTTCTTGGGGCTGAGAATAGTTCTAATTCTGTTCAGCTGGCAAACATTGCTAGAAAATATTGTAATGCAGCGTACTTGATTCTTGATAAGAGCGAGTTAAAGGATGAGATGCTTAAGGATGCAGAGGTTATTGGTATTACTTCTGGTGCTAGTTGTCCTGAGTTTGTGCTTGAGGAGTTTGTTGACCATATTAAGCAAAAATATTTTATATCAAAAGATTCTTAGGGTTTGCATGGCATTGTCAACTGTTTTGTTAGTGGTTTTGGCTGTTTTTGCTGTTCTTCTTGTAGTTAAACTTGTTTCAAGAATTGTCAGGTTTACTGCTAAGGTTTTTTTTGTTGTTGCTGTTGTTGTTTTGGTGTTTGCTTTGGTTTCTCATTTTGGTTTTTTTGATGGCGTTACTGGATCTCATAGTAAAGATGTTGATAAGATTGATAATATTGTTAAAGAGAACGGGTCTTTTTCCAAAGAAGGGGAATCACCTGTTTTGCCAGGGGAAGAAGATTCACAATATCCTCCTCATTATACTTAACGATTTTTTCTAGGTGTTCTTTGTCTCCTGTTTTTCTCCATAAGTGCCATAATGTTACTGCATCTTCTCCTGTCATTCCTTGTATTTCCTTTTCTCTTTTTATTCCTAGTTTTTCTTCAATTTTTTTTAGTCCGCCTGTATAACCTAGTCTTTGGCAGACAAATCTTAGATCTATGTGTGGCATTTCAAAATCTATGTTGAAATATTTTTTTAGTACAGGTATGTCAAAGCTTCTGCCGTTGAATGTTACTATCATTTTGTATTTTGCTATTTCTTTTTGCAAAATTCTTCTGTGCAGGTTGAATCCTCTTACAAGGCTTTTTGTTTCAATCCTGTCATAAAGCCCTACTACAGTTATTCCTCCGTAGTATCCGTTTGTTTCTATGTCTAAGAACAAGGCTTCATCTTTGTATTCGTTCCAGAGTCTCCAGTGTTCTTTTTGCGGGAAGTAGTAATGAAAATATCGGATGTTTTCTTCTTTTTTTGCTTTTTTTGCGTGCTTTATGTTCCATTCTAGTGCTTCTTTTCGTGCTTGTGTAAGTCCTTTGATTTTTTTTGTTGTTATGAAGTCTGTCCAGTTTTTGATTCCTGTGCTCCATATTTTTTTCTCTGTTCTTTCACCTACTTTTGGAAGGAATATAAAGCTTTGTTCAAGCATGTTAATATCTTGAAGTGATTTTTTTTAAAAGTTTACCTTAGAAACTGTCCAGTGAAAAGATTTATAAAGAAAGTTCATTAAGGCAGAATTTATGCAAAAAAAGCCTTTGTCAGCTGAAGAAAAGAGACAGAAAGAGTTAGAAGAGATTAGAAAGACTCCTATTCCTAGGCCTAATCAGGTGCTTGGTGTTTGTGAGCAGCGAGTTGGTGGAAGCCGTATGAAAGTTAGGTGTATGGATGGCAAAACTAGGATTTGCAGGATTCCTGGCAGGCTTAAGAGGCGGTTGTGGGTCAGAGAGAATGATATTCTTTTGATTGAACCATGGGAGCTTGGCGGGGATGAAAAAGGTGATGTTGTTTACAAATACAGGCCTCATCAGGTTGCTGTTTTAAGGAAAAAGGGTTTGTTGAAAGAATTGATGAGGGATGAGTTCTGATTTCTATTTTTTTCATCACTTAATTGACACTACTTTAGCATAGAAAACTTTATTAAATATGGCTTATAGTCTTTTTCTTATTAAGGAGGCTTGAAAAAATGAGAGTGCTTGCAATTGTTATTTTAATGGGTTTAAATCTGGCAACAGCCCTTATGCTGGAATCTAAGGTAGGAGCTTTTTATTGGGTTGAGCTTTTGTTGATTCTTGTTGCTATGGGTGTTATTGGCGTTCAGTTTCTTGCTATGTGGCTTGAGGCAGAATGGTCTTATCCTTTGGCTACGATTTTGTTCTCGTTAAGTTTGGTGAACTTGTTGTGGCTTTATAGCAGTGTTTCTTGGTTTAAGGTTTTTGCAGCAGGGGTTGTTTTTAACTTATTGGGTATTATTATCAGCTCAGTTGGTGTTAAAAAGGAAGATGAGCAAGAATTAGAGACTTATGATGATGAAGAGCCAGAAGAAGATATAGAGGAGTATGAAGAAGAAAAGCCTAAGAGAGGCAGGAAAAAGAAAAGATAAGTTTATTTATGATTTCTTTGTTTTTTTTTTCTTTTGTTTTTCTATTTCCTAAAAAACTTTACTATTTCTCCGAATATTAGCACTGTTGAACTTATTCCAAGCACCCATACAATGTCAATTATTTTTAGGGGTGTTGTGCCGAATATTTTGTTAAAAAATGGAACAAATATTATTACAACTTGCAGCATTACGCTTATTAACACTGCTCCTAATAGTTTTTTGTTTGTGAAAAATCCTAGTTTGAACAGGCTAATATCTTCTGATCGCTGATTGAGGACATTGAACATTTGGAACATTACCAGTGTTGCAAATGCTGCTGTTTGTGCATATACTATGCTTTTTGTTTCGTACCTGTCAAAGATGAATAGTGTGCCTAGCATCATGATTAATCCGATGATAATGATAAGTATGCCTCTTTTTTTGTTTACTATATGTTCTGTTGGTTTTCTTGGCGGTCTTTTCATTATGTTTGGTTCTGTTGGTTCTATGCCTAATGCAAGGGCAGGCAGGCCGTCTGTTGCAAGGTTTATCCATAGGATTTGTAATGCTGTTATTGGCAGCGGCCAGCGTAGTAGCATTGCTGTGAACACTGTTAGTATTTCTCCCATGTTGCTTGATAATAGGTATTCTACGAATTTTTTTATGTTGTCAAATATTCTTCTTCCTTCTTCCACTGCATTTACTATTGTGGTGAAATTGTCGTCTGCTAGTACCATGTCGCTTGCTTCTTTTGCTACATCTGTTCCTGTTATTCCCATTGCTATACCTAAGTCTGCTTTCTTTAGTGCTGGCGCGTCATTTACGCCGTCTCCTGTCATTGCTACTATGTGTCCTTTTGCTTGCAGTGCTTTGATGATTTTTAGTTTGTGAGCTGGATTTACTCTTGCGTATATTCCTATTTTTTCTACTATTTCATTGAGGTTTTCTATTTTGTCAAGTTCTATTCCTGTTATTGTTTTTCCTGTTATGCCAAGTTCTTTTGCAATTGCAGTTGCTGTTGTTGCATAATCCCCTGTTATCATTATTACTTTTATTCCTGCTGTTTTGCATTTGTCTATGGCGTCTTTGACTTCTTTTCTTGGCGGGTCTATCATTGCTTGAAGTCCGACAAAAATCATGTCTTTTTCTATTTCTCCTTTTGCGTAGATTCCCTTAAATTCCTTGTAAGCAAAGCCAAGAATTCTTAGTGCTTGCTTTGCAAATGTTTCGTTTTCTTCTAGGATTTTTTCTTTTTCTGCTTTTGTCAATCTTTCCAGTCTTCCATTTACCAGTATTCTGTTGCATTTGTTTAAGATTATTTCAACAGCCCCTTTTGAGAATGCGATTTTTTCGTTTTTTATTTTGTGGATTGTTGTCATCATTTTTCTTTCGCTTGTGAACTCTATTTCTTTGATTCTCTGGTATTTGTTTTTCAACTCTTCAATGTCTAAGTTTGCTTTTTTTGCGCTGACTATTAGTGCTGCTTCTGTTGGATCGCCTATTACTTTCCATGTTTTGTTTTCTTTGATTATTTTTGTGTTGTTGTTTAATGCACCAATTTTTAATAACAGCTTAAATTTTTTCGGGTCTTTGCTAAAGCTTCCTTCTGGTTCATAACCGCTGCCTCCTACGCTTATCACTTCTCTGTTAACGTATATTTTTGTTACAGTCATTTCATTATGTGTTAGTGTTCCTGTTTTATCAGAGCAGATTACAGAGCAGGCTCCGAGTGTTTCTACGCTTGGAAGTTTTCTCATTAATGCATTACGTAAGGCCATTCTTTGCACACCTAATGCAAGTGAGATTGTTACTACTGCTGGCAGTCCTTCTGGTATTGCTGCAACTGCTATTGCTATTGCTGCCATTAGCATTGCTTCCCATGGATTGCCCCCTAGAATTCCTATTCCAAAAACAGCCAGTGCGATTAATATGACTGCTATTCCTAAGAATGCGCCCAGTTTTTTCAGTTGTTTTTGCAATGGAGTGAGTTCTGGTTTTGTTTCTTGAATTAATGTGGCTATTTTTCCTATTTCTGTGTTCATTCCTGTTCCTGTTACTACAGCTTTTCCATGTCCTTTAGTTACTATGGTGCCTGAAAATACCATGTTTTTTCTGTCTGCTACTGCAACCTCTTTATGATATGTGCATATTTTTTTGTTTACTGGGAGGCTTTCTCCTGTTAAGCTGGCTTCTTGCATTTGCAGGTTTGTTATTTCAATTAGTCTTGCATCAGCAGGTATCTTTTGCCCTGTCTCTAAAGCAAGAATATCTCCTGGCACTAGTTCTGTTGCATCTATTTCTTCTACTTTTCCATCTCTTATGACTGTTGCTTTTAGGCTTAATAGTTTCATTAGTTTTGTTATTGCTTCTTCTGCTCTGTATTCTTGCACAAAACCCAGAAAAGCGTTTATGACTACTATCGCACCTATTACATAGAAGTCTATCATTTCTTTTACTATAAAGCTTATAATCATTGCAACTATTAGAATCCATATTATTGGGCTTGAAAATTGCGAAAGAAATATTGTTAGCGCGCTGGTTTTTTTTTCTTTTCTTATTTTGTTCAAGCCGTATATTTTTAGTCTTTCTTGAGCTTCTTTTGTTGTCAAGCCTTGTTCGTTTGTTTTTAGGTCTTCAAAAACTTGTCTCAGCTCTTTTTGGTAAAATTCCATGCATAGTTGGAATAGGATTAGGTTTATATAATTAACTGTGAAATTTAGTGGAATATTGAGTGTCAAGAACTACTTAATGGAGAAGTTCTCATTCAAACATGCCGCCAGTCTAGTAAAATCGCAACATTAAAATACAACATGATATTTTGTTTGGTTTGTTAAAGGGGGGATAAAATGAGTGCAGTTGAAGTTAAGGATATTCTTACTAAAAGTTTTGTTAAAATTGATATTAATGATACTGTTTCTAAGATGATTGGCAAGCTTAAGAAGGCTAAGAAATATTATGGTCTTGCTTTTGATAAAGGTAAATACCTTGGTTTTGTTGGTAAAAGGTTTTTGCTTACAAACAGGATTAATCCTTCTGTTATGAAAGTTAAGAACATTCTTAAAAAGCGTTCTAAATCAAAGACTCCTTTTTTTGTTCCTGTTCTTAAGCCAGAAACAAGTTTGCAGGAGGCTTGCAGGCTTATTGCTTCTGCTGATGTCAGGGCTTTGCCTGTTATGGATAAGAGTAAAAAGATTATTGGTGTTTTGGATGCTGTTGACATTGCAAAGGCTATAAAAGATGAGTATAAGGGCATTCCTTGTGTTGAGCTGGCTTCTATGAAGCTGGTTAAGGTTAAATATGATGAGAGAATGGATAGGGTTTTTAATTTGATGAACAGAAAGAATATTGATCATATTCCTGTTGTTGATGAAAAAAATAGAATTATTGGTTTAATTGCTATGGGTGACATAATGGAAGAGTATCATGTTTGGGAAAAGTTTGTTGCTCAAAAAATTCCTAAATCAGTTACTCATGGAAGCGGGAAACAGACTTGTTATGAGCATGGTGAAAAAATTAGCATTCTTAGTGTTCCTGTTGAGAACATTCTTATCAAAAATGTTTGCACTATTAATCCTGATAAGGATATTAAGACTGCATTGCAGAAAATGATTAAGTCTGATAAGTCTAGTGTCATTTTAGTTGAGGATAAAGAACCTGTTGGTATATTGACTTTGAGGGATGTTTTTCTTGATTATTCAAAAGCAAAATTAAAATAAATTGATGTTATGTTTGTTTTGAGCCTAATATTATATTATTTTAATATTATAATAAGTTTATTTAAAACTTATATTTCATTTATTTTAAACAGAAGATTATCTTTTTTTAGAAAAATTTATAAATTGGTTGTTATTGTTTTTTGTTAAAAGAGGATGAGGAAAAAAAAGAGGAAGTTTGTAGACCTTAGGGCTCAGATCTTAAGGGAATTAAAAAAAGGTGAAAGAACAATTAATGAGTTAGCAAAAGCTACAAAAACTAATTGGCGTACTGTTGATAATCATATAACTTATTTGATTGGCAAAGGTAAGGTTGTGCCTGTTTTGCAGACTAAGTATGTCAGGATTTACAAGCTGGCTGAGGTGGAAAAATGACTCAGCATAGGCCTTTAAGGGTTTTGATGTTTGGCTGGGAGTTTCCGCCTTTTAAGACAGGCGGCCTTGGCACTGCTTGCCATGATTTGACTAAGGGTTTGTCCAGGCAGGGTGTTGAGGTTACTTTTGTTATGCCCTTTGTTCCTGAAAACGCAGAAGCAAAGTTTGTAAAAATCATTGGCTCTAATTCAATCAAGAACATCAAGTTTAAAATTATTAATTCTCCAATTGTTCCTTATATGACTTCTAAAGAGTATGATGATTTCATTATTAATCACAGCAAGTCTAATAAAAAGCATGTTTATGGAAATGATTTGTTCAGTGAAGTGTTTAGGTATTCTGAAGCTGCTAAAATCATTGCTAAGTCTGTTCCGCATGATATTATTCATGTGCATGACTGGATGACTTATCAGGCAGGTATTAATGCTCGTGCTGTAAGCAAAAAACCTCTTGTTGTTCACTTGCATGCTACTGAATGTGACAGAACCGGCAATAATCCTAATTTGTTTATCAGCAATATTGAATATTCTGGTTTATCTCAAGCAGATATTGTTATTACTAACAGCAATTTCACTAAAAACAATATAATAAGGGAATACCACCTGCCTTCAGATAAGATTGAGGTTGTTCATTGGGGTGTTGATGATTTGCCTAAAGTTAAATGCTCTACGCCTTTGAAGAAAGATTTTAAGATTGTTCTCTTTTTGGGGCGAATCACTATTCAAAAAGGGCCTGATTATTTTATCAGGGCAGCTGCTAAGGTTCTTAAGTATGAGCCTAAAACTAAATTTGTTATTGTTGGCGATGGCCATATGCTTCCTCAGATTATGGAGCTAACAGTAGATCTTGGGATTCAGGATAATGTTATTTTCACAGGCAGATTAAAGGGTGAAGATGTTTTCAAGGCTTTTAAGATGGCTGATTTGTATGTTATGCCGTCTGTTAGTGAGCCTTTTGGTCTTGTTGCCTTGGAAAGTATGAAAAATAATACTCCTTTGATTATCAGCAAACAGTCCGGAGTTTCAGAGGTCGTTAAGCATGCTTTGAAGGTTGATTTTTGGGATGTTGATGAGCTGGCTAACAAGATTGTTGGTGTTCTTAGGCATCCTGCTTTGCGTTATGAGCTTAAGGAAAATATTAAGAGAGAAGTTAAAAAGTTTGATTTAGATACTCCTGCAAAAAAAACAATTGATATTTATAATAAGGTTTTAAGAGGTTTTTAGAATGACAAATGTTTGTTTTTATTTTCAAGTGCATCAGCCGTTCAGATTGAGAAAGTATTCTTTATTTGACATCGGCAGAAAAAATGATTATTTTGATGAGAGAAAGAATGCTGAAGTTATGAAGAAAATTGAGAAAAAATGTTATCTTCCGGCTAATCGTTTGATTAGGGATATTATTTCAAGGCATGAGGGTTTTAAGGTTGCTTTCAGCATTACAGGAACTGCTCTTGAACAGTTTGAAACGTATTCTCCTAAGGTTTTAGAGAGTTTTCAGGAACTTGCTTCTTCAGGCAGTGTTGAGTTTCTAGCTGAAACATATCATCATTCTTTAAGTTTCTTGTTCAGCAAAGACGAGTTCAAACATCAGGTTAAACTGCATCAGCAGCTGATTAAAAAGTTTTTTAAGCAAAGACCTAAAGTTTTTAGGAATACTGAGCTTATTTATAATAATGAGCTTGCTTTTTTTGCTGAAAAGCTTGGTTTTAAGGCAGTGCTTGCAGAAGGGTGGCATTCTTTTCTTGGTTGGAGAAGTCCGAATTTTGTTTACAAGGCTAAAGGAGCTAGAAATGTCAGGTTGTTTTTGAAGAATTATAAGCTTAGTGATGATATTGCTTTTCGTTTTAGTGATAAGTCATGGAAGGAGTGGCCTTTAACTGCTGAAAAATTCGCTTCCTGGTTGTCTCCAATTCTTGGCGATTCTGTTAATTTGTTTATGGATTATGAGACTTTTGGTGAGCATCAGTGGAAAGATACTGGTATTTTTAATTTCCTGAAAAACTTGCCTTCTGCTCTTAAAAAGCATAATATTGGTTTTTTTCATCCCAGTGACTTGTTGAAGATTAAGCCAAAGGATTCTCTTGATATTCCTGATGCAGTTAGCTGGGCAGATACAGAGCGTGATGTTACTGCCTGGCTTGGCAACAAGATTCAGAAAAGCGCATCCAGGCAGCTTTATGCTATGAGGTCAGAAGTTCTTGCTACTAAGGATGAAAAACTTATTGATGTTTGGAGAAAACTTACTACCAGTGATCATTTTTACTATATGTGCACTAAGTGGTTTGCAGATGGAGATGTCCATAAATATTTTAATCCTTATGACAACCCTTATGACTGTTTCATAAATTTTACAAATGTTTTACAGGATCTGAAATTGCGAGTAAATGCAATACTTCCAAAAAAGCTGGGTGATTTGTAAGATAAAGACTTTGGCATTTGCAAGACAAAAACCTTTAAAAATGGTGAAAATATTCAATAAGAAAAAAGGGGAGGTGACTAGTTTGAAAAAAAAAGTGGTGAAAGCACATAAAAAACCAAAGACTGTTAAAAAATCAAAAACAAAAAAAGAAAAGCCAAAAATTAAGGTAGTTATAGAGAGAAAGATTCTTGGACAAGCTCCTGAGCGTCATGAGTTTATCCTTAGTGATGGCAGGAGACTGAAGAATATTTACCAGTTAGTTGATGAGCTGGAAACAATGACTGAAGATGTTTTCAGACAATATGTTAATGAGTTCAAGAATGATTTTGCGAACTGGATTGAAGATGTTTTTGAAGACAAAAGCCTGGCAGATGAGTTAAGGCAGATTGAGGATCGTTTAGAGACTCAGAGAGCAATACTTAAAGAGCTTGTCAGGCAGTTGACTTTAGCTCAGAAAAAGAAGAAATGAAATGTTTGAATGATGTTTTGCCAGAGCAGGTGTTCTGGTTTAAAGACGGCAGAAGTGCAAAAAATCTTGTTGAATTAGCTGGTGCTTTGGAAAAAATCAGTGATGACATTTTTTTTCATCATGTTAATTCTGAAAAAAATGATTTTTGCAATTGGATTGAGTTTTCTGTTAAAGATTCTGTTCTTGCTAAGCGATTAAAGCCTGTCAAAGACAAGGATAAAACAATTAAAATAATTGAGAAAAGAATTTCTGAGCTTCAAAAGTTTAAGAAAGGAATTTTAGGCAATAAAGCAGTTAAAATAAAGAAAACTAGTAAAAGAATTAAATCAAAGTCAGTGCAAAAAAAGGCAAGCAAACTCAAAAAAATTGAAAAAGTTAAAAAAACAAGAAAACAAAAAAAGGCTAGTAAAAGAGTTAAAAAAATTAAAAAAAGGCCTGGAAAAAAGCCAGTGGAGAATGAACAAATCAGAAAACAAGAACTGTTTGTTCAAGACATTATTCACCATTCTACTAGTGAAATGATTAGCCATATTGCTCTTGGTATTGTTATCGGTGCTGCTATTATGATGCTTATTCTGTTTTTTGTTTAAGAATGTTTGACATAATTACTGTTGGTAGTGCAGCAATTGATGTTTTTATTAAAACAAAAAGCAGTGATGTTGAGGTTGAGAAAGTTAATAAGCATGAGGATATTTGCATGCCTCTCGGAGCCAAGATTCTTATTGATGAGCTTGTAACTGATACTGGCGGTGGCGGCACTAATACTGCTGTTTCTTTTTCTCGGTTAGGTTTTAAGACAGGCTGGTTAGGCATTATTGGCAATGATTTGAACAGTAAGTTGATTCTTGACCAGATAAAAAAGGAAAAGGTTTCTTTTCTTGGTAAGCATGCTAAAGGAGGCTCTGGTTTTTCTGTTATCTTGACTGGCTGGAAAGAAAACAGGACGATTTTGACGTTTAAGGGGATTAATAACAATCTGAAAATTAAGGATATTGATTTTAAGAAACTCAGGACAAAATGGTTTTATTTTGCTTCTATGATGGGCGAGAGCTGGAATTCTTTGAAAAAAATTGCTCGTTTTGCTTTGGAAAAAAAGATTCCTGTTGCATTTAATCCTAGTTTGTATCTTGCTGAAAAAGGCAAGAAAGAGCTTTTGCCTGTGCTGAAAGCAGTTAAGATTCTTGTTTTAAACAAAGAAGAAGCTCAGGCTTTGACTAAAAAGAGCAAAATTAATGATTTGTTGAAAGACCTGCAAAAAACAGTGCCTATCACAGTAATAACAGATGGTGATAAAGGGGCTTTTGCTTATGATGGAAAAATAAAGTATGTTTTGCAAATTCCTGATATCGTGCCTGTTGAGACTACTGGTGCTGGTGATTCTTTTGCTTCTGCTTTTGTTGCAAGCATTATTAAGAAACAAAGTATTTCTAGGGCTTTGAAGAATGGTTTTGTTCAGGCCAGAAGTGTTCTTTCTGCGTTTGGTGCTAAAAACAAGTTATTGTCTTGGAAAGAATTGTCTTCTAAAAAATCTAAGACAAGAGTTATTGAGACTTTTTTGTAGTGTGTTGGAGAATGTCTTTAAAAGAATTCTTTTTCAGGAAATTTAGTGAATAATAAATAATAGGCTACTACAAAAAGATCAGCTAATACGCCTACAAAAGTGTTTGTTGGAGGTGTACCTTCTAGATTTATGTATTTTTCCCATATTTTTGAACTTGACTTTAATATTTTTTCTTCGCTTTTGCTCAAGTAATTGAAAATATCCAAGGTTATTGGAAATCCTGTTAATTGTTCATGAAATGTATGATATAATCCTGTTTTTTTTGGATTGTTCATATTATCAAGAGTCAGTTCAAACATGTTTTGATATTTTTCAAAAGAAGGGACTTCTTGTTTTTTAGAAGAAAGAGAAAAGTTTTTTTTCAGAACTTCTCTAAAAAAGTTTACATCTTCTTTTGATGTTTTTTTAAGAACATCTTTTACGCCATAGAGGATTTCTTCTGGTTCATATGTTTTATTAACTAATTGACTTGTTATTATAAGAGGGAAAAAAATACAGTGGCCAAAAACAACTTTACCCCCAGATCTGAATCTCAATGCTTCATTTTGTGCTCTTAAGCTTATATCAAATATGTACTCCGGTTGTTTATACCCTTTGTCTTTGATTCTTTCAGAAAGGTCATAAAAAGACCAGCCGAAATTTATTCCTGAAGATATAAAATGCTCTAGCTTGGTTTTCGGCGTAGAGTCTTTTGTTCTGGTAGTTGCATATATTTTTTCTGCTAATGGTTCTAGGCAGGTTGCTAGTTGGACATTTTGCATGATTTTCCTGGATAAGTCGTCTTCCATTTTAGTTTGCTAAGAAATCTGCTCTGTTGAATTGATATGTCTTTTCTTTATTATCCGGAAAATTGATGGTTAGTCCCTTATCTGATTTGCCAATTAAAATATCTCCGATAGTATACTCATTTTTTGTTAGATAGTCTACAAAGAACTTTTCTTGATCCTTTTTGCAATAAAAGAATGTCAAAGGTCCTGTTGAGCTTAATGCTGGACATAGAGCTCCTTGATTGTGCAAGTCTTTTAAGTGTTCAATGTATTCTTTTCCTGTTATCATTGCAATTGCTTCTAATTGCAAACTGAATAATTCCCAAGCTATCTCTGCATGCTTTATGAAGTCTTGCTTTCTCATTGCAGGAAGTAATTCATAGAGTGTGCGAGAATATTTAGTTAGTGCTTTTTGTATTTCTGCATTTCTGTCAAAGTTTTTAGCTCCATTTTTTTCATCTTCTGGTGGAAGTCCTTTACCTTTATCTTTAAAAAAAAGTTTAGGATGTGGGTGATATGCTATCACGCTAAATTCTGAACTGATTGGCATATGTTCAATTATTTCATAACCTGTTCCCATCACTGCTAAACCGCCATATAATCCAGTAACTGCTGTTGATCCGAAACTATGTCCTTTAACTAGTTTTTCTTTGTTGTCTCTTGCTTCTTCAAAATAATTAAAGCCCATGATTTTTCTTAGTTCATAATTTGTTAAAGGATTTCCTAGCATTTCATTAATTCCAACTGAAAATGCCAAACTCAAGGAGGATGTTCGGCCCAAACCTTTGTGTTTTAATTCATGGCTTTCTATTTCAAGTGTTAGGCCAGGCAGGTCTTTGAAAATTTCTGAGAATACTTTGTAAAGATTTGTTATTTCTTTAATTTCTTTGTCTTTGAAGATTAAGCTTTTTTCTTTGTTTTTTGTGATTTTTATTTTTGTTTTCATGAAGTCTGCAGAATAGCCTAAACCCCCTGTTTTTGGGAAGTCTTCAATAAAACCCATTATTTCTCTAAGGTCAAAGATGACTGAAGCAAGTCTGGATTGTGTTGTGACTTCAATCTCATCGCATATTAGCTCCAGATTTGTTAGGTTTTTCTCTTTAATGTCTTCAGGTATGATTATTTGTTCTCCTGGATTGAATAGTTTTGGTTTCATTTTGTTTCCCCCTGTTTACCTTTGATTTCATATCCTAAATTCAAAAGAAGTCCGATTTCGCTGTCTTCTTTAAATTCAAAGATAGGTTTGTACTTTCTTTTTTCAAAGACTTTCATTAAGTCTTCAGCATAACAGACGCCTGGTCTGACTAAATCTTTTATGCATCCGGGATTTTCTTCTGAAAATTCTGAAATCAGGATTCTTGCTTTAGGTTTGGCTGTTTTTTCAATTTTTTCTAGAAATTTTTCTAGATTTTCTTTTTTCAAATAGTGAAAACTTGAATTAAACAAAAATATGTCTATGCTCCTTTCAGGCAACTGAATTTTTGTCATGTCTCCTTCATAGATTGGTATATTGCCGAAGAGGTCTTTCCCAACATGGATCATATTCAAGTGTATGTTTTTATCGTAACCTTTAACATTCAAGCCTAACCTTGATAAATAGTTAACATCTCTTCCATTTCCGCAACCGAAATCAATTATCACATCATTTTTTTTAATGATTAACTCTTTTAAAGCAAAAAGAATAGGTAAATTTGGAGCTTCTATTTTTTTAAGATTCTCTTCTTTAAAGAATTCTTCTATGTACATTTTACGATGCTTCTCTAATTGTCTTTTGTTTAGATCCATTAGAAATTTATTTTATTTTTTTTAAACTTAAATTTTTCTTATTACAAGTAAATACTTTATTTATTTTTTAAGATAGTTTTTCTAAATTTCAATTTTTTTATTCAGGTGTTTTTGCGTAACCTTTATAATCTCAAAGTTCTTATTTTTTTTTAAAAGAGGTGTTGAAATTGTTTGTGACATTAAAAAAAGTCTTAAGCAAAGCTCGCAAAGAGAATTATGCTGTTGGTGCTTTTAATTTTAGCAATATGGAGTTTTTGCAGGCTATTGTTTCTGCTGCTGAAAAGTTGAACTCTCCTGTTATTGTTCAGACTACTGAGGGTGCCGTCAAGTATGCTGGCCTGAAATATCTTAAGGCTTTGGCTGATGCTGCTGTTTCTTCTTCAAGTGTGCCTGTTGTTCTGCATCTTGATCATGGACGAGACCTCAACATAATTAAACAATGCATTAGGTTTGGCTGGACTGGTGTTATGATTGATGCCAGTCTTTTTCCTTTTGAAAAAAACATTCAGAAAACAAAAAAGGTTGTTTCTCTTGCGCATAAAAAGGGTGTTAGCGTTGAGGCTGAGTTAGGGACTATTGGCGGTGCTGAAGAAAGTGTAAGGTCTAGAAAGATTATTTATACAGATCCTCTTGCTGCTAAAGAGTTTGTTGAAAGAACAGGTATTGATGCTCTGGCTGTTGCAGTTGGAACAAGTCATGGTGCTTATAAGTTTAAAGCAAGGGCGCGCATTAATTTAAAGTTATTGAAACAAATTAAAAAAACAATCAGGATTCCTCTTGTTTTGCATGGTGCTAGTTCTGTTCCTCTGCAGTTTGTTAAAACAGCCAACAAGTTTGGGGCTAAGATTGCTGGTGCTCATGGGCTTCCTGACTCTCAGTTAAGACTGGCGATTAAGAATGGTATTAACAAAGTGAATACTGATACTGATTTGAGATTAGCCTTTGATGCTTCTGTTAGAAAATATTTAAAGCAGAACCCTGAAGATTTTGATCCAAGGCATATTCTTGGTGAGGCAAGAAACCTTATTCAAAAAACTGTTGAGCACAGGATTTCAATCTGCGGCAGTGTTAATAAAAAATGAAAGAAAGAACAATCTATGTTGGCTCTGATCATGCTGGCTTTGAGCTTAAAGAACATATTAAGCGTTTTTTGAGAAAAAAGAAGTTTGTTGTTGAGGATTTTGGTGCTTTGTCTTTTAATAAGGATGATGATTATCCTGATTTTGCTAAAAGAGTTGCTGAAGGAGTTTCTAAGGACAAAGTTAAGGGCATCCTTGTTTGCGGCACTGGAGTTGGTGCTTGCATTGTTGCTAATAAGTTTAAGGGTGTTAGGGCTGCTCTTGTTTTTGATGAAGAGTCTGCTAAATTAAGCAGGCAGCATAATGATGCTAATGTTCTTTGTCTTGGAGCGTGGAAGACCTCTCCTAAAAAAGCAGAAAAGATTGTAACTGCATGGCTCAAGACCAAGTTTTTGAAAAAGCCTCGTTTTGTTCGCAGGCTGAAAAAAATAAGGGTTTTAGGCAAATGACTCAGATAATTCCTGCTGTTCTTGCTAAAAATCTTAAAGAGTTAAGGTTTCAGCTTTCTAAAGTCAGGTGGGCTGAAAAGGTCCAGATAGATGTTGCTGATGGGGTTTTTGTCAATGCTAAAACTTTGAATTTTGCTGTTCTGAAAAAACATTTGCCTGAAATGAGGATTCAGCTTCATTTAATGGTTGTTGATCCTGAGAAATATATTACTGCTCTTGCTGATGAGATTATTTTTCATGTTGAAACTGGAAAAGATATAATTGATAAACTCAAATCAAGAAAAATTATTCCGGGCATTGCTTTTAATCCTGAGACTGATGTGAATGATTATAAGTGTTTGATTAAAAAAGCTGGGGTGGCTCAGGTTATGACTGTAAAGCCAGGCAGAATGGGTGGAAAATTCCTGAAATCTCAGTTAAAGAAAGTTCAGCAGATTAAAAAGATTAATCCTAGAATTAAGATTGGCATTGATGGTGGCATT
>Ga0164318_10002822_pt1 | contig 16267 bp, 16 predicted proteins | sample GuaBasSedimGuay9_FD_113734 | JGI IMG/M metagenome (GOLD analysis project Ga0164318, IMG submission 113734) | Subseafloor sediment microbial communities from Guaymas Basin, Gulf of California, Mexico - Guay9, Core 4571-4, 0-3 cm | ecosystem: Environmental > Aquatic > Marine > Hydrothermal vents...
CGGATGAGCCGCGAGACTCGCAGGCATACGGGGAAAATTCGTAGAATTTTTGCCGCATGCTGAGAATCGCAGTCGGCTCCATTGCCCTTGATAGGCGGAGCGTGAGCGGAGCCTGTCAAGGGCAATGGAGCGAAGCCCATCCGCCGCGATAAGCGTGACCGTGTGCGCAGCGCAGCGGAGCTCACGGTCACGCTTATCGCCGCTCTTCAGCGGGCGCGGCTTTTTGCGATCCGCTGCAAGAGCATGGTTATATTTTCTCGGTCTCTTTTTCTGAAAATTTATCGCTTTTAATAATTGATAAGACTTGATCTATCTTATCTTCAAGAATTTTATTTGTGGTTCCGACCAAGTACAATAGTGCAAAGTAATTCACAAATGGAATTCCTCACAATATAGTGTATTTTGTCGCGCTTTTACCCTTATCTTGCGCTAACCTTCAGCAAATAAAAATTAAAGGGATCATCATGATGAGAAGTGGAATAAAAGCAGCAAATCCTGCTCCTGCAGTGTTTCCCATAAATTTACTTCCTTTAGATTATCGGATTAACAACATTGAATTCACTTCATTTATGAAAATAAAGTCGAAAATCAATTTTTTATAAATATAACATAGAGTAGACGGCCTAATAGCCGTATTTAATTACGGCTTTTTGCCGCTACAAAGTTAAAAAGTACTATTAAAACAAGGCATTATTTTTCACCTGTGTTTCATATTGACATGTGAAATACGGCTAAAATGCCGCCAATTTCTAATATGCGGCTTTTTTGCCGTATACCACTTTTTGTGTAAATTGTCTAACATGGTGATATTATAATAAATACAATACGATCAAGGAGTATATTGAGATTGAAAATGCGCATAAAAGAAAAAAAGTGTTGCATGATAAAATATTGAAACAGCCGAAGGGTTAGATCTGCATCCTTCACATTATGCAGAAAAAACTTTTACAAATGAAGACGCTTGTAAATTTTCGGCGTTGGCAATGATTACTTGGAGATAGAAAATACTTGACTTTCACTCAATTGAGTTAAGTCTCGGAAATATTTTTCTTGAATTTTTTTTAACAGGGTTATACCAATTTTTAGGTAAACCAGTCAATACGACAAAAGTAAAAACTTTTGTGTCATATCTTGATTAACGCACTTACTTTATCATATTTCTTTTTAAAGCTTTTATCGGCACGAAGTTTTTTTCTGAAAATACCAACTCGTCTGCTAATGGATGAGTACGATAGACCGAACAATTCGGATATCTTCCGGTTTGTAAAAAGTCCTGTTTGCCACAAAAAATATATCATAAGATCTCTGGTCGCCTTATCTTTTTCCGGTATCCTTAAAGATTTTCTGAATGATTCAAGGTCGCATTCTAAAACATCGGATAAGCCTTGCAGCAGTTTTTCAGGCTCATGCTTCTTAAGCATTATCTGTTGAGGCAGTTCTGGGTGGATTTCTTTTAAAAATCCGGATTTCAGTTTATCGGCAAATTCGACTGTCCCAAAAAATAAACCATAGCGCAACTCCTCAAACAAAGATGCTTCCTCTTTTGAATATCTCTGCACCTTTTTCCGATAGGATAGTTGCGGATTGTCTGTACCGAACTGAGATAAAATAGTATCTGTTTTCAACCATTCGGGATACTTTCGGTTATAGGTGTATGCCGGATAACTGCTCCACTTATGATCAATAAGCCGTTTAACGATACCGGCTCTTAAGGGATTACGATGAATATAACATGACAAACGGACAAGGTAAGCATCATTTTCTACAATAAGACTTTTAAACCTGCCCTGAAACAGATGACCGCTGCGGGCATGGCGGTTATTAAAACGTCTTGTATAAGTGACACCTATCCACTGCATTGCCTTTGAAAGGTTGGGATTGTTTGTTCGAAGAAGAATATGGTAATGATTGTCCATCAATACATAGGCGAAAATATCTACATCAAAGCGATCGGACATTTCGCCTATAAGACGAATAAAACAGTTTCTGTCCCCATCATCCCAAAATATATCCTTCTGTTCGTTCCCACGTGAAAGAACATGATACAGGGCACCTTTAAACTCAATTCTCCATGGTCTTGACATTTTTCTTCAATAGTATCTACGTAAACAGATGTCAACTAATGCGCTAATCAAGATGTGACACTAATGCTTCAGAATTTATCATACTGGATATGCTTTCATACCAGCTCTCATTGCACCTTCAACAGTCCCATCAACCAGTTCATTTCCATGAAAAAAGTATTCCTCAGGATCATATGTTTCTGTACTCCATTTAAATATTGCAAACTCCCATTCACCGGTTTCTCTAAAATATTCCATACGGCTTACAGGCTCTTTTTTACCATATGCTATCCTATCAAGATAAAGAAATCTTCCTTGAAATCTGGCAATATAACGAACGTCTATGCCTTTAAGTTCCTGTTGGTTGAATTTTTCTACGATTGCGGAAACATTTTCTCGTATTTCATCAGGTATCAGTTTTTTTCCCATAATCAATCTTTGCCTCAAAGTAACAAGTAATTATATACTTCGCTTTTCGTTTGCCCGCCTAAGACTACTTTCTGATGGGCCAGATCCAGGTGGTTTACCAGGGCCTTTATTTTCAGGCGGGAGTCACGATCACCTTTTTCTGCCAAAATTTTTGCCATCTCTTCCCGCATTCCGGTCTCAGGCGGTTTCCAGCCATATGCTTTGGCGTGAAAATGGATCAGTTTTTCAGACATGGTTTCCCATTCTTTGCTTGACAAATCGTGCAGGCGATAGATATTCAGATTCTGCCATAACTCAGCGTAATTTTTTTCAAAATAGGGAAATTTATGTTCATTGCGAACATATACACGCTTATAGTCTTCTTCCTGAACCCGCATAAAGAAGTCGTCGGTAAAGGCAAAAATGGGATAGAGTCCGGGCAGAGCAAAGGCGGGCGAAAAGAATTGATTCAAAATAGTGTAGCTTTTGCGGCGCACGTTGACACGTAACTGGGCGATGGATTCACCTTCATCAAACAGCAGAACCCAGCCTTTAAACCCTGTTTTTTGAAACATGGCTGACAGGCCGCAGATTGCCTTAAAATATGGCTCCCATCCTTTGCAAACCAGGGATGCGTCTTTGTAAAATGGAACCTGTCGGTACTTCATGGCATGACGAAGACGAAACACAGGCAAGTTGTTTCCGTTCAGGGCGTTGGCGAGAAGCCAGGGGAACTCGCGGGGTCGGAATGTGATGTGCTTTTTCAAGCCTTTTTGCCGGTTGGAAAGCGGTATGTTATCCTGCGCCATGGCCGTTAAAATGGCTTTGAAAAAATGAGGCATTGATTCAGGGATAATATCTAACGGCCCTGTGCCGTTATTTTTCCATGACATCTTTTGTTTGCCGGTCAGGTCTTTCCACCATTTTACCAGGGATGAATCGCTATCCGGAAAAGAAATTTGACTCACCAGAGCATGGTAAACCTGCCGGAAATCATAAAACGGAATTTCCCTGGGATCAAGGTTGATCTGACTAATAACGAAACCCTGCGCCAGAGCCCGTTGACGAATATAGGTAAGACTGTGGGATTTACCCTGGCCATAGGCGCCACAAACACAAAGATGCGTGGATTCATTTTTCTCCAGGGTTTTAACGCCGTAGTCAAATATACTGTTTAATTGCGCTTCATGGGCAGTTAACAGCCTGACACCAAATGGATCAAAAAGCCCCTCCCGCAAGCGTTCCACGGCCCGTCTAAGTTTGAAATTGCCGGCGCTTTCCAGCAACTGGATAAAATTGGCCTTAACCATTGGTTACTTATCCCAACTGGGCTGCAGTTGTTCCATCTTCTCTTGTTCCATTTCCTGCTGACTGGAGACGATATGCTCGGTAAGATCAAGTGTTTCTGCCGGATCTTTGCCCTGTTCAGCCATATCCAGGATTCGAATGACCTGTTTGACAAAAAGCCGTACCTCGCTCAAGAGCCCCATCTTTTCCTGATTTTTACAAATATCCTCAAGAAGCTGGTCAGTCACCGACTCTGCGACGTTCCAGCGATAAGATATCTCGTGAATACGACGCAAAGATTGCCCCAGATCGACCAACTCACCGGATTTTAACGGTGTTCGATGTAGATCAATCAAAACCCCGCGATAATTAAGGCGCTTCTGCTGACCAATAGACCGGACACGGCTCCATAACGCATCGTAGGATTTAAATCCCTTTTCAGACAGCAGTACGTCCGGGATAATGGAAAAAAAGATATGGAAATACTCGGCCTGTTCGGTATTGTCTATCAGCAGACGCACGTTCTCGTAAGCTGCGTTGCGAATTGAGGCGGACTGGGCGATGACCGTCTCCAGTTCATCTAACAGCAGAATAAATCCTTTATAGTTCAGATAACGTAAAAAGGTATTCAGGGAGTTGAGCATCTGCTTGCTGTTGGCCTTGTTCACTATTTCAAAAATTCCAAAGGGCTTAAGTTCCCGTTTGGTTACTTTGCCTGCCTCGAACCAGTGGAAAATGATCTCCCGATTTGCGGTGCGATCTTCTTTATGTTCTCCTTCCATCAATGGCAAAAAACGATTGTGCGCCAAGGCAACAATTGCATTGGCAAAATTTACGTTCATGCCCGGCAGATTGCGTAAGGTTTCGGCCAGGTCAGCAATTTGCTCTGTTGAAGGAGGTGTGTCTTTTTGAACCAGACTGTCCAGCCATTGGCTCAGGAGATTTCGGATTCCAATGCCCTCAAAACGACCGCGAAGCTGACGCGTAATAGATTGATAGACAGCTTCGAATTTGTGAATGGGTACTTCCCGCGTCAACACGACAAAAGAGACGGCAAACCCCTGTTGCAATGCAAGATGACGAATTATTGACATAAAATGTGTCTTGCCGTCACCATAATCACCACTGAGAAAGCGGACTTTGGCTCCGCCTTCGGCAATATAATTTTTCAGATCATCCTCAATAAAGGTGAGCCAGTTATCGCGGCCAACAGTAAAAAAAGGCACATAGTCGGCGGGCACGCTCCCTTTTCGAAGTTCTTCAATAATTGATCTGGCCTGAAATGGTTCTAACTGATCAATTTCTTTCATAGGTATCATGTTTTACCCTCTATAAACGAAATTCCTGAAATCTGCCGGCGTTCGCCATTGCTATCAATAAGCCAGAGAGAATAATTACGCCCCGGTCCCAGTTTCAACTTCTTGCCGTTCGAAGCCCCGCCGATACCGGCCTCGAAATAACGCCATAGATCCACACCAAACTGTTCTACACTGTAGCCCCGGAACTTGGCTTTATCCATATTGGTGAAAAACGTTTTGCTTTGCAGGGAAATCACATATTTTAGATAAAACCGTTGAATGGGAACCGGATTGCCTGGGGAAATATTATCCATTTTGCTAATTTCGGCATACGTCTCGTAGAGGCCGTCAATAAATTTTTGAGGATCAAAAGGCCGGTCATAGAGTTGTTTTTTTACACGAAGGACGGTAGTAACGATACGACGGGGATCAATGGATTTCAGTATCTTCTTGTTGATGGTCGTAATACGTTTGCTGAAAGCAATCTCCCCGTCAATGCCTTTAAGCACACTGAAACGGGGAAAATCAATTTCAACAGGCAGCCCTGCTTCTTCTGCCAGCCGGTTAAGGTCTTCGATAAATTCCAGCCGGTATCTTTCCACCTGTTCCCTGGCGTATTCCCGCAAGTTGTCAAATACAGCTTTACAGTCCGTCAATACCTCTTCCTGTTCCACGTTTTCAGCCATTTTTGTACGAAGCAGTTCATCCAACTGGAGAAAATCATCTCGCATTGCACAGCGGATACACCGCTTTAAAAAATCGGCCAGGCGTTGACCGCGATTCAACTCCTGCTGGAAGGGACGAAGTATCCCCTTCAATTCTTCCTCGGTGTTTTGTAAAAAAGATTCTTTATTCATTATTTTGTTTGTGCCTGTCTGTGTTGGTCTGTGGCTGAATATAGATAAATGGAAATCCCTATACTAGAAAATATATTTATCATATGAATCATCATGAAACAACTGAAAAATAAAAACCAACATAATTACCTTTTAAAAAGGCGTCTCTTTCTGCCATTCCAATTGGGGCGAAGCCCCTAACTTGAACAATTTATCAACATATTGTATTTTTTATTGACTTTAACCCCAACATATTGCATAAATTATCTGTTATGGAAATTTGGCGATCTACGTTGCTATCTTATTGGCATTGGACTAATCGATCATTGTTGCATAATATTCTTGTTTAAAACTTTAAAAGGGGATAAGCATATGAATAGAAGGAATTTTTTGCGGGAAAGTGCCGGTTTGTTGATGGGAATTTTTTTCGGGCTGAACAATTTTTCAAAGGCGTTTGCCGTAGAAACATATCCAAATCACACGGTCGGTCAGCCTCGCATTGCACTGATTATTGATGATATCGGATACAGTCCTTCCCATGCAAGACAATTCCTGAATTTGGGTGTTCCCATTACCTTTGCCATCTTGCCACGACTGGCATATTCTTATGAACTGGCCCTTGAAATCCATGATAACGGACATGAAATTCTGCTCCACCAACCCATGGAGCCTCACAATGTAGATTTTTTTGATCCAGGACCCGGAGCGCTCTATGTGGGAGATGATCCCGACAGGATCAAGAGAATTATAGAGGAGAATATTACTGGTGTGCCTTATGCCGCAGGAGTGAATAACCATATGGGTTCAAAATTTACAGAGACATATAAAGAAATCAGAGAAACACTCAAGTTTGTAAAAGAAAATGGTCTTTTTTTTGTTGACAGTCTTACATCAAGACATTCTATGGCGTATAGAACCGCAAAAAAGCTTCATATGCCCGCTACCGGGAGGAACATCTTTCTGGATAATCTTCATGATGAATCAGCTATTTACTGTCAACTCAACAAGCTAAAAAGACATTCAAAAAAATACGGGCAGGCCGTGGGAATCGGACATCCGTTTCCGGAAACCGTACATACCATCGGTCGATTTGTAAAAAATATTAAGGATTCTGATGTTTCATTGGTCCATGTATCCGATGTGTTGTAATGCCTAACCCGGATAAACCGGAACCAAGAAATGTTTGCCACTAAGTCACCAAGGCACTAAGATCATATAATTATTTTATTCCTCCTGCCCTGCCGGCAGGCAGACAGACAAGAAGCCCAATTCAAACCTATTATCTCTTGGTGTCTTCACGACTTAGTGGCTAAATGGTTACCTAAAATTTATAGAATCTGGGAAACAAAGGAGGATGAAATGAAATTTTTAATAGCTGAACAAAATATAGGAAACGATGCCACAAAAGAGCAGGCTGAAAGATTGATTGAACTTTTAAGAAAAAAGGGTTGGGATGTTGAATATGGAATCGGGAGAAATGTGGCAACCGACGTTTCTGAATTTGGACAGGAAGAAAAGATTCAGGAGGCCTTTGCAGATGATTTTATGCTTTGTATATCTCAAATGGAAGAAGATATGCTCTAAGAATTGCTTATGTGAGTAAACAGAATTGAAAATACAGTTGTTGTGGGAAAGAAGGAAAATTAAAAAAAAGTTTCATCAATACTGGAAAAATAGAAATAGTTTAGGTCATTGATATGTAACATCTCAATAAGTTCTGGTGTATCAAATGGTGATATTGAGCCGGCTCCATAATTTATTGAGAACTTACATTGATATTTGAGATTTGTTTGGAATTCATTTGTTTTTTACTCGTATTGGTTTATAGTGTTTCTTTTGGTATCGAAACGACAATTTAAAAAAATCATTAACGGAAAATGAAAGTCATGGAAAAAACATTATCTATTATCAAACCCGACGGTGTTGCCAGAGGACTGATCGGAGAAGTTATTAAACGATTGGAAAATAACGGACTTAAGATCATTTGCATGAAAACGTTGAAAATGACCAAAGCTCAGGCAGAAAGCTTTTATGCAGTGCACAAGGAAAGGCCATTTTTTGAAAGTCTGACGTATTTCATGACATCCGGACCTATTGTTGTTATGGTTCTTGAGGGAGAAAATGCCATAGCTAAATACCGTAAAATAATGGGTGCCACCGACTACAGGGAAGCGGCTGAAGGGACCATTCGAAAAGATTTTGCAACGGATATTGAAAAAAATATCGTGCACGGTTCAGATTCCCCCGAGACCGCCGCCTCTGAAATAGGATTCTTTTTCAATAGCTATGAAGTTACCGGCTGATGTTCAAAAGAATCAATTTTGACAACATCACCATAGTTTTACACCGGCCGCGACATCCTGAAAATATCGGGTCCGTTGCCCGTGCCATGTGCAATATGGGTTTCGGCCGACTTGTGGTCATCGACCCCCCAAACTTTGACCGGAAAAAAATCCTTAAATTGGCGACGCATGCCGCGTCACATATTGTTGATAAAAGCAGCATTTGTTCAGATCTTAAGGACGCGCTTTCCCATTTTAATTATGTTGTCGGTGCTACGGCAAGACTGGGAGGACAGCGTCAAGTCGTGAATACCCCTTCTAAACTCGCTCAAAAGCTGGCTCCCATTTCCATTGAGAATCGTATTGCCATCGTATTTGGTCCGGAAGACAGGGGGCTTTCCAATGAGGATATCCGATACTGTCATATTCTTGTAAATATCCCTACAGCCGAATTTTCATCCCTGAATCTGGCCCAAGCGGTAATGATCATATGCTATAAAATTTTTATTACCGGTCTTGAAAAAAATATGGAATCCGCTCCTCGTCTTGCCAGCCGCCATGAACTTGACGGGATGTATGACCAGCTTAAAGATATACTGGTCAGGATCAGTTATATCAATCCTGAAAATCCGGATTACTGGATTAATAATTTGCGTCATTTTTTTAGCAGGCTTCAGCTTCGTGCCAAAGAAGTTAGTATTATCCGTGGGATATGCAGACAGATCGACTGGTATGGAAAGAAGTGCTATGGGGACGGGCAGGATGATGTGGTAAAATGATACAACTAAGGAATGTAATAGGTTAGTTCTTTGAAACAAATCGATTTCAAAGAAGATTGAGGTATGATTAAATTTTATGCTGGAAACTGTTTGAGTGGATTAGAGATCGTTATGAAAGAACCATAAGCGATTTAATTTAAAGATGAGACATCCTCTTAAAACAAAAATCTTTATTAATGGCCCAAGCGGGTTCTTTCATTACGAGCTGTTATCCACGAGTTTTTTCAGTAAAAATTTAATTATACCTGAAGCGGAAATATTTTCAAAGACCTAAAGTGTTACTAATAAATAAGATTCCAAAAAGGAGACCCATGAGATTAGTCAGATTCGGTCAAAGGGGTAAGGCGAAGCCGGGGCTCTGGAAAGATGGCAATATCGTCGACTTGAGAGAAATTTTCCCCGAGATTCCTGATATAAGCGAAACATTTTTCAGAGAAGGATGGCTTGAAAAGGTTGTCGGGGTTAACCATCCGGGCCAAAAAATTGAAGCGCGCATTGCAAGCCCGATTCATCGCCCGTCCAAAATCATCTGTCTCGGAAAAAATTATGCCGAACATGCCAAAGAAGGAGGATTTGAAACTCCTGAAAAACCGTTGATATTCTGTAAAACACCAAATTCCTTGAGCGGACCTTATGACCCCATAATACTTCCCAGAAGCAGTGGACAGGTGGACTGGGAGGTAGAACTTGCTGTAATCATTGGCAAAGAAGGAAAGAGAATTGCTAAAACAGATGCATTCGATTACATTGCGGGATTTACCGTCATGAATGATGTGTCCGGGCGCCAGGCTCAGTTTTCCGATTCCCAATGGTTCAGAGGGAAATCCTTTGACAGCTTTGCGCCGGCCGGTCCTTTCATTGTGACTCCGGATGAGATTGACGATGTCAATAACCTGAGACTGACCGCTATAGTAAATGGCGAAATCATGCAGGACGGAAATACCCGGGATATGATTTTCGATATTCGGGCCATCATAGAAAACATCAGCGAGGATATCACCCTTATTCCGGGCGACATAATTTCGACCGGAACCCCTGCCGGAGTGGGAATATTCCGGGATCCGCCGGTAGTTTTAAAGCCGGGAAACGTAGTCGAATGCCGCATCGAACAGATCGGCGCCATTATCAATAAAGTGATAGAAGAGTAAGGCGGGGTATAAATCAAGGCCGTTGGTAAACGCTGATCCTTGTCTATTGACAAACAGTGGTTCCGAAGCCCTTTTTATAGGTGTCAGGTGTCAGGGTTTGGATGTTAGACTTAAGGGGGAAATGAGGTGACCAATAGCAATTATATGGATCTGGAAGGACCTTGAGGTCTATAAAAAGTTGTGTCGATTACAACACATTGATGTCTGTTGTTGAATGGATTGGAGAAAATATTGAAGCGAAAAGTCCCAGAGCGAGAACGCCGCCGGCAGTTAGCTGAGGAATCGGTAGTGTATGGCGTAAATGATGAATCGTTCCCTCAGTGCTGCTTGCCTCCTGACACCTGAAACCAAATGGGCATGGCAATCTTAACAAACAACAGTCTTGATTTACACCCGTAAGGCGGCCTCAATATTTTGAGTCCGCGTACTCCACCCACCCCCCGGTCATTACCAGAAGATGGTCAAAACCGGAAATTGAGAAACATACTTCCAACCGGAGATCTTTAGCGGTTATAATAAAGATGTTTTTCTCAAGATGGGTTTCAAGATGGGTTTCTTTGCCGGCAAAATCTGTAAAGATTCGATCGATGGTTTCCGCCGGCAGTTCCACTGCCATCATACCGCAGTTAAACATGTTCTGTCTGAAAATTCTGGCAAAACTTTCTGCAATAACCAAGTTAATGTTATTCACTTCAAGCGCCCATGCGGCATGTTCTCTGGATGACCCGCATCCGAAGTTTGCCCGTGTGATGATAACGCTTTTTCCTTGAATATCAATTCGGGAGTTGAATCCGTCGAGCTTGATATCTTCTAAAAGGTAGGGCCCGAGTGCCTGCTTGGAAATCTCAGAAAGATATTTCGCCGGAATAATTTCGTCGGTATTGATATCCGTTCTATCCAGAAAAAGGACTTTTCCGCTAAAATTTTTCATAATATATCCTTCAACCTTTGACGGTCTCGTAAAAAGTCAGATTTTGATGGCAAAGTAAAAAGCTACAAATGTAAGGCGCGCAAATTCCAAGGAATGAGACGTAGTTATAGTACGTTGCAGTGACGAGGAATGCAGCGCAACATAGAAGTTGGACTTTTTACGAAGCCATCACCCTTTGAAAAGGCTTGAATTAATAAGGTGACCCGCGATGGCTGTAGCTGCCGCTGTGGCAGGGCTTACAAGGTGCACCATACCTCCTTTGCCCATGCGCCCGTTGAAATTTCTGTTGGTTGTGGATGCACAGATTTCGCCTTGGGCTAATACGCCGTTGCTCATACCCAGGCAGGCGCCACATGTGGGATTTGTAACACAGAATCCCGCATCCAAAAATATTTTCAGAATCCCTTCCTCCATGGCCTGGCGGTAAATCTTTGGTGTGGCCGGAGAGACAATCCCTCGCACAAAATTGCTGATCTTTTGGCCGACAAGCTCCTGGGCGGCAACCCTGAGATCTTCAATTCTTCCATTGGTACATGAGCCGATATAAACCTGGTCCACCTTTATTTTTTCCATCTCTTTGACCGGTTTTACCTGATCGGGCTTATATCCAAAGGTAACCAGCGGTTCCAGGTCACTTACATCATGCTCGATTACCTGGTCATATCGGGCGTCGGGATCAGAAACCAATTTGCTAAAATCATCGAGAGCCGCTTTTTTATCAGAATATTTATTTTCAATGAATTCCCATAAATATTCAACAGTGGTTATGTCGGGCAGGCAGATCCCTGAAGTTCCCCCGGCTTCAACCGCCATATTGCATAGCGTCATTCTTGATTCCATGGTCATGGCATCCACGACCGGCCCGGTAAATTCCAGAACCTTGTTGGTGGCGCCGTTAACCCCTATACGGCCGATCACGGAAAGGATGACGTCCTTGGCCAAAACACCTTGGGGCATCCGCCCGATGATGTTTATTTTAATGGTTGAAGGATAGTGAAAGGCACAAACCCCTTTAAGAATTCCCACCTCAAGATCCGTGGTCCCGACTCCGGCGGCAAATGCACCGAATGCACCATGGGTGCAGGTATGAGAATCCCCCATGATAATTGTAAACCCCGGGCGAACAAATCCCTTTTCAGGAAAAAGCGCATGACAGATCCCGTTTCTGCCGATGTCAAAAAAATCAAGAATATTATGGCGTCTGGCCCAATCTCTGAGAATTTTACCCTGTTCGGCGGTCTTTGAGTCTTTTGCCGGCGTAACATGATCGATAACCGCCTTGATTTTATCCGTGTCAAAAACACGGTCCTTGCTGCGGCTTACCAGATCATTAATTGCCATTGGTGTTGTAATCTCATGACAGAATACCGCGTCCAGTCGGATCACATGAATATTTTCTGAAGGGGTATCAACATGGTGGGCATCAAAAATTTTTTGGGCAATTGTTTTTCCCATTTATTCACCTTTGACGGCTTCGTAAAAAGTCCAATTTCTGCGTTGCGCTTCATTTTGCCCTGAGAAACCTGGTCCTTTGGGCCAGGATTCTTTACTTTGCCGTCCCAATTTTGACTTATTACGAGTTCATCACCTTTTAATCTGTGTCTGTTTTCAGCACGGATAAAAATGCGGACTGGGGGATCATTACCTGACCCACCATCTTCATCCGTTTTTTCCCTTTTTTCTGTTTTTCAAGGAGCTTGCGTTTTCGGGTTATGTCACCGCCATAACATTTTGCCGTGACGTCCTTTCTAAAGGCTGAAACCGTTTTGCGGGCAATAATATTACCGCCAATAGCTCCCTGGATGGCTATTTTAAACATCTGCCGCGGAATTTCATCCCGCAGTTTTTCACATGCGCGCTTTGCCCGTTCAATCGCTCGGTCGCGATGGACCAACTGGGAAAGCGCATCAACACGATCCCCGTTGATCAGAATATCCACTTTGACAAGGTCGGTCTCCCTGAAATCTATTAATTCGTAATCAAAAGATCCATATCCCTGAGTAACAGACTTAAGCTTGTCATAAAAATCATAAACAACTTCGGCCAGGGGAAGTTCAAATATCATCTCCAACCGGTTATCGGTCAAATATTGATAATTCTTATTAATTCCTCTTCGATCCAGACAAAGCTTCATAACTGGCCCCATATATCGGTCCGGTATTATAATACCGGCCCGGATAAACGGTTCTTTTGTGCATTTAATCTTTGTAGGATCCGGGTACAAGGCCGGATTGTCGATAGTTAATGTGGAGCCGTCATTCATGACAATTGTATATCTGACTGAAGGTGCTGTAAGTATCAAAGAAAGATCGTACTCACGCTCAAGACGCTCTTGAACAACCTCAAGATGGAGTAGCCCTAAAAAACCACAGCGGAACCCGAATCCCAGAGCCACGGACGTATCTTTTTCATAAATAAGGGACGCATCATTTAGTTTCAGCTTTTCCATGCCCGTAGCTAGTTCCTCGTAGCCATCAGAGGCAACCGGGTAAATCGAAGAAAAAACCACGGGTTTTGTTTCCTTGAATCCGGGCATGGGTTTTTCACAGGGACGGTTTTTTAAGGTAATGGTGTCCCCGCATCGGGTGTCGCTGACCGTCTTTATGCCTGCGATCATATATCCGACCTGACCTGCTGAAATTTCTTTCTGTGGTATACGGTGGATCTGAAATATTCCGACTTCCTCAACCTTATAAACGGCCTTATTTGACATAAAAATAATCAGATCTTTTGGCTTTACTCTTCCCTGAAAGACCCGAAAGTGAACAATAGTCCCCCGAAAAGGATCATAGTGGGAGTCAAAAATCAAAGCTTTAAAGGGCGCTTCCGGGTCTCCTGTGGGGGGCGGCAGATAAGTTACGATACCCTCCAGCACCTCTTCGATGCCGATGCCTGCCTTGGCTGATGTGAGTATCGCGGTTTCCGGGTCAAGTCCCAAATCTTCTTTTATCTGTTTTTTTACCCGGTCAACATCAGCTGATGGCAGATCTATTTTGTTGATTATGGGTATGATTTCAAGGTCATGTTCCAGTGCCAGATAAAGGTTGGCCAGGGTCTGAGCCTCCACTCCCTGGCTTGCATCTATCAAAAGCAATGCCCCCTCACAAGATGCAAGCGCCCGGGAAACTTCGTAAGTAAAGTCTACATGTCCAGGGGTATCTATGAGATTCAAGGAATAAATCTGATTATTCTTTGATGTATACGGCAGGCAAATGGTCTGGCTTTTTATGGTAATGCCACGTTCCCGTTCGATCTCCATGGTGTCTAATATCTGATCTTTAAAATCCCGTTCCATAACCACATGGGTCATTTGTATCAGGCGATCGGAAAGCGTGGATTTACCGTGGTCAATATGTGCTACGATGCTGAAATTTCGGATATTTTTCATTATTGTTTATATTATTTCTTTTGAACAATCACCCAAAAGTCTGTTGACTCAATCTTGCTTTGAAATTATAATAAATGAATTATTTTCAAATTCATCCCATAGTTATCCGATAATTATTAATAAATTAAAGAAAAGAGAACGTCTTTTATCAAATTGTTATTAAATATGTCAACCCCAGCACCTTAAGAAGAATATATGTTAGCATAAAAAGAAATGGATGAACACGTTTTAATAGTCGAAGACGATATTGCCATAAAAGATTCTATACACGAATTTATAACCAATTCGGGATACAATTCCATAACGGCTTCCAGTGCGGAAGAAGCGATAGAATTGTTAAAATCAAAACGTGTAAATGCTATAATAACCGATATAATACTACCTGGCAAGGACGGTCTCTACCTTACTGATATTATAACGCAAAAATATGATATAGATGTCATTGTGATGACAGGTTTCAGTGACAAATATTCTTATGAAGAAGTCATAAACAAAGGTGCCAGCGATCTTATCTTCAAACCCTTTCGTTTCGTTGAACTGCTGATAAGATTAAAAAAAGTATTGAAAAATCGGCAAATACTCAAGGATCGTGCCCGGATACTCGATAAATTAGAGAAACTTGCAATAACAGATGGTCTCACAAAACTTTATAATTTAAGGCATTTTTATAATCAACTCGAAGTAGAAATTGGCCGGTGTGACCGCTATGGCCATTCGCTTGCACTTTTGCTTTTGGACATTGACAACTTCAAGCTGTATAATGATTCATACGGGCATCTTGAAGGCGACAAAGTAATGATCAGACTTGGCCAAATTATTAAGTCATGCCTCAGGACAATGGATTCTGGTTATAGATATGGCGGAGAGGAATTTACTGTTATCCTGCCGGAAACAAAAGGTGAGGAGGCAAAAAATGTTGCCAACAGGATAAGGACTGCCGTGGAAATAGAAAAATTTTTTCCGGAACCCGAGAAAAGTGCAACAGTAACCATAAGTATAGGTCTTACTGAATATTTTAAAAAAGAACAACTATCAGAATTGATCAAAAGAGCCGATCAGGCAATGTATAATTCAAAAATCAAAGGTCGAAATAGAATTTCTTCCCTCTTTGTTGAACCAGTTTCTAATCAAGATAACAATGCTTGACCTACCTTCATTTTTTTACTCAACTATTTGACGGGTTCCAAATCATGAATTCATATCAGCAAGAACAGGCCGAATCGCTGTCCATGGTGCAACGCTGCCTTGCGACTCTTTCCGCATCAGAAAGGCAGGCGCTGGAGGTGAAAATTACCGATTATCTACTGTTCCGTGATGAAGTCGACACTTTTCTGTCCGATCATTTCAGCGCCCTTTGCACGAAAAAGTGCTACCTGAACAAGCTCAGTGCCTGTTGCTCTCGCGAAGGCATCATCACCTTTTTCGGGGACGTTGTTGTCAACACGCTGGTTTCTCGCAATGAGGAGATCAATTTACTGCTGGCAACACTCCGGAAACCCAACACCGGATTCAAATGTATTTATCTCGGGAATAATGGATGTATGTGGCGTGTTAAACCGATTGTCTGTGAGATGTTTCTATGTGAACAGGCCAAGAAAGAGGTATTCAGGGAAAAAGCATGGGCTGAAGATGCCTGGGAAGAACTAAAACAACGCAAGAAGCTCTATACCTGGCCAGATCGGCCGGTCCTTTTTGATGATCTTGAACGTTATTTCATGGACGCAGGATATTCTTCACCCCTGATGTACCTGCACAACAGCCCGGGCCTGTTACGGGTAAAACAACTGGGCACCACCCCCCTATCTCGAGTCAAATAGCGTTCCCTGCGGAAGATTGAACAGGGTAAA
>Ga0164318_10002823_pt1 | contig 16261 bp, 16 predicted proteins | sample GuaBasSedimGuay9_FD_113734 | JGI IMG/M metagenome (GOLD analysis project Ga0164318, IMG submission 113734) | Subseafloor sediment microbial communities from Guaymas Basin, Gulf of California, Mexico - Guay9, Core 4571-4, 0-3 cm | ecosystem: Environmental > Aquatic > Marine > Hydrothermal vents...
ACTATTTTAAAGAACCTACTTCTATATATAGAACTTAAAAATTATTTAACCCTACAGATTGTGGGCTAAGTAATCTAAAAGTTTTATGAGAGTGTTTCTTAATTCTTTACGAGGAACTACCTTATCAATTAAGCCACAGGATAAATTGAACTCTGAACGCTGAAAACCTTGAGGTAATTTCTGTCTTATGGTTTGTTCAATAACCCTGGGCCCAGTAAAACCAATTAAAGCCTTAGGCTCAGCAATCATTATATCTCCTAACCCAGCAAAAGAAGCCAAGACTCCAGCCATAGTAGGGTGGGTGAGCACAGATATATAAGGGATATCTGCCTCTCTTAACTTGTAGATTGCTGACGAAGTCTTAGCCATCTGCATAAGAGAAAACACCCCTTCATACATCCTGGCTCCACCCCCGGAACCAGAGACAATAACTAAGGGCTTTTTGGTAGTTAAGGCTAATTCTGCAGCCCGGGTAATCTTTTCTCCTACTACTGAACCCATAGAACCCATAATAAACCGGGAGTCAGTAGCTGAAAAAACTACAGGTTTACCGCCTATTTTTCCTTCTCCGTAGATAGCGGCCTCAATTAAACCAGTGGCTTTTTGGTCTTGGACTATTTTCTCTTGGTAGGAACGAACTCCTCTAAATTCTAAAGGGTCAAGAGAAGCCATCTCTTTGTCTAATTCTCTAAAAGTTCCTTTGTCTAAGAGAAGTTCAACTCGGGGGTAGACTCCTAAGGGAAAGTGGAAATTACAGCGGGGGCAAACCATCTGGTTTACAGCTAAAGCCTTATTAAAGATAGGATGGTTGCATTCGGGACACTTGGTCCAGAGGCCATCAGGAATATCTTTCTTCTTGACTCTTACTATAGTATATTTGGGCTTTTTCTTGAATAAAGGCATAATATCAGTTCAAAATTCAAAATGTAAAATTAGCAATTAACAATTTAATTATTTATTTCCTCGAGCCGTAAGAATACTCTTAGCCACGATAGCACATAATTCTTGACACTCTTGAATAAGTGGTTCAAGACGCTCGGATTTTATAAGAGCAGTACGTTGAATAAGCCTCAGCCAAAAACGAGATTCTTTAAGTTCTTTCAACACGATGCCTAGCTTATGGATAAAATCAGCTCTAGATTCAGCTCCGCGTCCCTCTTCGTAATTGGAACCCGGTGATGTTCCTGAACGCAGGAGTTGTCCACCGATATACCTACCTATAATTGTTTTAGGCAATGTATTGACAAATTTAATAATCTGCGCTGCAAAATCAAGCAAACGCTCTGCTAATTCATCTCCTTTTTTCCTGTTATTTCTAGATCCATCCATTTAAAATGCTAATTTTACATTGATAATTTTAAAATTAATTAGTTTCCATACTTCTTTATCGGAAACTAATTATAGCTTTCTTAATATTAAGCCTGATAAAAACTTGGGATAAAAGTAAGTAGTCTTCTGAGGAAGTATCTTTCCTTCAAAAGCTATCTCCGTTACTGCTGAAATATCTGGCTTTCTCAACAGAAAAGCACAATTCTTATTTTTGGCAATTAGCTTAGATAACTCTTCTATACTTTTAGTATAAAAGAAATCTTCCTCTTTTAAGTCTGTTTTTAGTATATCCTTAAAGACCCAATTATGCAACAAAAATACATCTAATTTTTTATAACTCCTTAAAGAAGGCTTATTTAAGTATTTGGGAATTAAGGACTTATCTTTTAAAGAGAAAAAGAGGATATTTTTGCCCTGAACAAAACCAAAGGAAAAAATCTCAGCTTTATCTAATAAATCCTGCAGTTTCCTAAAAGACTTAACTTCTTGAAAGAAGAAATAAGGTTGTAAAGAACTCTTAAGAAAGTTTAGGTCTAGGTTTTTGTTAATAATGCGGTGAGTGGGAAGGACTAAGAGATTTTCATCCTGAGGAGAAAAATAAGTTAAAATGTAGTCTAAGTCTCTAAATTTATTTAGCTTATGCTTATTCTTACGGAAAAATTTTAAAGCAGTTTCAAAGCGGTGATGGCCATCAGCAATAAATAAAGGGATATTTTCAAAATATTTTTGAATCTTTCTTATTTTCTGGGGTTGAGAAATCTTATAGATTTGATAAAGGATACCTTTATGTCTGAATTTAATAAAGGGAGGTTTATTTTTTAAACTTTTAAAAAGGAGAGTTATTACCTCATTTTTTTTCCTGGGATAAACCACAAATATAGGAGAAAGATTTGCCTGGGTATACTTTATTACCTGGTATCTGTCCTTCTTGGGAGTTGAGTGAGTTTTCTCGTGAGGAAAGATAGAGGCATCCAGGTTAAGGAGGCCTAAAAAACCTATTCTTTTAAAAGTTTTAGAGCCTAACTTAAATTCTTGAAGAGTTAGATAAAAGGCGGATTCTCTTTCTTCAATCAAAATACCTTTTTTAAGCCACTGTTTAAACCTTTTTCCTAACTCCTGATAAGAAGAACCATCTTCTTTAAGGAGAATATGAGAAAAATTGTAGGGCGAGCTTTTTCTTAAAGCCCTTTCTTCTTCTTCAGTAATTATATCGTAGGGAGGGCACACTAAATCCTTTAGCTTCTTAAATAATCGGGGATTATAATGGAGAGCTAAAAAAGGCTTTAGTTTACTTTTCACTGTAAGAACAGGAGTTAGGTTTGAGGTTAGAATCTTTCTTATCTTGGGGCTTCTCTTTATTGCTTTTATTATTATTTCTCTTATAATCAGTTATGTAAAATCCACTCCCTTTAAATATCAAACCACAACCTGCACCAATGAGTTTTTTGAGTTCTCCCCTACATTGAGGACATTCTTTTAAAGGTTCATCATCTATTTTCTGAAAAACTTCAAAGGTATAGCCACATTTTTCACAACTGTAATCATAGTGGGGCATTCTTCCTCCTTATCTAAAAGTTCTTTTTATCTTATCAGCAAAACTCTCAGAAACTCTCTCTCCTCTTAATCTGGCTAATTCCTCAAATAAAGCTTTCTCCCGGGAGCTAAGTTTTTTAGGAATTTCCACATTAACTCTTACGAATAAATCGCCCCGGCGGGAAGAATGTAAATTAGGAAGCCCCTTCCCTTTAAGCCTGAATAAGGTCTGGGGTTGAGTGCCAGAAGGCAGAGACATTTTAACTTTTCCATCCAAAGTAGGCACTTCTATTTCTCCGCCCAAGACTGCTTTTACTAAACTTATCTTAGTCTCAGCTAAAAGGTCATCACCTTCTCTTTTAAATAAAGGATGAGGTTTAATCTTTACAGTTACATAGAGGTCTCCAGCTCCTCCTGGTGCTTGTTCTCCTTCACCTCTAATTCTTAAAGAAGAGCCATTTTTAATACCAGCAGGAATCTTCACAGTTAAAGTTTTCTTTTTCCTCACAAAACCCTGGCCCTTACATTCTGGACAGGGTTTAGAAATTATCCAACCTTCTCCCTTACATTCTAAACAAGTCTGGCCAAACCTGATGAACCCGGCTGATTGATAAACCACTCCCTTACCCTTACAGACCGGGCAAGTTATCTTGGAAGTGCCGGGCTTTGTCCCTTCTCCTCTACAGGTAGGGCAAACTTCACTTTTATAAAAAGTAATGGTTTTTTCTGTGGGCTTAACTATATCTTCTAAGCTGAGTTCAGTTTCTACTTCTATATCCCTTCCCCGAAAAGCTTTTCTCTGAGAAGACCTTCTCCGGGTTGAAGTCCCGAAAAAGTCAAAACCTAAATCTGAAAAGAAATCCTCAAAAATAGAACCGAAACCTAAATCCTCAAATATCGAAGAAAAGTCTGCTCCTCTAAAGATATCCTGCTCAGTAAACCGGGAATCAATCCCGGCATGGCCGTAAGTATCATAGAGTTTTCTCTTTTGAGGGTCAGACAGGACAGCGTAAGCTTCGGATATCTCCTTAAACTTTTCCTCAGCGGATTTCTTTTCACTTTCCGGGACCCTATCGGGATGAAATTTTAAAGCAAGCTTACGATAAGCCTTCTTTATCTCCTCTAAAGAAGCGTCTCGGGAAACTCCTAAAATTTCATAATAATCGCGTTTAGTGGTCATCATCCCACAACATCTAATTGCTAAATTTTAAATTTTAAATTTTAAATTTTTATTAACAGTTTATTTGCCTTCTTCCTTGTAATCAGCATCAATAACTTCGCCTTCCTTTGCTTTTTGGGGTTCTTCTTGACCACCAGAAGTTTCTTGAGTTTTAGTTTCTGAAGAAGTTGAAGAACCTCCTTGAGCCTGAGTCTGAGCCTGCGTAGCTTTATAGACTTCCTCCGCTAACTTATGAGAAGCCCGGGTTAATTCATCCATAGCCTGATTTATCTTCTCTTTATCGTCAGTTTTTAAAGCCTCTTTTAAAGCCGAGAGTTTTGCCTGAATATTCTCTTTCTCGGAAGAAGAAATCTTATCCCCATACTCTCTTAAAGACTTCTCAGTGGTATAGACTAAAGTATCGGCTTTATTTTTAAGCTCAGCCAATTCTTTTCTCTTCTTATCCTCTTCAGCAAACCTTTCAGCCTCTTTTACCATTCTATCTATTTCTTCCTGAGAAAGCTTCTGGGGTGCGGTAATTCTTATAGATTGTTCTTTTCCTGTGCCTAAGTCTTTGGCTGAAACATGAACTATGCCGTTAGCATCAATATCAAAAGTAACCTCAATCTTAGGTACCCCCCGAGGTGCCGGCGGAATACCTACTAAGTCAAACCTTCCTAACTCTATGTTATCGTTAGCCATAGGGCGTTCACCCTGTAAGACCCGGATAGTAACTGCTGACTGATTATCTTCAGCAGTAGTAAAAATCTGGGACTTCTTAGTGGGGATAGTGGTATTTCTTTCAATTAATTTTGTAAATACCCCGCCTAAGGTCTCAATGCCTAAGGACAAGGGAGTAACATCCAGCAAAAGCACATCTTTAACATCACCTTTAATTATTGCTGCCTGAATAGCTGCACCTGAAGCCACACACTCCATAGGGTCAACCCCTCTTTCAATTTTTTTGCCAATGTACTCTTCTACAAATTTCTGCACTATCGGCATACGGGTAGGACCTCCCACCATAATTATCCGGTCAATATCTGAAGGTTTGAGTTTGGCGTCAGATAAAGCTCTTTCCATAGAATATTTTGTCTTCTCTACAATAGGCCTAACTAATTCTTCTAATTTTGCCCGAGTAATCTGCATTACTAAGTGTTTAGGCCCAGTAGAATCAGCAGTAATAAAAGGTAAGTTTACATCGGTAGTAATAGTTGAAGAAAGCTCAATCTTAGCTTTTTCTGCAGCTTCTCTCAACCTCTGCATAGCCATAGGGTCATTGCGTAAATCTATTCCTGTATCTCGCTTAAACTCCTCAATTATATAATTCATCAGCGCTTCATCCATGTCGCGTCCCCCAAGTTGGGTATCTCCACTGGTTGCCTTAACTTCGAATACCCCCTGAGCCATCTCCATAATAGTTACATCTAAGGTTCCTCCTCCAAAATCAAAAACTAAAATTTTTTGCTCTTTTTCTTCTTTACCTAAGCCGTAAGCTAAACAAGCAGCAGTTGGCTCATTGATAATCCTCAAAACTTTAAACCCGGCAATTTCTCCAGCATCTTTTGTAGCCTGACGCTGATTATCATTAAAGTAAGCAGGACAAGTAATTACTGCCTCTTTTACTTCTTCGCCTAAGTAGGCTTCAGCATCACGTTTGATTTTCTGAAGAATAAAAGCTGATAATTGCTGAGGAGTATATTCTTTTCCCATTATCTTGTATTTGAAAGTAGTACCCATCTTACGCTTAAAGCCGGTGACTGTGCCTTCAGGATTTATTGAAGCCTGTCTTCGGGCTGGCTCACCGACAAGGAGTTGGCCATCCTTGGTAAAGGCTACATAAGAAGGAAAAGCCTTTCCTCCACCCACGGTTGTGCCTTCGGCTGAAGGAATTATTGTTGGACGGTCACCGTCCATATAAGCAGCAGCTGAATTAGAAGTTCCTAAATCAATACCAATTACTCTAGCCATATTAACCTCCTTCTTTATTTATTGCTTTCCTCTATTTTTTCAGTTTCTACCTTTTTAGGTTTCACTGAGACTTTTACTTTAGCCGTTCTTAAAACTTTATCTTCATAGAGATAACCTTTTTGAATCACCTCAATTATTGTATGTTCTTCTAAGTCCTGCCTTTCTTCAAAGAATAAAGCTTCGTGAAAATGAGGGTTGAATTTACCCTGGGTATCTATCTCTCTTAAACCTTCTTTTTCTAAAAAGTTTTTAAGCTTTGAATGAATCATTTCTAAGCCCTGCTGAATTTTCTCTTTATCTAAAATATTCTCTAAAGAATTCAAGGCTACCTCTATTTCGTCTAAAAAAGTAACAAACTCTTTTAAAATTCGGAAATTAGCAAATTTTAACAATTCTTCTTTTTGCTTCTGCCAGGCTTTTTTAGAATTCTCATATTCAGCGTATAACCTTAAATACTTATCCCAAAGAGCATCTTTTTCTTTAGCCCTTTTTTCCAAATCCTCAAATTCCTTCTTAAGAACGGTAATTTTCCCCGAATCTACTTCTTTAAGCTGTTTATCCTGAGTTTCTGCCTCTTCTTTTTTAGCCTTTATTTCTTCGTCCTTCTTCATTTTAGAAATTCTCCCCTTAAAAAATTATCTTCTAAATAATTCTTTAAAGCTTTCAGCCGGGATATAGTAAAAGAATAATTCATTCTTATTGGCCCTAAAACACCTAACAAGGCTCTCTCATCTTTAAAAGGGCCCAAAGAAGAAAGAACCAAAGAACAATTTTTTACCTCCTCTAAACCTATCTCCTCGCCAATTAATACTTTTATATCCTGAGTTAATTTCCTTTCTAAAAATTTTCTGAATAAACTCATTTTCTCTTCAAAGGCAGTAAAGATATTCCGCAAAGTAGTAATATCTTCAAATTCCGGCTCCTGGAGTATAAAGTGAGCGCCCCAAAAGAAAAATCTGTCTCTGGTTTTGCTAAGAAGAGTAAACCCTGCCAAATGAGTGAGTTTAGAAATTATAATAGAAGCTTCCTCTAATAAATCATCTAATTCTTCTATATAATTAATGCTCTTCTCTATTAAAGAAAAAACTTCTTTTCTATCAGGAGTTTCCTCCTCCATTAAAGAATCCACATAATAGCGAAAACCACACTGAGTAGGCACTCTTCCTGAAGAAGTATGGAGATGAGATAAATAGCCTAAATCCTCAAGCTCAGACATAATGTTTCTCAAAGTGGCTGAAGAAAAGGGAAGCTTAAATCTTTCTCTTAGATATTCAGAACTTACCGGCCTTCCTTCTTCTATATAGCTCTTAATAACTAATTCCAAGATTTCATCCTGCCTTTTCTGATGGTCTAAGTATCTTACCATCCTTACCCCCTCTTTTTAGCACTCTCAATATAAGAGTGCTAAATATATTAGCATAAGTTTAGACTTTGTCAAGTCTTAGACTTCTTACGTAAGTGCCTTTCTAGCAATGCCTTATATTTATCTAACTGCTTTATTAAAGCCAGAAAAGTCTTGTTTATAGCTAAAACTGCGCTTTCGTATCTTTCCTCAGCTTTTAAAACCTTGCGGGGTAAATAGAGATTAGCTGATACTGAATATCGCTCTTTATGAGGGTTCTTTTCTAAGTGCAAAGAAAGATGAATTGGATCCTCATTCTTAAACATCTTTACCCTTTTTTTAATTTTTTCTACATCTTTATTAATTATATCTTCTAAATACTCAGATTTCTCCATATTCTTAAAAGAAACATCTACTCGCATAAGCCTCCTTTCCTTAATATAGGTTAAGATTTCTCAAAAATTACTTCTTTATTCTTTAGCTTAGCAATTAGTTTATCCTGCTCTTTAAATTCTCCTGCTAAGAGTTTTCTGCTTAAGGGGTCTATTATAAACTTTTGGATTGCTCTTTTCAAGGGTCTTGCTCCATAATCAGGGGAATAACCTGTCTCAGTAAGAAATTCTATAACTTCTTCCTCAACAACTAAATCTATCTTCTTTGCTTTAAGTTTTTCTCTGACTGGTTTAAGTTGAAGCTGGACAATTCCTTTAATTGCTGATTTACTGAGTTTTCTAAAAATAATAATCTCATCTAAGCGGTTTAAAAATTCTGGCCGAAATCTTCTTTTTAACTCACTGTGAATCTTTGCCTTTATTCCCTCCCAGGAAGCTCCAGCCTCCTGAAAATATTCTGAACCAATATTAGAAGTTAAAATAATTACGGTATTTTTAAAATTGACAGTTCGGCCTTGAGAGTCAGTCAATCTTCCTTCATCTAAAACTTGCAGTAAAATATTAAAGACTTCCGGATGGGCCTTCTCAATCTCATCAAAAAGTACTACCCGGTAAGGCCTTCTTCTTACTGGCTCAGTAAGCTGGCCTCCCTCTTCATAACCTACATATCCGGGAGGAGCTCCAATAAGCCGAGAAGTAGAAAACTTTTCCATATATTCAGACATATCAATTCTAACTAAAGCATTTTCGTCATTAAATAAAAACCAGGCTAAAGTCTTAGCTAAATGAGTCTTTCCTACTCCAGTAGGACCTAAAAACATAAAAGAACCTATCGGCCGGTTAACATCTGATAACCCTGCCCGGGCTCTTCTTATACAATTAGAAATAGCTATGATTGCTTCATCTTGACCTAAAACCCTTTCTTTTAAAACCTCTTCCATACGAATAAGTTTTTTAACTTCTTCTTCCATAAGTTTGGCAACCGGTATTCCTGTCCAGCGAGAAACAATTTCAGCAATATCTTCTTCGTCTACTTCTTCTTTTAAAAGAGAACCTTCTTTTTGAAGCTGTTTAAGTTGTTGATTAAAATCAGTGAGTTTTTTCTCCAATCGAGGGATTTTACCATAACGAATCTCAGCTACTTCATCAAGTTGAGCTTCTCTTTCTAAATTCTTTTCTCTTATTTTTAAAGTCTCAATTTCTTCTTTCATCCTTCTTATATTAGAAATCAGCTCTTTTTCTTTCTGCCATCTTGCTTTAAGAGAATTTAGTTCTTCTTGTAAGGAAGCTATCTCTTTTTCTACCTTCTTCAGACTCTCTAAAGAAGCAGGGTCTTTTTCTTTTTTAAGGGCTTCTCTTTCAATCTGAAGTTGAAGAAGCTTTCTTTGAAGAACATCTATCTCTTGAGGCTGGCTCTCAATCTCAATTCTTAACCGGGAGGCAGCCTCATCTATTAAATCTATTGCTTTATCAGGCAGAAACCTGTCACTTATATATTTATCAGAAAGAACAGCTGCGGAAATTAAAGCCGAATCTTTTATTCTTACGCCATGGTGGACTTCATACCTTTCCTTAAGGCCCCTTAAGATAGCGATAGTTTCTTCTACAGTGGGAGGCTCAACAATTATTGGTTGAAACCTTCTTTCTAAAGCCTTGTCTTTTTCAATGTGTTTTCTATATTCATCTAAAGTAGTAGCCCCCACACAGCGCAAAACTCCCCGGGCTAAAGCTGGCTTAAGCATATTCCCGGCATCAATTGCTCCTTCAGCTGCTCCTGCTCCCACTAAGGTATGGAGCTCGTCTATGAAAACAATAATTTTTCCTTCTTTTGCCTCAATTTCTTTTAAAAGAGCTTTTAGCCTTTCTTCAAACTCTCCTCTAAATTTTGTCCCGGCAACTAAACTCCCTAAATCTAAAGCAATCAATCTTTTTTCTTTCAGGCTTTCAGGAACGTCGCCGGAGGCTATTCTCTGGGCTAACCCTTCTACTATGGCGGTCTTACCTACTCCTGGTTCTCCAATAAGCACCGGATTATTCTTAGTTCTTCGGCTAAGAACCTGAATTACCCTTCTTATCTCTTCATCTCTTCCGATTACTGGGTCTAATTTTCCTTCAATAGCTTGTTGAGTTAAATCCCGGCTAAATTTCTCTAAAACCTGATATCTTTCTTCAGCATTAGGAGAATCAGCCTTCAGGCTTCCCCTTAGCTCTTTGATTATTCTTATCAAGTCTTTTCTAGAAAACCCTTGTTTTTTTAAATAATTTCCTAAGAAATCGTCTTCGGCTAAACTAAGAAGAATGTGTTCTAAACTTATAAATTCGTCACCCAGGCCCTTAGCTAATGAAGAAAGTTTACTGAAGCTACGATTTAACTCTGAAGAAAGATAAGGCCCAGAAAAAGTTCCTTCTATCTTGGGCAACTTATCTAAAAACTCTCTAGTTTTTGATTCTAAATCAATAATGTTTATCCCTAACTTCTCTAAAACAGAAACAGCTATATTTTTTCTATCCTCGAGAATAGCTAAAAGAATATGCTGAGGATAAAGGGCCTGGTGGCTAAACTCCTGAGCTAAATTTACAGCCTTATTTATAATATCTTGGGCTTTCAAGGTGAATTTACTTAAATCCATAGAGAACCTCCTCTAAATTTAGGCAAAAAGAATCTTAATAAAAATATCCCGGCTAAAAAACCTCCAACATGAGCCCAGAAAGCAACCCCCGAGGCAAAGCCTATGCTGAATAAAGCTAAAAGAAGTTGATAAATAAACCACAAACCTAAAAAGAAGAAAGCAGGAACTTCTACTATCTGCCAGAATAAGAACCAGGGGATTAAAGTAACTATTCGGGACTGAGGAAACATTAGAAAATATGCTCCCAAAACTCCAGCTATAGCTCCCGAAGCTCCAATTGCCGGAATTGTCGAATTTATATTCATAAGAAAATGAAAAAAGTTTGCCCCTAAACCACAAAGAATATAAAATAAGAGAAAATTAACACGCCCCAGCCTATCCTCTACATTATCAGCAAAAATCCAGAGATAAAGATTATTACCTAAAAGATGAAACCAGCTTCCATGTAAAAACATATTAGAAAATAAAGGGACTATTTTTTCGTCTAAACTATAATCTAAAAATAACTTAGCAGGAACAAAACCAAACTTAAATAAAAAATCTTTAATAGACACCCCCTGCCTAAGTTCAAGAAAGAAGACTAAAAAATTTATTATAATTAAACTTACAGTAATTAGAGGCGTCTTACGGTGAGGGATTGTATCTTTTAAAGGTATCATTTTACTTTCCCCCTTCAGTCTGGAAATTATATTTAAAAAATTCCTCCTGCCAGCCAGAATCAAACCTAAACTTTTTATTCAACATCAATTTTAATCTCCTTTTCCTTCTCCTCTTCCTTCTTAGGGAGAGTAACCTTCAGAACCCCGTTTTTATAGACTGCTTTAATCTTATTAGTATCCACTGCTGAAGGAAGAGCAACCTCTCTGTAGAAGTTTCGAGAAGCTCGCTCTATCCGATGATAATTCTTTCCTTTTTCCTCTTTCTTCTCCTCCTTTTTAGCTGAGATACATAAAGAATCTCTCTTCAAAGTGATGTTTATATCCTTCTGTTCTAAACCCGGTAAGTCTGCCTCCACATAGATGTTATCTTTATCTTCAGAGACATCCACAGAAGGTGCATATACTGTCTCTAACTCCTGAGGAAGCCTTCCAAAAGAAAAGTCAAAAAGTCGGTTAATCTCATCCTGAAGCTGTTCTAATGCTCTCCAAGGATTATCTGACCATCTTACCAGCTTCATAGTCTCACCTCCTTTCTTTTACCGGCTGGCAGGAGGAATTTAGCACTCCTATTATTAGAGTGCTAAAAAGAGAACAAAAAATTTTAGATTTCCCCGCTTATTTCAAAGAAGACTTTAATCCCTTTTATATTTATTCCTTTCTTATTCATAAGATATTTTATACACTCAACTTTTTTTATATCTTCCTTAGAAAAAAGCATTTTTTTCTTCCCTACCTTTTTAGGTTTAATTATGCCTTCTTTTATAATGCTTCTTAAAGTCCAATAAGGAAGATGGGCCATCTTACAAACTACTTCAATGGGAAAAACTGGCTCATCCTCCTCAATTTCTACCTCAAAGTCCTTTTCTATCTCCTCTAAGAAATCCTTAAAAAGTTTATCTATGTGCTTTTGGACTTTCCTTCTCATCCCGTTTAAGTATATACCATATTTTTAAAAATTTGTCAAGATTTTTTTAAAAAAATTTTTAAAATTTTTTATTTAAAAATTTAAATTTTTTGAAGATATTTCAAAAAATTTAGAAATGAAGAAGTTTTTTAAGCTGGAGATAATCCTGCCGGGGCAGACGAAGTTTAAACCTTATTTTGTTATCTAAATATTCAGAAGAAAGAATCTGGGCTTTCTTGTAAATAAAATTTAGAAGTTCTGCCTGAGAATAACTGACTATAACTTTAACCTCTACAAAACTCTCTAATATCTTCTCTTCAATTCTTTTTATAAGAGAGTCTAAATTCTGGTGGTATTTTGCTGAGATGTATAAAGCCTCAGGATATTTCTTCTTTATTCTCTCTAAATCCGAAGAATTTAACTTATCAATCTTGTTAAAAACATAGAAAGAAGGTTTATCGCCTAAACCTAAATCCCTTAAAATATCCTCTACCGCCCTAATTACTTTTTCAAAGTTGCTTCTACTTATATCTACCACCTGTAATAAAAGGTCAGAATATTCTAACTCCTCTAAAGTAGCTTTAAAAGCTTCAATCAGTTTCTGAGGTAAATTATGGATAAAACCCACAGTATCAGAGATAACTACTTTTTCTCTTAGCTTAAGGTCTCGGGTTAAAGGGTCTAAAGTAGTAAATAAAGCAAAATCTGCCTTTTGGTTTTCTCCAGTAAGAGAATTAAGAAGAGAGGTTTTGCCAGCATTAGTATAGCCTATAAGAGCTACAGTAAACACTCCTTCCTTCTTCCTCTTTTTCCTTAATATCTGCCGATAATTACGAATATTTTCTAATTCTTTTTTGAGTTTAGTGATTCTTTCTTCTATTCTTCTTCTCTCAATCTCTAACTTTTTTTCACCTGGCCCTCGGGTGCCTATGCCTCCACCGAGACGCGAAAGAAATATTCCTTTACCTTTAAGGCGGGGCAAAAGATATTCCAGCTGAGCAAGTTCAACTTGAATTTTTCCTGTAGAAGTTTTAGCGTGTTGGGCAAAAATATCTAAGATAAGTTGTGTTCTATCTATGGTCTTTAGGCCAATTATATCTTCTAAATTCCTCTGCTGAGTGGGAGATAAGTCGGTGTTAAAAATTACCACTTGAGCCTTCTTCTCCCAAGCTAATTGGGAAATCTCTTCAGCCTTTCCTTTGCCTACAAATAAGGAAGGATTGACCTTCTTTAGAGAAACTTTTACCACTTCAACAACTTCACATCCACAAGAACTAACTAACTCCCGGAGTTCTTCTCTTTCCTCTTCAAAGCTAAACTCCCTCCTTTCTCTCTCTTTAAAATCAATAACTACTAAAAGAGCTTTTTCTTTAGAAGGAGACGTCTCAATTAACTTTTTTGCCATCTTTTATCAAAGTCTTTCTCTAATTTTAGAAGCTACCTCTTCAAAAGTTAAACCCTTTACCTCTACCCACTCTATTCTTTTATCCTTCTTAAACCAGGTATATTGGCGTTTGGCAAAATGGCGGGTATTTCTCTTAAGAAGCTCTTTTGCCTGTTGTAAAGTGTATCTTCCCTCTAAAAAACCCTTTATCTCCTTTATCCCTAAAATCTTCTCGGCAGTCTTACTCAGATTTAATTTTAAAAGATACCTTACCTCATCTACTGCTCCCCTTCTGAACATATCTTCTACTCTTTGGTTTATTCTCTCATAAAGAAGCTTTCTTTCTAAATACAGGCCAAATATCTTTATAGGAAATTTTCCCCAATAGCCTTTAGCTTCTTTTTGCCTCAAAGATATAGGCTTATTAGTCAAATAATAAACTTCTAAAGCTCGGATAATTCTTTTTAAATCCTGAGGGTTTATCTTTGTTGAAGCTGGAGGGTCTACCTCTTTTAATTTTTCATATAAAGAACTTACTCCCTTTTCCTGAGCTATTCTTAATAAATTTTCTCGCAATTGGGGAGAAGAACCTCCTCCTTCAAATATGCCATCTAAAAGAACTTTTGCATAAAGGCCACTGCCCCCAACAAAGATAAATCTTTTCTCGGGATATTGAGTTATTATAGAATCCACTTCCTTTTTAAACTTATAAACATCAAATTCTTCCTCTACAGAAACAATATCTACCATATGATGCTTTATTTCTTTTAGGGCTTTATCATCAGGTTTATCTACTAAAACCCGGGGTTCTTTGTAAACCAACATCGAATCACAAGAAATAATCTCTGCACTCATCCTCTTAGCAAGCTCTACTCCTACCTCAGTCTTGCCTACAGCAGTAGGCCCAATTATAAATACTAAAGGGTAATTATCTCTCATAAACTTCAGTTTTAAAATTACTCAAAAACAGGAAATTAGAATCTAGTTGAAATTTGAAATTTGAAATTTGAAATTTTAACATATCAGGGAAAGATTTGGGCAGGAAAACCTTTATCAAGGAGAGCTTCTACTAAATTTTGAGCTTCTTTTCTTTTTAAGAATTCTCCAGCTCTTACTTTATAAAAAATCTTGCCATTTTCTTTTTCCTCGTCTATATAGGCAGAAAACCCTTTCCTCTTTAAAGAATTAACCAAGTTCAAAGCATTCTTCCTCTCTGTAAAAGCTCCTATCTGAACTATAAATTTAAACCCTCTTCTTTTTAATTCAGCTAACTTGCTGGCCTCAATGCTATCTGAATACCTTTCTTCTAAAATTTTCATGTATTTCTTCTTTAAATCCCAATTGCCTAACTTCTCCTCACAATAAATAAGATGTAAGTAGGCATAGCTCAGAAGTTTACTTTCAGGATATTTATTCAGGAAGTAATTATAGATTTTTTTAGCTTGAGAGTAGTTTCCTTCTAAGTAGAAACTGTCAGCTATCCTGAGAATAGCTTTTGGGGTATATAAAGAAGAAGGGTATTTTTTATAGAGAGAGCGGAAAGTTTCTCTGGCTTTAACTAAACTTCCATTACCTATATAAGCTTCTCCCAATAAAAATAAGGCTTTATCTTCCTCAGAGGAATCTTTATTTAAATAAAGATCGGCCAGCCTTATAGCAGTAGCATAATCTTTAAGGATTAAAGCCTCTTCTATAGCCCGAATTTGGGCAAAAGAGAATTTAAGATTAAGAAGAAACAAAATTAGAAAAACTGTCTTAATTAAGTTTTTATTATTCCCCATTAATGGACTCTAAAGATATCTTTTTTTGTAAATCTAACAATATTTTGTGCCGCCTCTCTTTTTCCTTTAGAGGGACGTCATCTTCTAATTTTAAAGCTAAAGTATTAGGCCGGGGTGAATATTTAAATATATAGGCATATTTAAACCTTACTCTTTCTAAAACATCTTTAGTTTCAGAGAAATCTTCTTCGGTCTCAGTGGGAAAACCCACAATAACATCCGTGCTTAAGGTGCCTCCTACGATCTCTTTATAGTCCTTTACTAAATTGAGGTAATCTTCTTTAGTATAGCCTCTATTCATCAGTTTTAGGATTCTATTTGAACCTGACTGGAAAGGTAAATGTAAGTGTTTTTTTATCTTTTTAGATTTTGCCATTAATTCCAGTAATTGTCGAGAAGTATTTTTAGGATGAGAAGTAACAAAATCCATCTCCTCTATCCCTTCAATTTTTTCTATCATTCTTAGTAACTCCACAAAATCTATAATTTGTAATTTGGAATTTGGAATTTGTCCGCCAACGGCGGATCCGTCTCCGGCGGATAATTTGTATTGATAATCATTAACATTTTGTCCTAAAAGCGTAATTTTTTTTATACCTAATTTAACGTTCCTTTTTACCTCGTCTATTATATCTTTAGGGTTCCTCAGCCGTAACGGGCCACGCACGTAAGGAACTACACAGTAAGAACAGTAATTAGAGCAACCGGTAGAAATAATCACTTGCGCATGCCCAGATTCTATCCTAAAAGAAGCGCGATAAAAATCTTCGTTGCGTAGTTTGTCTTCTAAGTCTATTATTCTCGCACTGCTTCCTGCGTTTTGCGTATTACGTAAATTAGTAGTTAGTGGTAGCTTTGTTTGCTGTATTTTCTCTACATACTCAGGTATTTTATCAAAACAAGCTGGTCCACAAACCAGGTCTATATGCGGCATTCTCTTAAACAATTCCTCTCCCCGGTTGCGCGCCATACAGCCAATAAGCCCAATCACTTTCTTAGAATTAGCGTTTTTTTTCAAACTTCCCAAAAAGGATATTGCCCTATTTTCAGCATGCTCACGGACACTGCAGGTATTAACTAAGATAACTTCAGCTTCTTTAGGCTCACTAACTAAAATATACCCCCTATCTAAAAGAAGCCCACATAAAGCTTCAGAATCCCGGTCATTCATCTGACA
>Ga0164318_10002824_pt1 | contig 16261 bp, 23 predicted proteins | sample GuaBasSedimGuay9_FD_113734 | JGI IMG/M metagenome (GOLD analysis project Ga0164318, IMG submission 113734) | Subseafloor sediment microbial communities from Guaymas Basin, Gulf of California, Mexico - Guay9, Core 4571-4, 0-3 cm | ecosystem: Environmental > Aquatic > Marine > Hydrothermal vents...
AGTATAATCCTAGTGATAAGGATTATAAACTTAGTAAACTCAACTTGGATGGTGATGAGTGGTTCACGCGAAAAGAATTGAAAATTTCAGCACATTACATGGAAAGAAAAATAAAATATATAGTGAATCTAGATAAGAATTTTAAAAAGAAATATATTGTAACTATAGATACTACAAAATACTATAAAAAAAGTGAACTAGATAAGTATAATCCTAGTGATAAGGATTATAGATTTAGTCAGTTTAACTTAGATAGTGATGAGTGGTTCACACGAAAAGAATTAAATATTTCATGGCATTGTATGACAAAAAAAATAAAATATATAGCAAATTTTGATAAGAATTTCAAAAAGAAATATATTGTAACTATAGGTAATGAACATTTCTATAAAAAAAGTGAACTAGATAAATATGAATATACATAATACTATCAACTTAATTATTAGTGATATATCAGCTCTTACAAATAAAGAAGCTTTAGTTTACTTTACTAAAACTCTAAACTCATATTCCGTACAAATAAATAATGGAATAGGGCAACTAGAAGCTTTCAACAATGCCGTTCATGCTCCCACAAGGAAAGTTAATGTTCAAAAACAACAGGAACAGGAGCATATAAAGAAGATAGCAAAAAATAAGAAATATCGAACTCTTGCAAGGTACCAGGATATTGTAGTCGAGCAAAGAGCAATAAGTGTTTCATATGAAAAAATAGCAAAATATCTTAATTCCCATAAGATAATGCGACAAGATTTTACATTTAATCGCCAATACATATATGAATTTTGTAAGAACAGGGGAATATCATGAGTAACAAATTTAAAAATAAGGATAAAAAATGAAAAAGATTATATTAGTTTTAATGTGTGTTGGTTTGCTTCAAGCAAAGATATATAGAAGTTCTCTAGCATATTTTGATAATGGGGGAAATAAAGATAAAGAACTACTAGCATTGCTACAAAAAGATGATTATTATATATCTGGTAATGTCTACTTACAAGATAAAAAAGATATAAAAGTTCAAAAGAAAATTTTTAGTGAACCTGATAATCCTATTGATATAGAGAATTTACCTGAAATATTAGTTCCACAATGGGATAAAACACTACCAATGTTTATCAAAAGTGCAAAAGTTTTTAATAATCCTGTATCTGCTTATCAAGGATTATTTATAATAAACTCTTTTTATGGGAAGCAATCAAAAACTAAAGAGTTTAAAGAATTAGCAACTGTTTTGTATAACAATGAAAAGAATATATGTATGTCTCATATTTTTTATGGAGAGATATTTGAAAAAGGATATAACACTAAAGTTGATAAACAAAAAGCATTATCTATATATTTAGAAGCTGATAAATCAATGATTTGTAAGGGTTGGGAATCTAGTGTATTAGGTGGAAGAATTTATAAATTACAAAGAGAGCTAAAGTGAGTATATATTTTAAAAAACTAATTAGTCTTTTTCTTATTGTAATCATAATACCTACTCAAATATTTGCTAAAAATAATATCTCTCATGAGATAGAAATAGAAAATACTTTGCACATTTTTAGTGGTTGGGAAGGTAAGTGTGTAAGTGGTAAAAAATGGGATAGTTCTTATATGAGTGACCCTATGACAATTATGAGTTATGCAATGATGGCTTATAATTCATATACACAGGTAAATGGAACAAGTCTTGCAGATGAATATGGAGCTTGGAGTGAAGGTGTATCAGAAGGTGCAGCAGCTTCAGGTAGTACAGGACAAGCTATGACTAACGCAAGTAGTAGCAGTAGTAGTGCTTTTTCTAATAGTAATGGTGATTTTCTTGGTATTACAAAAATGGATATTTTTATAGTTAGAACAGCTATGGTTCTTGCAGCACCTGAAGAATCTGATTATGACTTAGCTGATAGACTAATGAAAGGTTATCTAGGACAAGGAGATGATACAGCAGCACAAGCTTATAATACTTGTATGGCTTCAATAGGTTTAAGTTTTCCTAATATGTTAGGTTGGAGTATGGACGAAAATTCAACAAGTGAAAATCTGAAAGCTCCATACGAACACCCTTTAAGAATGACAACTGAACAATTAGCTTCGATTGCTACTGTTTTTGGAGAAGACTATGTTATTGAAAACTATATGTATAATACAGAAGACAATATACTACTTAATGTAATAGCTCTTAATGGACACTCCTACATAAAAGCAGGAGAAGTAATATGTGCAGGTATTAAAGTATCAAAAGCTATGGCACACAAGAATAGTAAATCTAATAGTGCTTCTGGTGGTGGAAAAGGTATGGCGATTGCTATGATGGCAGTTAGTATGATTTGCCCTGTTTGTGGTTTTGTACTGAAGGTTGTTATGGATTTATATTCTAATATGCTTGCTTCTATTAATACTTGCGATAATGAACAAGATGCTATGGAGCATAGTATGTTACATTATAAAACTCATAAGTTTTTAAGTCATGATCAATGTCACTTAGCTGATACTTATTGCGATAAGGAATCTTCTTGGCTAGGTTGTGTAAGAAAAGGCTATGATTATTGTTGTTATGACCAGGTAACTACTAAAATCTTTGCCGAAGGTTTAAAAGCACAACTTAATAAGAATTGGGATAGTTGTGTAGATATAACAGTAAATGATTTAAAAGATATTAGTTTTAGAAGTTGTAGAGAAGGTGAAATAGCACATATTAATAAATGTTTTCCTATGGGTAAATATGATGAATTTCAAAAGGCACTTTTTAAACAAGCAACTAAAGGAATTAGTATAGAAGGATTAACAGAACAGGTAATAAATAGTATGGCAATAGATACAGATCATAAAAAGAAGGAAAAATAAAAATGAAAAGAATAATTTTATTACTCATAGTACCAATTTTATTATTATCTAATAATAAAATTATTATGGAGAAAAGAAAAACAATAGTAACTATATTTACAGAAGAAGCAGGCAAAACAAAACTTGTAGCAGGAGTAAAATTTGGTACAAATAAGCTTATAACTTGTGCTCATAGTTTTTTAAATAAGCATGATAATTTTGCAATAATAGATACCTTAGTACCTGATTCAATACCTAAATCAATAGATAAACCAAAGATACTAGCTATAAATTATAAAAAAGATATCGCAATAATATTAGTACCTGGTGCAAATTGGAAAAACTCTTCTAAATTATCTAAGTTAAAATTTACTAAAGATGATTTAATTTATGCAATTGGTTCACCTATTGGGAAGCAAGGTGGATTAATAACTGTTGGAAAGTTTATTAAGGAAAATTCATGGCGACTTCATAGTGATGTACTTATAGATCATGGAAATAGTGGTGGAGCAATACTAGATAAGAATGGTGATTTAATTGCTATTTCTAATAAAACAATAATATTAAAAGCTACAAGAGAGAATCTAGGTACTTACGCAACAAAGATAAGTAGTATTTATAAAGTGATGGAATAAATAATGGACCCTATATATATAGAAATTATTTTAATATTATCAGTAATTGCTATATTTCTAGGTATCTATATTATTTATCATATTATTTTTAGAAAAGAATATATGTTAGATTTAGAATTTGAAATTGACCATTTAATAGAACAAAAATTAATAAAATTTGAATCATTCCTGGAACTTGAAAAAGAATCACTATCGAAAGTTAGTAGTACACTAGAAAGTATAGTATTTAGTTGTAGCACTATAGAATCTAAAATACAAAAATATGAATATCAAGAGATAGAACTTTCAGAAAAAATTATAGCAAATGAGAAGCAAGCTAAAATAATTCAAAATTTAACTCAAAAACTAAAAAGGATACAAACATGAGAGAAACAGAAATACCACTAGACCCATTTTTTAAAGCTACTATTATAAAAACTGAACAACAATTATATACAAAGAGTATAGGACCTGTAAGAATTGATAATGGTAATGTAACTTATGGTGAGAAATTCAGAACTAGGATCAATACTCAATTTGGGACTCTTTATTTGGGAGATATTATATTGTTTAACGGTACTATTAATTTAATAGATTTTATCGCACATCTGAAAGCATTTACCACAAATAAATTGGAAGTATATGAAAGAGTAGATGAAGAAAATAGTAAAAAGATTCCAATGAAATATATTTTTACAGAAAATGCCAACTATGAGATGATGATAAGTTCAAAGCATGGTGGAATTGAATTATCAATTTCATCTTCAGAGCATGTTATTTATTTATCCAAAGTAAAAGTAGAAGCATTAACCATGAAGCTTAATAAAATAAATAATATGGTTGATATTGTTTAAATGCTTGGGAGTATTAGATCACAAGCACAGCAAGTTTGGCACAAAATAGATGGAATAAATACATCAAAACGAGATAGTCGAGAAGATAGTTCACATGTTGGACAAAATGGACATAAAGTTTCAGAAAAAGTTCATTCATACAAAAGTAAACACCAAATTATTAGAATTTCTAAAGATTTACAAAAACATGTAAGAGCAAATTTTAATAATAAAGATATGCAGGCGATAAACAATGAGCAAATGTTAAGCTTTGTGCAATCTAAAATTGATAAAGGATTAGCCCGTGAAAGTATATCTACATATATATCACAATTAGAAAAAGTACAGATTGGACTATCAAAAATGGAACAAAAACAAGATTCACATAATGATTTATTCAATAGAAAAGGCTTGATCCAAGCCAGAATAAATGCAAATACTTATTCTGCAAAATCAATACATGAGAATAGAGCATATATTAATCCAATAGCAATACAGTCACATATAACAAATGCCAAATCTAATTTATCATTTACACTACAAAATAAATATGGACTTCGAGTAGCAGCTGCAACAAATATAAAGAGTAGTCAATTAAGAGAAAATAATACATTATATTTCAAATCTAAGGGTGGAAAAGAAATGAGTGTACAAATAACACCAGAAATTTATAAAGATTTAAAAGGTGGACATTATCAATCATATAATAGCTATGTAAAAGATTTTAAAGAAGCAGTTAGTAAAGCAGGAGAAAAATGGCAAGGTACACATGGCAATAGATACAGTTATGCACGAGATAGAATTACAGAACTAAGAAAAGAAGGATTATCCAAGCAAGAAGCACACTTGCAAGTAAGTTCAGAACTAGGGCATACTAGAGAAGAAATTACTGAGTATTATTTGAAATAATACTTATTTCTAATCTAATTTATTTATGGTAAATAAATTAAGCCACCTTTATCTTTTGCATGTTTAGTGCTTTTCCTTATAACCTTAGCATGACCATGATAAGGGTTACCAATTTCTATAAACTTTATAATACGTTCTGCATTATGTCTTTTAGAATATGTATCATCACTAAATGAAGAATTACTTCTATCTGTTTTAAATAAAGCTTGAGAGTAGTCTTTTGGATTATCTGTTTCTATTATATTTATTAACCATGATTCCATCATATCATCATTAGATGGACCTGCAAATGCAGATAATAAAAATAGTGCTGCTCCTATACCTGCACTTCCACTACTTGATGCACCATTCATATGTGAAAAATTCATTCCTATAGTACCAATACTTCCAGCTTGTAATTGAGAAGTATATTGAGAAACGTTACTTTGCTTACGTTTTAAAAGCTTTATATTTTTCTTTTTCACTAGAAATAGATTTTCTAAATATATAATTTTATCACTATCTTTCATATTATCTACTAGAGTAAAACCCCTTACTTTTAATTGCTTTTCTAAAATAGGTGTAAAGTCAACTACTTGTAAGAATGATTTTAAAACTAATTTATTCTCTTTTAAAGAATTTATATCAAGGTATAGTACAGAATAACCATATTTTTCAATAAACTTTTTATTACTTTTTATATATTGAGCAATACGAATATAATCATTTATTAAATCTTCAAAAGAATTATAATTTTTATTTATTGTTAGCTTATTATCTTCAATACTAGATTTTAGTTTTAAATTATTTTTAGTATTATCAAATATTACTTTATCTACTATTTTTATTATATTATATTTATCAGATATAAAAATATTAGTATTGGTATAACGAAACACTCCTTTTGCACTTCCCTTATGATTTGAAAGTTCTAGTTTAATATTATGATTGTAATCTGCATAATCAGAATCAGTTACTATCCCATTCTCTAAATCTTTTTTAAGTGCTTCAATAAATAACTGTTCATACATATATGTAGCTTTTTTATCTATAAAGTATTTTGTCTTGCTATTTTTATTAAATGTCTTTTTGCTTGGAACACTAATACCATATTCTTCTTTTCCTAAACAACCAGAAAAAATTGATATAATTAATCCAAATAATATAGTATTTTTTATCATTTGTTTTCTCCTATTAATATTTTATTTATAATGTTATCATTTTTAAAATTACTTTTAGCTTTTAATTTCTTTAGTAATTTAGTCTCAAATAAGTCAATATCTCCATAAAAATATACCTGTATCGCCCATATTTACTAGAGAGCTTACAATATGTAATCTTTTTAAGCTATTCCTATTTTTTATGATATTATTACTATATCAATAAAGAAAGGAGGACAAATTGGAAAACCCAGGAACAATAATAGAAGTGTTTAAAGCACTAGATGAAGATGAATCAGCAAAGGTGAAAATATTTATAGCAGAGTTAAATAAAGATAAATATATAGAAATACATTCAGCTAAAGATTATCCCCTTTCATCTTCTTTTTGTGAAGTAATACATGAAGAACTTGAAAAGCAGATAAATATTAACCCGAAACGGTTTAGTTATAAAGACAACAATAAATAAAAGGAAATAAAAATGAGAGAACCAAAAACAATAATAGAATTAGGATTTGAATTAGATGCAGATGAAGCAGATAAAGTAAAAAAGTTAATAGAACTAGTATTTGAATATCAAGAAATAGAAGTACATAGAGCTAGTGACTATATGGCAACATCTGATTTCTGTAGTACACTATATGACCAAATGCAACAAGCTAGTGCAGATGAAATGTACTAATATTATGAAATTATACTTTTATATGTATGTATTTACTTTTTTCATAGTACCTGGTGCTTATCTAAGTACCATGGGAACTACTGATGAAACAATGGTAGTCGCATTAACTACATTAGCACTTGGTATGCTTCTTACATATCTACATAAGCATAGAGATAATGAGAAGCTACAAGAATTTTTAGCAACTTATTTATAGTTAAATAATATTGCACCAATTTGCACACCTTTAGCATTTTAGATGCAATAATAAACAGAACAGGAGAAATTAAATGTTTAGATTAAATACAAAATCCATAGTAGTAACATTAATATTATGGACTATTTTATATACAAATTTTAATATGGTATTCTTTGAAAATGCAAACTTAGATCTATTGGTTCAAGCTGCTTTATTTATAATTTCATATTTAGGTATAGCCACTATGATATTTGTATATACACTAAGAGAAACAGCAATAATGATTAAGTATAAATATCAAGATAAACTTACAGGTTATAGTATAGATGAAATAGTACAGGTAATTCTTATTATATTACACGATAAAGAGCTTTATCTTCATTCTTTTACAGTTGGAGACAATTATATAGAAAAGATATATATTGAGCTAGAAACTAACTTTAGTGCTTAAATAGCCATACTGCTAAGTAGTATGTAGCTAAAGGTAAGACTACAAATAAAACTATAGATAATTGATAATATAGATGTTCTGGAAATTCATCTTTTATATTTATTAATAATGTTAGTGCAAATATTACTGATAAATACATTCTTACTTTATCTGGATATTTATTTACAAGTTTTTCTATTTTCTTATACCAATGTGAGATGATTATCCCTTACTTAAAATATTAATTCTTAATCATCATCAATATAGCTAAAACTGTCATAATCATTATCAAAACAATTATCATCTTCTTCAAATGGATTACAATTAAAATCATAATCATCAGTATCTCCACCACCATTATAAGATGATGTACTTCCGCTAGATGAAGAACTACTACCAAATATAAATGATAGTGTAGCAATAGTTACAATAAACCAGAATAATTTACTTATTCCTGTTGAATTTGAGAGCTTATTAACTATTCTCACACTCAAAGCTCCATATAATACAAATATACCAATACCAATAGCTCCATATAGTAATAGTTCCATAGATTATCCTTTTATATTAATTGAATAATTCTATCATAAAAAATAAGATTAGCTTAAAAGTATGTCAAATTGACATAAAGTCTTATGTAATATATAATTAGATAAACTTTAAATAAATTAAAATAAGGAAGAAAGAATGAAATTAAGAAAAAAAGTATTAACAACAATTTTATCAGTAGCTGCTGCAAGTATATTGTTTAGTGGTTGTGGAGTTAAAGTAGCAACATATGGAGCATCATCAGATAATGTTAATAAATTAAAAACATATAATGCAAAACTAAATGTAAATAATTTTACAGCAACAAAATCAGATAGCTCAATTATGTGTAGAATGAGTGATCCAATCAAAACACCAAATGGAGAAACATTTGAAGAATATGTTGAAAATGCCTTAATTGAAGAATTAAAAATGGCAGGACTTTATTCTAAAGATGCAAAAATTACTTTAAATGGACACTTAAACGAAGTAAATGCAAGTTCAACACCAGGAAGTGCTAATTGGGAATTTTCTGTAAAAGTTTCATCAAGTAATGGGAAAAGTTTTACAGTAATATCAAAAAAAGATTATTCATCAAGTTTCATGGCACACTATGCTTGTAACGATATGGCAGAAGCATTTAGACCAGCAGTACAAAAGTTAATAAGTTCAATTATTAATCACTCTGAGTTTAAAACTTTAACTAAATAAGTATAATTAATATCATATAAAATTAGTCATTTATTGGCTAATTTTATCATTTTCTATATCTGGCATTCTTTTAAGAGCTTTAATTCCTGTCCATAAAATAATTAATATTCCTACTAGTATTAATATTCCAGGGTTTGTTATTTGTTCTATGATTGTTAATTCTTTCATAATAAATTCCTAATATTTTTTAGTGTTAAGTAACAATATCTTTTTTGAAATGGAGATGTGCCACTAAGAGTAATTAATCCAATAACATACTTTATTCTTTATTGGAACTCTAGTTTTTAAGTGTTCAATTTCTCACTGTACTAGCTTTTTAAGACCCTATACGACAAGTCTAATATCTTTTATTTATGTTATCCATTCATTAACTTTTTTATAGGTTAATAACCTTCTAATTCATATCTAAATTCTATCTTTTTGTTAGTTCAAATGTAACAAACAATCATCATTGTAAAAAGTACAATTACTTACAAATTATTTTATATAATTCTGCTTTCTGGCTTTACAGATTTCACTTTTAAAGTTGTAGAAATATCAACTAAGAAACTGATTTTTTTAAATCACAATATTCTGATTCTTTGTTATTTAAAGTTGGAAAGATACAACTAAATTCTTTTGTATGTAATGACATAATTTTTTCCTTATTATTGGTAATATTTTAGCTTTATATTAAAGCAACATCTTTTAATATTTGATATAAAAATCAAGAGTATAAAAGTTCCTATTTCTTATTTTAAGTTGCAAATGCAACAACTATATTCTATACGGCAATACAACCGATTACAACATTAAAAATGTAGTAATATGTTATTGATTAAACAACTCTTTCTTATTTAAGGTTACAAAGAAAAGCAACATCATTCTATACGGCAAATTAACCGACTATCCAAATTAATCAATAATGGAAGTGTGTTGTTGATTAGATAACTCTTACTTATTTTAAGTTGTAAAGCGACAACTATGGTGTGCAAAATACTTCAATCAAAAGCAGTAGGAATAGCTTAAAGCTAATTAGAATTTTTGGGATGAATAAGACAAACACCTTTATCATTGCGGTATGATAAAAAACAACTTGACTACTACGAGAAACGAAAAATATAAAAATATAATGTAGTATTATATTATTATTTTAAGAAAATGTCAAATGATTTTTTTTCTTCCGTGGAAACAAAGGCGTAGCCGAAAAAACGGAAAGGGGCTCAGCCCCGTTCCGTCAAGTTTTTCCTACTGCGTAAGAAAACTTGACGGAACGCCCTCGCCATTTCTAGCACTGTAGCCACTCTTATTTTAGCTTTTAAAGACCAAGCAAATCTTACAGCTTATATTACACTTCTTTTTTGCCCTTTAATTCATATCTTTATCTCTTTTATATCACTATTTCTTATATTTTCATATATTATTATTTCTATAATTATGTGTTATATAAGCAATAATTTGATATTCTAAAATTGATAAAAAAATTAAATATAAGGAAATACAAAAATGAATAAAGCAGAATTAATAGAAGCCATAGCTTCAAAATCTGGACTAACAAAAAAAGATGCAGGTGCTGCACTTAATGCTTTTACAGAAACAGTAACAGAAACTTTAGCTAAAAAAGATACAGTAGCCTTAATTGGTTTTGGAACTTTTTCTACATCAGAACGAGCAGCTAGAGATGGTGTAAATCCAAGTACAGGTGCTAAGATTAAAATAGCAGCTTCTACAGTTGCTAAATTTAAAATTGGTGCAAAACTTAAAGCATCAGTTCGTTAAAAATATTGATACTTTAAGAACCTATAAAATAGGATTCTTGAAGTTTTATTTTTGACCAAGTAACTACTAAAAAATGCATAAAATATTAAAACTTTTAGATCAATTTAATGAATCTTATAAATTAGAATTATATCAGCATAATACAATGCAAGAATTTAATTTAATAGAGATAGAACAATTAAATAAATACCAAAAATATGAACTAAGTTTAGCTCAAGATTATCTACATTTAAATGACTATGATGAACTTAAAAAATCTATCTTAACTAATTCATGGGGTGATTCAGAATATATTGATAATAATGAATTAATTGTCTATATAAAAGATAGATTAAATCAAAAATTATCAGTAGATAGAAAGTACTTTTTTAATGAGCTTATTTTATATTTTTGTGAACAACAAGATAAAATATATTATGCTAAAAAAACAATAGAATATTTAAAAGTATGTATTGATGAAAAGCTAAAATATGAATCTGATTATAATCTTATTCTTAGACTAAGTATGAGAGTTATTATAATTGCTCATACATATAATATTGAAGAGACTGAATTTATAGAGCAAGTGATTTGTAATAATATTTTAAACAGTCTAAATGATAAGGATAATTTTTTTATTTCACTTCAATTTTATAAATTCTTCTTTGGAGAATATGATAAAAAAATGCTTTATTATAATTTATTAGTAAATCAACTTAAAGTATTTGGTAGTGAAATAGATGAAAAAGTTATATCTGTATCTTACTATCCTAGTAATTACTATGCTTCAAAATTAGCAAAAGTTTTTGAACTTGCAAAAAAGGAAAAAGAAGCAAATTACTTTTATGAAAAAGAGATTGATAATGCACTAGTTAGTATCAATAATATTACTCCCAATGAAGCATTTATGCAACAACATATTGTAAGTAAGATATTAGATATATCTATGAATAAGACAATAAAGTATAAGTCAAAAGAGATTAAAGCACTTGTAAAAGAAGTGGCAGATTGTATTAAAAATAATAGTGATAAAGTGTTTACTTCTATATCACCCGCAGAAGACAGTGACATGCAACAAAACTTAAAAGATTTATATGAATTAATAAAGAAAGAATATCTGGATATTAAATATGTAAATGAAAGATTAGATTATCTTTTATTTACTTTCTTATATCAAAATCTTTCTACAGATGCTTTTAATACTTTTAATGATTCACAAGAAGACAAAGGCTTTTTAAGTCTATTCTTTCCGACTGCTACTAGAACAACAGTACATGGATATTCACATAAAATAAAGAATAATGATACTTTTAATTTCTTTAATCATGCTGTTCCACTTTATAATTCATACTTGTTACACCTGGATAATGATTGTCAATGGGTAAACTTGACAAGTACTAGTATATTAGATGAAATTAAAAACACTACAATACTTTTTCAATATAATAAACAGTATGAAACAGCTATTACTCTTTTTAAAGAAGAAAAATATATGGAATTTATGTATATCTCCCCTGGACTAATTGAAAATATCTTAAAAAAGTTCTTATATAGTATAAATGGAGAAGTTATTTCATGTAGAGGTGAGAATATTATGGAAAAAACAATGAGCCAACTGATAGAGGAACTAATTAAAGAAGATGATTGCTATTTAGATAAATACTTCTTGCGTTATATCTCTTTTGTAATTGCTGAATCAGAGGGATTGAATTTAAGAAATGACATTCTGCATGGAAACTATCATGATGGTTATTTCCATAGAGATAATGCAATGTATCTTTATGTTATTCTTTTATTTTTAATGAGATATTTTTATTATGACCAAGACTAAATATATAGGGCTATACATTTTATTTAGATACTTTACTTCTACTTTGGTTTAATGTTACTTATACTTTGTTATAACACTTAATATACTTTTAAACAACTTTGTTATAAAGTGTATTATAAAAGGATTATAACTATGGGAAAATCATATATTATTACAATAGCTCACGATAAAGGTGGTTCTGGTAAAAGTATTACCGCAATGAATCTAGCTACAGAACTATCTAAGACAAATGATGAATTTACTATTGTAGATTTAGATCTAAAGCAGCAACACTTATCAAAATTTAATGCAAATAGAAAAAAGAAACATAATCTTTGGATTAACCAGGTTAATGTAAAAACAATTAATGAGTTAAAAGAAGAGCTTATGAAAATAAAAGGTATTGTTTTAATAGATACAGCAGGACTTGATTCAGAGTTATCTAGAGTAGCAAAGTTTCTAAGTGATTTAGTAATCACTCCACTAAACAATGGAGATACTGAAATGGATGTACTAAAAGATTTTAAAAATCAAATGTCTAGTATGATAGAAAAAAGAGATGATTTAAAATGTATGGTTCTAGTGAATAGACTTCATCATGCAGATACAAAAACACATAAGGCATTTAAAAAATATTTAAAAGGTACAAAAAACTTTAGTATATTTGATACAGTACTTAGAATGAGAAAAGAATATCCCAACACAATGACAAGGGGAACTAGTGTAAGTGAAAAATCTAAAGGTACAGCAGGAATTGAATTTTTAAAATTTGTAGATGAAGTAAATAAGAAAATTAAAAAAGGAATGAGTAATGGCTAAAAATAGATTTGAAGCACTTGATGATAATGAAGAGATAATAACAGAAGCTAAATTAAAAGATAAAGAAGAAACTAAGAGCACTTTTCAAATGAGTGTATATGGAATGAATAGAGAACTTGCTGATAAGATTAAAGATACAGGAGAAAGTACTTCTGGTTTTGCTAAGAGAGCTATTAGGAAGTTGGCTAAGGAAGAAGGGATAATTTAATATTGTAATTACTTTGTAAAAAAGTATAATTTAATATATAAGGAGATAAGTATGCAAAGTTTATTTGAATCAAAATTACCAAAAATGAAGATCGAGCCTTACCATAGAAGGGAAATTAAATATTTGGCTCAACATGAGGTGGGACATTATATTGTTGCTAGAGTACTCGGTTTTAAAACTGGAAATATTAGTTTAGAAATTTTAGATTTTAATGGAGGACATAAAGGTATGGCAGAAATTATATTATTCGCAGAACTTTCAAATATAGATAATATTATTAAATATTTAGAGAATCGTATTATAGTTTTATATGCTGGAGCATTATCCCAAACTTTAAATAATGGAAAAATAAATGAAGATGAAGCAAATGATTTATTATTGAATAAAGGTAGCCAGAATGATTTTGCAAAGATAAGAGAATTAATACATGTATTAAGAGGTATTAAATATCCAAAAACAGTAATAGATGTTCAAGCGAATAATGAACTTGATGAAATAGCTAATAATCTTTGGACTAAAACAATTAAAATAGTTGAAGATGAAAAAGAATTAATTACGGGATTAGCAAGTATATTTGAATCAGATATTAAATATACTGAACAAAATATTATAATTACAGAAAAAGAACTTGATAATATACCTTATATAAAAAAACGTTTTGATTTAATTCTATAATTAATATTAATAATAAATTAAAGCAAAACTATTCAGGATTTGGAGAATAAGTTTAGTGATGGGGATATAGAAAGGTTGTATAAGACTGATAATGAGTGGTAAAATAAAAAGCAATAAATGCTTTATTTAGTTAGCAAAAGGGAGTGTAAAATTAAATTACATTTTATTTTACACCATTATTTCTCTTTTGTCAATAATTTATCTTAATAAGTTAATGTAATTCTTAGTATAAAAAGTAGAAATTCTTTTAAGATTTCTAAAATAAATTTATATTTTAATGGTAAATTATATTTATTTCTTATAAATTTATAAATTCTTTTATATATATTTAAGCTTGCCTTAATAATTAGAATGATTAGTTTACTTAGTAAATATCGATTATATACATATTATACACATACTATACACATATTATACAAGTGCTAGCCCAATATTATTTATGATAATTAGCCATTATTTATGCTATAATCCACGTATTAAGCAAATACCCCCTAAGGGGTTGTAGAAAATAAATAATGAACTCAGCAGAAGCTGGGTTTTTTGAATTATAAGGATACATAATGAAAATTGATGGAATGAAACTTATTGATTACGATATATTAGTAAAAAAAATGGCTATAGAACAAACAAATGATCTAGTAGATAACGATACTATAAATCATGCTGCAATTTTAGTGTCAGAATTAGTTAAAACAGCAAAAACTTCAATTAAACTTTATACTGATAGTTTTTGTAAAGATTTTTATAGTAAAGAAATCGTACGTGATTCTTTTATAGAAGCTGCTAAAAAAAATATCAAATTAGAAATTATTGCAGATAATTGTTTAGCTAGGAATAATATATTAGCTACTGCTTATAAAGATGCATTTGCAGAAAATTTAATGTATAAAGATAATATTTCAGTTCCAATTAAAGCTACTTTTTCATTTGGTGAAGCGATTCTACATAATTTTATGATTATAGATGATAGAGGAATTAGATATGAGCAAGAAAAAAAAGATGATATTTGTAACAATCTTGAAGATGTAAAAGCACGAGCAACATTTAATCGTCCAGAAGATGTTAAACCATTTTTGGAAGCATTTAATAATCGTATAGCATTGCCTTAATTTAGATAGTAGTACAATAATGGCCAATAAATATGACAATAACGCTGGACCATTTATTTGGTTATCTAGTATAGGGAAAAGACTTCAAGATATTCAAAAGTCTGATATACCACCGTCTTTTGCTATATGGCTATTTGTAACACCTTCATTAATATTTAGTATTTTTGATAATATATTCATTAAATTTTTATTAAAACTTGCTATATTTTTATGGATTTTTTTACCAATTATGAATTTTGAAATTATTACTACAAGTATAGATATAACTTCTAATTATTTTATTGCTAATTATTTTTATTCAATTATTAGTTCAACTAGTAAATCTTCACTTATTACTCTTTATTTACTAGCTCCATTAATTACTTTATATTTTAAAGAACATAGTTTAATTATTGAAGACTTTATCTCTAAATATAATCATCATGATTCTGAACCTACTGAACCTACTGAACCTACTGAACCTACTGATCCTAGCAAATCAATATTAGATAATGAAAAAGATTCTTATGATTTAGAAGGACTTTCTTGTCATATGACTAAAGTATTCTCTAATGCTCGTTCTTTAAATAAATTTTATTTTGTTGAAAAATATATTAAATGGACTACAATTATTGGTAACAGAAGAAGAGAATCTTCATCAGATACAAGATTATATGTTCTAATTGTTATCTCTTTGCTAATAGTTGGGATGCCCCTATCACTTTCAAGTCCAGATAGTACTTACTATAAGTTATCAATTGCTATATTTATTTTTATAATGATTATTATTCTTTCTCAAATATTTTATAGTGCTAGGAGTATTCTTAAAATGTATCTACTAAAAGATGCAACAGATGCTGCACATTATTATTATGAACTAGATATAAGTACTGCAAATCCTTTTGTACAAGAACCTACAGTCAAAGAACCTACTGACAAAAAAGCTGCTGACAAAAAAGCTGCTGACAAAAAAGCTGCTGACAAAAAAGCTGCTGACAAAAAAGCTGCTGACAAAAAAGCTGCTGACAAAAAAGCTGCTGACAAAAAAACTGCTGACAAAAAAGCTGCTGACAAAAAAACTGCTGA
>Ga0164318_10002825_pt1 | contig 16261 bp, 13 predicted proteins | sample GuaBasSedimGuay9_FD_113734 | JGI IMG/M metagenome (GOLD analysis project Ga0164318, IMG submission 113734) | Subseafloor sediment microbial communities from Guaymas Basin, Gulf of California, Mexico - Guay9, Core 4571-4, 0-3 cm | ecosystem: Environmental > Aquatic > Marine > Hydrothermal vents...
TGATTGTTAATGCACCATGCCGATAAACATTGTAATAATTTTCAGAAGCCTCAGCCATTTGGGATGGGAAGAGGGGTAGGGAGAAGGGCTAGTGTGCATCTTCCTCGCACCTAATGCAAAACAAGGGATTTAAACCTTTGCTGAAGTGCTCCCGTCGGGATTTGAACCCGAGTCTTCGGCTTACCCCAATTTTCCGTCAACGCTTTACGCGAAGCGGAAAGGGTTGCGAGAGGCCGAGATGATTGGCCGGACTACACTACGGGAGCTTATGCCAGTAATACATGACCATTTTTATCATTTATCCTCCAGAGGCAACCCTTATTATTTTAATCCTGTCCCCATTTTTTAATTTAGAGGTATATGGAATAGGATTATCATCATTGATGATAAGAACTCCATCTGGCAAAAGTTTTAGGGCATTCAGTAAATCTTCACCCGTTGCATCATCCTTTAGCATAACTTTCCTTTCTTTTCCCATCATTGCGACCTTTACTTCCATCGATACGCTAAAAAACATCTTGCCTATTAACTTTACGATTGCTGGGATGGCCGAGTCAGGACTAAGGCGACGGCCTCGAGAGCCGTTTGGCATTGCCAGCGCAGGTTCAAATCCTGCTCCCAGCGCTTTCTAAAATCGAAAGGTTTTTATATGCCGCTATCCCCCTCTCCTCATTTATAAACTTCCAAAACATTTATTGTATGATAACAAGCCTTTGTGTTAATAAAGCGCCCTGATGTGGGCACACATTGGCTCAACGACAATGAAGGAGGAGTGTGTGCATTTTTCTTCCCTTCCCTCCTTCTCCTCCTTGGGTTTATTCTCTTCTTCCATTAAGTATGATGAGACCTCCTCCAATGAGATATAAAAGGAGGAAGGCGGTCATGTTTCTGAAAAGGGAGAAAAAGAAAGCAAGAAAAAGGAAAAGGGATTTTGCAACTTTTATGTCAGTTGATGCAGCTGAATGAAATAGGGATGAAATGTCAGGGGAGAATACATAGAATGCAAGGAAGGCTACAAATAGCAATATAAGCTCCACAATGACCTTATCATATCTGGGCATTATACATATCATGAAAAAATGATATTTATATCTATATGCTTTATTGCGAAATATTTTTTTCCAGCCATGATTCTCTATCTTCCAAAAACAGAAGGATGAGAAGGATATCTATTGAAATCATGAATATCAATGCTAATGGGATAAAAACGTTGCTTGCATAGGTTGCAATTTTCCAGTCCAGGTATCTCTGCTCTATGAGAAGAGTTGCACCGCTTAGGATAGAAATTGTGTATAAAATAGCAATACTCTTTTTATTTTCTATGAAATATGGAACAAAGATTGCAAAGAGCATGATGAAATATTCATAATGTATTTTTGGATAGAGAATGAAATAAAGGAAGAGAGTAAGGCATATTATTTTCCAAGTACTGTAATTTTTTTTATAAGAGATGAAATAAACAGATAAAAGTGAAATGATAAAAAGGGAAATTAATATTATGTTTGGAATCCCATAACCTTGGGAATCAAGTATTCTCCAAAAACTTATCCCTTCCAATTTTCCTCCCTCTCCTAAAAAATAAAATTTAAGATGCCAGATAAATTCTTTAAAAGCGAGAATGAGGAAAGGAATGGTTATGACTAGGGAAACAACTATAATTATAAAAATGTGGTTTAATAGATCCCTTTTTTTGCTTTTTAACAATAAAGGAGGGATTAAAAAAATAGAGTGCATTTTTATCCATACACCAAGGGAGGAAAAAAAAGTGTAAGCATATTTTTTATTGCGGACTAGCAGTAGGAGAGGTAAAAGGAAAAAGAAGACAACAATAGCCTCATCTTGGCGGGCAAATGTAGGAACAAAGAGCGTTGTAGGAACAAAAAGAAATGCTATGGCAGATAAAAAAGCCTTTTTTTCATCAATGGGCGAGAGAAAGTAATAGATGGAAATTACAGTTATTATTATAAAAAGGGAGAAGTAAATTTCAAATGCAAGGGGAGAGCCACCAAAATAAACAGGAGGGACTAAGAGATAATTTATTAAAGGGGGTGTTTGTGTGTCAACATCTCTGTACAACAAACTTCCTTCCAATATTGTTCTCGCCCTTTTTATATACAGCTGATTATCTGTATGGTCTGTAGATGGGTCATTATTAATTGCCTTATCAATAAAAATTTGATCAATGAGAATGAGGGATGAAAGGATGAGTGAGGATAGAATAATGAGAAATATTATTTTTTTTCTCCTATTCCATTTTATAACAAGCATAACAAAGAAAAAGTCTGTAACATATAAATGTTTATAAAAAACAAAATCTTTTAATCCATTGTTGTCTATCGCATATCCTCATGAACAAAAAAGTGAGGAGTTTAATAAACATTTCAATCAGTATTTTATTGATTTGCTTTATTGTCCATATGATTGTAATAGAAAAAATAAAAGAACAATTTTCACATATGATTTTTTTTCTTTTCTTATTGGCTTTAGTTATAGAAAATCTGGGGGTTGCAATAAGCGCAAAAAAATGGCAAATTCTTTTCAAAATGAAAGAAGATATTTCTTTCCTTGCTACATGGAAATATTATTACATTGGCTCTTTTTTTAATGCCTTTTTGCCAACATCTATAGGGGGAGATGCGATAAAAGCTTACTCCATTTCCAAGGAAATAAAAAAGAAAGAGGATGCCTTTTCTTCTGTAATAATGGACAGAATAACAGGTTTAATAGCCATATTATGCATAGGTTCTTTTGCCCTCATTTTGGGATGGGAAAAAATTCCAGAAATAGCTCTCCTGCTCTCCCTTCCTGTCCTATTTCTTCCAATTGCCATAATAATCATAATTTTTAAAACAGATTTTGTTGGAAATATAATCAGCAAACCTTTTTTTTCCAGATTTGGAAAATTGCAGAACTTTGTTAAAAAAATATATGTTTCATTAAAGGGATATGCCTCTCTCCAAAAGGAAATTTTGATTGTACTTTTAATATCCTTTCTTTACCATTTTTTGCTGATTATAAACAATTACGTTCTTTCCCTTTCTTTAGGCTTGAAAATACCGCTTCCCTATTTCTTTATTTTTATTCCTGTGGCTGAGATACTCGTTTTTTTACCAATCACCATCCAAGGTTTTGGAGTGAGGGAAGGGAGTTATGTTATTCTCTTCTCCTCTCTTGCAACAAAAGCCCAATCTTTTGCCCTTGGCTTTTCCGATCAAATCGTTAAAGTTATGGTAAGCATAATAGGTGGAATCATTTATATGCTATCCAGCGTAAAACGCTAAAAAATTTTCTCCTTTATCTCATACATTTTTTTGTTTGATTTTGTATAATAACTTCTTATCATTATCTCTGCCAGAAAACCAAAAAAGACAGTTTGAAGTCCTATGAGCATCAATAAAATCCCTAAAAGGAGGAGAGGTCTGTTTGAAAGCGTCTCTCCATAAAAAATTTTTAAAAGGAGGAGATAAAAATTTATGATGAAGCCTAAAACAAAAAATATGCTTCCAATTCCTCCAAAGAAATGTAATGGACGGGTGGAGTAATCAGCCCAGAACTTGAAATTAATCAAATCAAAGAAACCCCGCAGGAGGCGCCTTGTCCCATATTTCGATTTCCCATGCTTGCGTTCATGATGCCTCACTTTCATCTCTCCCACTTTAAAACCCTTCCATGCTAACAATGCTGGAATGTAGCGGTGCATCTCTCCATATAATTCTAAATCCTGTAATGTCTCTTTCCTATAAGCCTTCAAAGCACAATTGAAATCATGGAGGTGCAAACCCGTAAGCCATCTGGATATTACATTTGATATCTTAGATGGCAGCTTTTTTCTTAGCCATGGATCTTTCCTTTTAAACCTCCAACCACTGACCACATCATATTCATCAAGCATTTTAATCATTTTTGGAATGTCTTCTGGATCGTTCTGCAAATCGCCGTCCATGGTTATAACAACATTTCCTTTTGCATGTTCAAAACCTGCCATTAAAGCTGGCGTCTTTCCAAAATTTCTCCTGAAGCAAATGCATTTCACTCTCTCATCTTTTTCATGCAGTTCTTTTATTTTTTTTAATGTTTCATCATTGCTTCCATCATCAACAAAAATAATTTCATATGTCCCCATGCCATCCATTACCGACGTTATCTTGTCATATAAAGGTAAAATATTGCTTTCTTCATTATATACTGGTATAACAATGCTATAATCCATTATCCCTGAAACCAATAACATACTTAAATATTTAGAGATTATTAAAATGTGCAGGGATATATTGAGAAGGTAGTAAAATTGATGGAAAAGGAGCCAGCATTGGTGGAACTAAAAGGAAAAATTCTGATTGCAGGGGATACACATGGTGATTTGTTTGTAACAAAGGAAATTATAAAAAAATTTATCGATGAAAATTTTGATTATGTGGTCTTTCTTGGAGATTATGTTGATAGGGCTCCATCTGATATTGGCTCTTCTTTACCAAACATTAATTTTTTACTTGAGATGAAAGAGCAGTATCCAGAAAAAATTTTTTTATTAAAAGGAAACCATGAGGCAAATTATGCAATCCCCTGTTTCCCCTATGAATTTGAAAGAGAAGTTGAGCCAGAAATGCATGAAAAGTATGTAGCAATATTTAAACAGATGCCTTTAGTGGCTATGGTAAATAATGTTTTCGCATCTCATGGAGGAATATTGAGTGGATATGGCAGGAAAGCCCTAAAAAAATTGAATAAAAATGATGTGCATGCCATTGAAGCGATAACATGGAGCGACCCATCTATTTCAAATACCATGAGGGGAGCAGGATATCCATATGGTGAAAAGGAGTTGAAAGATTTTCTGGATAAAATAGGGGCGAAATTTTTCATAAAGGGGCACGATTATGCCACATTAGGCATGCTTATCTATGAAAGATGCATAACCATTTTTTCTTCCAGAAGATATGCCTCAATGGGGAATGGTGGTATTTTGGTAGCAGAAATTGATGGGGATGTGAAAAGTATAGGAGACATAAAAATAAAAAATTATTCCGATGGAAAATGGAAGGAATATGAATTAAAGATTGTAAATCTATAAAACTTTCAATTGCACAATATCGTGGTGACGTTTTGCAATCTCCCTTAAAATTTTAATGTTTCTGCCATTTCTTCCAATTGCCTTTCCTTTATCCCTTTGATTTATGGTGACATGAACCTTTGTTCCATCATTTTCTTCTTTCACAACTATATTGTCAAGTTTGTAAGGCTTGAATAAATTTATAATAAAATTTTTTTTGTCTGTATCATATTCAACAAATTTTATTTCTTTTTTAAAAATGTTTTCCAGTCCCTTTATATTTTTTGCATCCCTTCCAATTGCCTTTCCGAGTTTTCCTTTTTCAACTATAAAAGTAATTCTGTCCTCCATCTCCACACAATCCTTTATTGGTGCCTTTGTGAATCTTTCTGCAACAGCAATATACTGCATTTCTTCTTTGGAGAGAGTTATCTTCATCTCATTTCACCAGTTCCAGTATGTTTGATTTGCCCTCATCTATTATACTAATTACAGATATGCCAAAGGGCTTGCCACAGGCATTTCCAAGTTCAATGTTGTTCCCATTGAAAATAAATATTGGCACGTCCTCTTTCATTTCCATTAGTTCTTTTTTTCTCGGGCAGTCTTTGGAAACAATATACATCTTTGCATCTGTCCTCAGCGCCTCTTTAAACCCTATCTTTACTTTTCCAGATGACAAAACCCTACTCAATTCTTTTTCTATATCCATGTTTCTCACTTCCTTATTTTTCCAACGTCGATGGAAAGTTCTATGGAGCCTGTTCCCAATTTTATTGGCTGACCAACAATGACATTTTCTGCTACACCTCTAAGCTCATCTATCTCCCCTCTCCTCCCAGCTCTCAGTAAATGATTGACGGTAATCTCAAATGCAGCCCTTGCAATAACAGAACTTTTTTCACCACTAATTCCCTGCCTTCCAATGGGGCGAACAGTGCCGTCCGATGTCATCGTGTCTGCAACCAGCATAATATGGCGAATATCAACATTTAAGCCTTGCTCCTGCAATGTGCCATATGCCTCATCTATTATTGCATTTCTCGCCGCTTCTATGCCAAGAACATTGTAAATTGCTTGGATGTCATTCGTTGTTGTTCTTGTTTTATCAATTCCTTCCATGGCTAAAATTTCCTCGAAGTTGCTACCCTCCGTATAAATGACATATTCATCCTTTTCTTTCCTAATAATAGCTCTCTTTATTCCCTCTATTCCTTTGATCTTTACTTTTTTAATTTCCTCTGTTATGCGCTGCAATTCCTTATACGTTTCTTCACTTGGCTTTACTTCTATTCCGTCCTTCACTTCATTTACCTTTACTTTGCGGAGAGTCTTTATGCTTTTTACAACATCTTCCATTTCTATATCCTTACGCTCCATTGCTTTTAAATGTGGTTTTACCAGAATTCTCATGTTTTCAAGGTCTGTTTCAATCTCCGCAATATTAATGAGGCGTGTTATTTCTATTTTATTTGCCATCTTTTTTGCCATTTCTTTATTCACTTTATATGCCCCTTCAAGATATACAGTCATCATTGGAGTGGATGGCTCCTTTCTAGCATCAACAATTTCTATTAAACGGGGTAAGCCCAATGTAACATTAATTTCAGCGACACCAGCATAGTGGAAGGTACGCATCGTCATCTGTGTTCCAGGCTCGCCTATGGATTGAGCTGCAACAATCCCGCATGCTTCTTGAGGGTCCATCAAATTTTTATTGTATTCCTGAATCGCTTTATCAATTATCTTCTCCAGCTTCTTCTTCTCGATTTTTTGGTCAACAAGATTTTTTATCAATTCATCAACAATTGCCCTGGGCAAATATTCTTTTCTTTCTGCCAATATTTCTTCTATTTTCTTCCTTAGCAATGCATTTTCTTTTGGCTCTTCTATTTTTGGAGGAGGAATTTTCTCCACTTTTGCAAGTACATCCCTTACTTCCAAATGTCCAACTGATTCTTTTATAGCGGATGCATTGGAGCCCACAATCCTTGCCAAATCTTTCTCGGATGCAACTTTTAGGTCTAAAAGGGAACGATATCCTTTGTCCCACAACAATTGAGCCTTCTTTTTTCCAATCCCCTTTATCTTTTCGAATTCTTCAATCACGTCTTCCTTTGAAGGGGTCAAATAATCCTTTATTATTTGAGCATATTTTTTTCCAACTCCCTTAGCCCTTGCTATCGCTTCCATTGGCTGGAGTTGCAGTTCTGTCAAACTTCTAAATCCAGCTTTATATAATGCCTCTGCTTTTGAAGGACCAATTCCTTTTATTTTTGCAAATTCTTTTATGATTTTTTCTCTCTCACTCTTCTTCTTTTCCTTCTTCGCCTTTATTCCTAAAACATTTAAAGCAGCAATTGCTTCCTTCTCACTTATCCCCTTACTGCATATTTCTTCCAGCGAAGCTTTTTTTAGAGAGGAAATGGTGAAATAGTTTGCAATTTTTTGTGCGGTTTTTTCTGGCAATCCTCTTCGCATCAGCGCCATGGCAGTATCTTTCTTTGCCATTATAACACCTCCTTTAAAATCATATTCACATCCACTGCATTACCACGAATACTCTTTGTGGGGTCGACTCCATCCTCACCATAATTAAATTGGATAATACTTCCATATGTTGTCCTAACTGTTCCATCATCTTCCAATTTTAAATTTTCTAAAGCATTGATGAGACGGCGTTGCATATATCCCGAGCGGGATGTCCTCACTGCTGTATCAACAAGACCTTCTCTCCCACCCATTGAGTGGAAGAAGTATTCTGTAGGTGTCAAACCTTTTTTATAACTGCTGGAAACAAAACCCTTTGCCTCTGCTCCCAGGTCTCCTTTCTTAAAATGAGGAAGAGTTCTATTATTATAGCCACGGTGGATTCTCTCTCCTCTCACTGCCTGCTGCCCAACACATCCAGCCATCTGAGAAAGATTCAACATTGAGCCCCTTGCTCCTGACTTAGCCATGATGACTGCAGAATTGTCCATACCCAGGTGGCGTCCTGCAATCTCTCCTGTCTGGTCTCTTGTTTTTCCTGTAACTCGCATTATCTCCATTTCTAAAGTTTCTTCCAGACTCCTTCCAGGAATTTCTTCCAGCTCACCATTATTATATGCTTTAATCAGCTGCTCTATTTTCTTCTTCGCCTTTCTCAACTGCTCTTCGATTTGCATGCTCGCTTCTTCTGGTATATCCTCATCATCAATTCCCGTTGAAAATCCTATGGTTGTTATTGCTGCTATTCCCATATTTGTTACTTTATCAATAAATTCTCTTGCAGCATCCATTCCCTTTGTTCTTGCTATGTATTCAATGATTACTCCTTTAAAAGCACCTATGCTTCGCTCGTCAATAACTCCTTTTTTCAATACACCATTTTTTATGACAACATAGCTGTCATAGGGGCATTCTTCTTTCTTGCACACATCACAACCAACACATGACTGAGCTTTATATTCCAAATTTATGTCTTTTGGAAGTATCGTGCTGAATATTTCCTTACCACTCATATTTTCCTTCACTTTTCCTCTATATCCAGCAGATGAAAGGATGTAACTCGCATCCCCTCTGCTAAATGTTCTTTGCCTGTAAGTCAGCAAGAAACAGCCAGATATGTGGTCATGGATTGCCCCAATGATGACTCCTCCAAATCTTGGGGAAAGGATATTCTCCTGAACTTTCATCAAAACTTCCGCTTCTGCCCTTGATTCTTCGGACTGCAAAACATGCAAGTTCATCTCATCTCCATCAAAATCTGCATTATATGGTGGGCAGACAGCTAGGTTGAGTCTAAAAGTTTTGTATGGCATTACCTTTACCTTATGTGCCATCATTGACATTCTGTGTAATGAAGGTTGGCGGTTAAACAAAACAATGTCTCCATCTTGCAGTTGGCGCTCAACAACTGAGCCTACTTCCAAGCGCTCTGCAACATCATTGGCATTTTCTTCTGTGACTCTCACCCTTCTCCCATCTGGGCGAATGACATAGTTTACCCCTGGAACATAAACCTTCCCTTTTGGAGGCTTTGGTGAGGGACCACGTTTAACCAATTCAACAGCTTCCTTTATATTATATGGGGTAACTCTTATTTGAACAGTTAATTCTCTAGCCATTTCAATTGGCACTCCTACCTCATTTATACTCAAATTTGGGTCTGGGGAGATGACAGTTCTCGCAGAAAAATTGACTCTTTTACCAGATAAATTGGAGCGGAATCTACCTTCCTTTCCTTTTAGGCGCTGAGCGAGCGTTTTTAAAGCCCTCCCACTTCTATGACGTGCAGGAGGAATTCCCGCCGTTTGATTATCAAAGTAGGTTGTCACATGATACTGCAAGAGTTCCCATAGGTCTTCAACTATAAGCTGGGGAGCTCCAGCATCTCTATTTTCCTGCAATCTTTGATTTATCCTTATTATGTCAACAAGTTTATGGGTTAAGTCATCCTCGCTCCTCTCTCCCGTTTCAAGAGTAATGGAAGGACGTGTACAAACAGGTGGAACCGGCAATACTGTCAGAACCATCCATTCAGGACGTGCTACCTCTGGATTAATGTCCAATAAGCGTAGGTCACTACCAATTGCCTCGCTCACCTTTTCCAGCCATTCCCTTACCTCCGCAGGAGTCATTTTGTGACCTTCTTCTCTAAAAGTTGTGGGCTTATCTAGCTCGATATCCAAATTTTCCCTCCCGCAGTGAGGACATTTTTCTGCCATGCTTGCCTTCTTTACAACCTCCTTAGCAAAAGAAGTTGTATTCTGCCCAAGTTCTTTAAGATGTTTGTGTTCTTTCAGCAATTCATCCTTTTTCTCATCAGAAAACAAAAATTTTCCGCATCCCCTGCATGTGGAGCGAAGTATATTCAAAATGGTTTTCACAAATCCTACATGAATAACTGGCATGGCTAGCTCAATATGCCCAAAATGTCCAGGGCATCCATCCTTGCCAACTCTCTGCCCACATGTCTTGCATCTCAACCCAGGCTCAATGACTCCCAGCCTGGGATCCATTAATCCCATTTCTATGGGAAATCCATCCTCATCGTATGTATCGGGTGTAATGATTCTCGTTGCAGACATCTTCCTTATCCTTTCTGGAGAAAGCAGACCAAATTGAATAGCCCCTATCTTTTTTGGAATATTAATCTTCATTATACCAACCCCTTTAATTTTAACTTAGGCTCTATGACTAAAGATGACAGTTCTTCAAGCAACAATTTAAATGCATAACTCATCTCAACTGGATGAATGACAGCATCATCCCCACATATCAAACATTTAAGGAAACCTTTCCTTGTTTTCATGGCTATGTGCCCGCAAGTCTCGCAAACATATTGTAATGTTAAATCAGATTCTTCTAGGAGGCGTTCTTTTATGGTCATAGATGCTCCATGACCTATTAAGCAGTCTCTCTCCATTTCTCCAAATCTTAGTCCGCCGTCTCTTGCCCTTCCTTCTGTTGGCTGTCTGGTTAGAATTTGAACTGGTCCGCGTGAGCGGGCATGCATTTTTCCTGCGACCATGTGATGCAACTTTTGATAATAAATGCATCCAATGAAAATATCTGCTGCAATCATCTGCCCTGTCCTTCCATCATACATAACTTCCTTTCCATTATGCTTGAATCCATTTTTTACCAATGCTTCCCTTAATTTCTTTTCAGGCTCTCCCGAAAAGGGTGTTCCGTCAACGAATCTTCCTTCTAAAGCGCCAACTTTCCCTCCAATCATTTCTAGAACATGACCTACTGTCATCCTGCTTGGAATTGCATGTGGATTTATGATTAAATCAGGGGTTAGTCCATCAGCAGTAAATGGCATATCTTCCTGAGGCAAAATTAAGCCCAGAACACCTTTTTGTCCATGCTTGGAAGCAAATTTATCTCCCAGCTCAGGTATTCTCTCATCCCTTACTTTAATTTTTACCAATCTGGAGCCATTTACCGATTCAGAAAGGATGATCGTATCAACAACTCCCTTCTCTCCATGCCTTACAGTTATGGAGGTCTCTCTCCTCTTTTGAGGAATCAATACATCTGTGGGCTCTTCCAGGAATCTTGGAGGTGAAGTTTTCCCAACTAAGACGTCTCCTCCTCTAACCTCGCATTCTGTAGAAATTATTCCATCTTCTGATAGATTCATATATGCTTCCTCACTTCTCACACCTCTGCATTCTGGATCTGGAATTTCAAAATGGTCTTCCTGCCCACCTGGGTAACGCTGCTCCTCTGCTGAATAAGTCCTGAAGAAAGTACTTCTTGCCAGCCCTCTTTCTATCGATGCCTTATTCATTATCAAAGCATCTTCCATATTATATCCCTGGTATGATATGACTGCAACAATGAAATTCTGTCCAGCAGGTCTTCTGGAAAAATTGATGTATTCCGTTGAGTGGGACTTTACTATTGGTATTTGCTGATAATGAAGGAGATGCCCTCTCGTATCAGGTCTCCTTCTATAGTTGGAAGCTCCAAAACCCAATGCCTGTTTTCCCATACCTGCTCCCATTGTAATTCTGGGCGATGAATTATGCTCAGCATATGGAACCAGTGAAGCACCTATGCCTAAAATGCATAAGGGATCGAGTTCCATATGGGTGTGCTCTTTAGTAATATCATCTTTATTGAGGGCTATGTAAGCATTCTCTTCCTCTTCAGTATCAATGTATTCAATTATGCCATTTTTTATCAAATCACTCCATGATAACTCTCCTTTCTTTAACTTTTTTCTATGCTCCTCTGTAAACAACAATTTTCCATTCTCAACCACAAATAAAGGTCTTCTCACCCTGCCGGGGTCACAATTGACGACAACATCGTTTTTGTCTTCATAGTAGCATACATTAATTTCAATATCTATCTCCCCCTTCCTCCTTTTCTTCCTAATTTCATCAACCAAACTTTTTCCATCTGGATGTATGCCAATGAGGTCTCCATTAAGATAGACACGTGAGCCTTTTACTTCTTTCTTTACTTCCAAAAGACCCATTTGCTTCAATGCTTCTTTAACCTTTTCCTCTGAATATCCTTCTGAAATTTCTACAGCCAAAGCTAAATTTTTTACCAGCCCGCAGTTTGGTCCTTCTGGTGTTTCATTTGGGCATAGTCTTCCCCAATGAGTTGAGTGCAAATCTCTTGCCTCAAAATGCGGCTGAGATCTGGTTAAAGGAGAGGTGACACGTCGCAAATGGCTTATTGTTGCTAGGTTAGAAGTTCTATCCAGCAGCTGGGAAACGCCTGTCCTTCCTCCAACCCAGTTTCCTGTGGCAAGGGCATGATGAATGCGCTGCGTAAATACATCCATCCTAACGCATGGCTTTATTTTCAAATCCTCCAAACTTTTTCCCCTTGCATATAACCTTTCCAGCTGATATTTTAAGTCCTTGCATAAAGCAATGAAAGCTATTCTGAACAAATCTTCCATTAAGTCTCCTGCCAACTTCAACCTTTTGTTGGCATAGTGGTCTTTATCATCTTCCTCTCTATATCCCAAAGCAAGCTCCAATACCGCCTGTCCCATCCTTGCAAGGAAAATTGCCTTCTTTATTCTATCTCCAGGCTCATTTCCAAGGTGGGGCAGCAAATTTCTGTCCATTAATGCCTTCGCCCTTTCTATTCTATATTCCTTTGCTTGCCCCCCAGCAACTTTTTTGCCAAGGTATTCAATAGCTTCCTCCTGGTTCGTTACTTTGTATTCTTCATTGCACACTTCCATGTTTGAAAGGACAAATACCTGTGTCTCTGGATAGGAAACAATATTGTCAATTATATCTTGAGATTCCATTCCCAAAGCACGGAGAAGAATGATGAGAGGGACTTGACCAGGCACAGTTGGCAAAGTCGTCATCAACATCCCATCTTTTTTCTTTTCGATGACGATGAGGGCTCTGTAACCTTCCTTCTGTGAGAAAACTTTTGCTATTTCGATATCATAGCCATAGTGGGAGCTTTTTTCTGTCAGAACTCTATTGGGTGCTAAATCTTCTAAAGTAATCAATACTCTCTCTGTTCCATTGCTTATAAAATATCCTCCCGGGTCGAGAGGGTCTTCGTGTGCCTCAATCAATTTTTCATGATATTCTTCCATTGAAATGGGACGTCCCATCTCCTCCTCAATAGCTTCTTTGGATATATTGCATTTCTTTGATTTCACCATTATTGGCAAATAGCCTATCCTGACTTCTTCTGGCTCATATTCTACACCTTCAATGACAGGTATGAATTCTACATGGACTGGGGCTTCATATGTTAAGTCTCGCAAGCGCGCTTCCATGGGTGTTAAGGGATGCTCATCTCCTGTCGCCTCCCTTACGACTGGTCTGAGCACTTTTATCTTTCCAACTTTAACTTTGAAGCCCTCTATTTCTGGATGGATATACCCTCTCTCCAGATTTTCTCCCTCACCAATCCTCGTGCTGTCCATTATTTCCTGCAGTCTCCTGTCTAAAAAATCATTGTAGGATGCAATATGATGATTTGCAACTGTCCTTTCTCTATAAAAAGCATCTATTACTTCTTTCATTTTTTCACTCCTGTGGACTCCCAACAACTAGGCGATAAGCAACACTCTCCCCAGCTGTGGGGCTTTTTCTTATAATTTTGACAATATCTCCTACTCTAGCTCCTATTGCTCTTGCAACAGGATCCGTAACCAGCATTTTTGGCAGCTGGTCCTTATTAATTTTATATGCTTCTAGAATTTTCTTTGCTTCTTTGGGAGAGAGTATACTATGATATGGCACCAAATCATGTTTTAATATATTGAAATGCATTTCCTACCTCTATTATTATGCCCACTCATATTTTAATTTTTTGGTAGATACGGGCCTGAGGGGATTTTCTGTTGGTGGCCCTTCGCCAGCCAAATTCGAACCCCTGGCCACCTGGTTAAAAGCCAGATGCTCTACCTAGCTGAGCTACAGGCCCTTATCTTTTAAACCCCCATGGCGTAACCCCTAATAAAGGTTTTGTATATATATTTTATCATATCCTTTCCATGATATAATCAATGCCATTCTTTGTTATGCGCATACGAACCACATCTCCCTCTTTCACTTCAATATACTTCTTCTTTTTCAATTGGCGAAAGGTGCTTTCAAATTTTTTTTCATTGAGGTGTGAAACTTTTAATTGCACTACGTCCTTTCCAATCCATTCCCCCTTCTTGTCCACATTAAAAATGAGCAATGCTAACAGCATATCTTCCATATGCTCTTCTTTTTCCACCCCAATGGAATACCTATTCCTTTATAATAATTGCCATCAATCTTTTATAAAACTTCCCCATATATAGGCAGAATGGACCCATCATTGCAAAAATTCCTACAACTTGAGTTCTTTAGCAAGGAAGGATTTGTTAGAAAGAAATGCAAAAAATGCGGCTCCTTTTTCTGGACTTTTGATAAGGAAAGAGAGTTATGCGGAGATGCTCCATGCGTTGATTATACATTCATTAAACACCCTTCGGGAAAGAAAAAATATGATTTGTCTTCCATGAGGGAGGCATTTTTATCCTTCTTTGAAAAAAATGGTCATAAAAGGCTGCATCGCTATCCCGTCATTGCAAGATGGCGCTCCGATGTTTACCTCACCATTGCTTCCATTGCTGACTTCCAGCCTCACGTTACTTCTGGCGAAGTCCCACCACCTGCAAATCCTTTGGTAATTTCACAGCCGAGTATACGCTTAAATGATCTGGAAGAGGTTGGGAGGAGTGGTCGTCATCTGACAATGTTCGAGATGATGGGGCATCATGCATTTAACAATCATGAAAAAGTTTATTGGAGTGAGGAAACTGCTCGTTACTGCCATGAATTTTTGAATAGCATAGGTGTAAAAAAGGAAGATGTTACATATAAAGAGGCAGAATGGTCGGGAGGGGGAAATGCTGGTCCTTGTTTGGAAGTGCTGGCAGGTGGTTTAGAAGTAGCTACTCTTGTTTTCATGAATTTAAAAAGTGATGAAAAAGGAAAATATTTGGTTAAGGGGGAAAGATATTCTGAGATGCCGATGAGAGTGGTTGATACTGGCTATGGATTGGAAAGGCTGGTATGGCTTACTCATGGAAGTGAGACAGTATATGATGCCGTCTTTCCAGAAATGATATCATTCCTCAAAAAAGAGGCAGGAACGCCAAAGGATAAAGAAACCATGCATGCATTATATGCCATCGCTGATCACACAAGATGCCTTGCCTTTATGCTCGGTGATGGAATCATTCCTTCAAATGCTGAGGCAGGTTATCTAGCTAGACTGATTATAAGAAGGGCATTGCGCCTTCTATCAAAAGCTTCTTTAGACATTCCTCTTTCCATACTAGTGGAAAAGCATGTGGATAATCTTTCAAAAGATTTTCCCGAATTGAAAGAGAGTAAGGAGCGTATCAAAGAAATTTTGGAAAGGGAGACGGAGAAGTTTTATTCCACAATTTCAAAAGGAAAAAGATTGGTTGCCCGTTATGTAAGTAAAGAAAAAAGCATTCCTATAGATAAGCTGATTGAATTTTATGATACATACGGCATTCCTCCGGAAATTGTTAAGGAAGTTGCAGATGTAGATATACCAGAAAATTTTGATTCAATGGTTGCACAGCTCCATAGCATGGCAAAAGAGACAAAAAAAGAGCGCAAGTTTCCATACACAACGGAACTTCTTTTTTATGAAGAACCATATGAAAAGGAATTTGATGCAGAAGTAATATGGAATGGCAAAGTTAATGGAAAGAATGCCGTCATTTTAAACAAAACTCTTTTTTATCCAGAGGGGGGCGGTCAGGAAAGCGATACAGGATTTCTTTCAAATTCAAAAAAATGGAAAGTTATGAAGGCTGAAAAAAATGGAGATGCAGTCCTCCATTTTGTTGATAAGCCAATTTCATCAAAAAAAGTTCATGGAAGGATAGACTGGGAAAGAAGATATGCAATGATGCGCCATCATACAGCAACTCATATCATAAATGCCTCCGCCAGAAGCATTCTAGGCTCTCACATATGGCAGGCAGGTAGCCCGCTGGACGGGAGTGAAGCACGCTTGGATGTATCACATTACAAGAGAATCTCTCCAGATGAAATAAAACAAATAGAAAAGAGGGCAAATGAAATTGTGATGGAGGGGAAAGAAGTTAAAAAATACTGGATGAAAAGAGAAGATGCAGAGAAAAAGCATGGTTTCCACCTTTATCAGGGGGGTGCTCCAAAAGGAAGAATGCTCAGGATTGTAGAA
>Ga0164318_10002827_pt1 | contig 16252 bp, 16 predicted proteins | sample GuaBasSedimGuay9_FD_113734 | JGI IMG/M metagenome (GOLD analysis project Ga0164318, IMG submission 113734) | Subseafloor sediment microbial communities from Guaymas Basin, Gulf of California, Mexico - Guay9, Core 4571-4, 0-3 cm | ecosystem: Environmental > Aquatic > Marine > Hydrothermal vents...
AATATTCTTATCTCTTTTATATCTGTATCTAAAAAGTTACGAAGAACAGCATTTCCAAAAGAACCTGTTCCCCCTGTGATTAGTAGTATTTTATTTTTAAACATTTTCTTCCTTTAATATTTCATCAAATATATCCACTATATTTTTTTGTTTATTATTTTCACTAATTTTTAAATCATTTTGTAAAGTCAATATATAATCAGTACAATCTATTTTATTATTTATTATACTTAAAACTGAGTTTAATAAAGATTTAGTATCAAATAAATTATATTTAATAATATTCTCTCCATAAACTGCTTTAGAATATTCTTCATCAGGAGCAATAGTAACTATACCATTTTTTATACCTTCAATTACATGCAATCCCAATGTTTCTATAATAGAAGTTGATATTAAAATTGTATTATCACAAAACAACTCTTGCATTTTTTCTTTATCTGTTAGATAACCTAAAAAATTTGTTTTATCATTTAAATTATTATCCCATAATACAGAATTTTCTAACTGCTCTTTTGTTAATGTAATATTTATCTCAAAATCAATATTTCTTTTATTTAATTCAAGCATAACATTTATAAAGTCAATAAAATTTTTATGTATATATTCAAAGTGTGGTCCAACTATATATAAAAATTTAATTTTTTGAGTAAAATCATATTGTTTGGGTTTAGAAAATAAATTATCATTTACATCTATATCACTTTTTATATAAAATTTCTTATTATTAATATTAATAAAGTCAGACATATAGTTTTTTACATGAGATGATTGTATCTCAAAATATTTACTATTATTTGCCATAGATTTAAAAATAATTCTTTTTAAATAAATCTGCTTTAACCATAAAATAAATTTATTATTTTGTTTATATACATTATCTAGCTTCTTAGAATAAAATAGCAAATTTTGTATTTTTATTAATTGAGGTATTTGTAAAAAAAATTGTGATGAACCTGAGAAATTATATATTAAATTAATGTTATTTTCTTTGATAATTTTTCTAAATATTATATTTTCATAATACAATCTATACAAAAATCCTTTTGCTTGAATAATCTTAAATTGAAACTGTTTTATATCCTTATATTTATCAGCAAGATGATTTATATTTAAATTATCATTACAAATAATTAGATAATTATTTAGCTTATTTGACAAACACTCCTCTAAAGATTTTTCAAGTACTGTAATACCACCTGAATCTTGGATACCTAAAGCATTAATTAATATTTTATTTATCATCTTATTTTAAAATCCATTTCCTGTTTGTATTATTTTAAGACTGAAAAAAAGTGTCTTATATGCAAAATACAAAGTGGTTAAAATTATACCAATATTTAAACCTCTATTTACTGGTAATGCATAATATAAAAATATAAAATAACCATAAAGATTTATTCTTTCTCCTCCTAAAAGAAAAGCAACTACAAATAAAGGAATAAATAAAGTTATAGATTCAGATTTATTTTTAGAATAAAATAAAGTAAGTACCAGAAAAGCTAATAACTTAAAAGTATCTGATATATAAAATCCATCTTTCATAGCTAAATATAGTGATAATTTATGTGATATTTGACTATACATTAAAGCTACTGCTATAAATATAAAGATTAAACTTATTAAAAATATTTTTTGTATTTTAGCATAAATTAATATTCTATTAAATTCTGTTAAAAACTTATTAAAGATTAAAGATGCATACATTATAAAAAATTGTGCATGAGATGTTAATGATAATAAAGAATGCATAAAAAACTTTTTATTTTCCATATTATACAAAGCAAGTACAAAAAATAAAAAACCAAACTTTAATCTATCGGCAGCAAAATACAATACATAAAAATAATAATTTGTTAAAACAATTATCGCTGCAATACATAACGAAGTTTTCCATTTTATAAAGAGTCGCATACTATAAAAAGCAAATATAGCATTAAAAAAAGACATTAGTACATCTTTTTCCACAATACGACTAAATAGCCATATAATAGTATAATATATTGGCTCTCTAGCGGTTAAATTATGTATATAATATATAAAACCATTATAATACTCTAAATTAGCTAAGGCTGAATAAACAGGTTTATATACACTTTGATCACCATATATATAATATGGACTAATATACATACTAATTACAAAAACTAAAAAAGCTATAAAAAAACTAAATTGTTTTGAACTTATTATCATAACTATTCTATATCTTTTAGTTTTGAAAATATATCAGTTAGTTCTTCTGATTCAACAGATGATGAATCAATATTTTTACCACTTACTATACAAAATCCATGGCTATCTTTATGAGTATTTAGATACCCATGCATTGCTTTTTTTACTTCATTTTTTGTATGAAAAAAGTCTGGTGAGATTAAAACTCCTGGGTTTGCCCACCACATTACATCTGCTGAATGTACATCATATGGTATTTTTAAATCACTTGCAAGTTTTTGAGTAAGAAATATACCATTTGAAGTTAATTCACTATTTAATAAAAAATCTTTTTTAATTTTCTCTTTATTTAATTTATCTTTAATCCAAACTCTTATTAATGTTGAATCTAAAAATATATTATAATCTAATTCAATTTTAAGTTGATGTTTAGCCATAATATCATCTATAATTTCTTGTGCATTTACAATAGTATCTATATCAATCATACCATGATCACCTAGAAATATATATTTAGTATCAGGATTAATTTTACTAAAATCTTTTACAAAATCTTTCATTTGGCTATCTATAGTTTGAATGGTATTATTAATTTCTTTTGAAGTGGTTCCGTATTTATGTGCTATTGCATCTGCCGAACCAATATAAACAAAATATATACTTGAATCATCATTTGCATTTTTTAAGGCTAGATTTAATCTATCTTGATCATTACCATTTTGAGCTAAACTAAGTGAAGTACAAGAGTCATAAAAATATTTTAAATTTTTATCATTTAAATAATCAAAAATCGATTCAAATCCTAAAGCATTCTTTTTTCTCATATCAATATAATCTTCAGTAAGAGAAAAATATTTAAGCATATTAAGTGGTATTCTATATGGATGCATTGGATGTTTTGTTTTATTTACAACTTCCCAAATCAATCTTCTTATTATTTTATTTATCAGTTTTGAATTAAATATATTATTAATAAAATTTAATATATTTAATACCCAAGAATATCTTGAATAAATATTTTCTTCTTTACTCAAGTCTATTGCAGTAAAAAATCCAGATTCTGATGGCTTTTTTCCACCAAACATTTCTGCCCTTTCACAAAATCCATGTCCTGGAATTATTTTTTTAGTATATTGTCCTTTTATTTTTTGACTATCTAAAAATGGAGTCAATCCTCTATCTAAATAATCATATCTAAAAGCATCTATCAACATAAATACTGTTTTATTTTTTATAGCCATTTTTATTCCTTATCTATTTAACATTACATATTCACTCTAATCCAAGCAACCTTAGATTTAATATCCCTTAATGTAGGGGAAACAATAAAGCCTATTTTTTTAAATATTTCAACACTTTCTTCAATCAATAATTTTTCTTCTTTTTCATTTGTCAGTATTGATAATATATTCATCTGTATTATATTTGTCCAATATACTTTTTCAAATCTTTTGTTTCTTTTAATTAAAATATAAAGAATTCTTTTACAATTGATTTTAAAACTCTTTTTATAATAGTCTTTAAAATCTAAAATATTTAAGAAATTTTTATTATACTTTTTATTCAAAATCATTAACATATATTTTTTATAAAAACTAGCAATTTCATTGTATAGTTCTTCTACATCTTTTTTAGACATAGAGGTAGCTTTTGGCATTAGTTTTTCTTCCAATGCCCATTTGCATCGTTTTAATAGATTATCTGAAATAAGTTTACTATCAATTAAAGAAATCATTTCATATCTTTTTATATAACTATGGTCATATTGATTATTCATGAGCAATATAACATCAACAATTGATAGCATTGCTTTAGCCATTTGATTTCTAAAAAATCTTGATTCATCACCTTCTAAATTTTTAATATCAATCACAGAACCTACAAATGGCCATAACCTTGTAAAAAATAAAATTTCACCTTCAATTAAATTAATATTAGATGAACTTAAAGTAGGAATATTATCTAAAATATCAGTATTACCATATATCACTTTAGAACCATATTTAAGATCATATCCATAAATACTATTTTTTGTATTTTTAAGTTTGCTAGTTGTAATAAATGAAATATCTATGAATTTTACATTAACTTTTTTAGATAATTTTTCTTTGAATTTATTTATATCAACAGAATTATTATATTTTTTATCGTATACTAATAATAAATCAAAATCATTATATGGATAAAGCTTTTTATTGTCTAAAAACCAACCACCTTCTCCTCTACCATAACTTCCATATAAAATAATAGAATCAACTGTTGGAAAATTTTCTACTACTTCAGAGATAAGTTGTTTTTTAATATAATCAAAAGTATAATTAATTAATTTTTTATCAATATTATATTCCATTTTAATTATCCTTTTTTAATATTATCAATTAAATTACTTGTAACACAAGACCAATCATATTCTTTAGCTAATTTTATTGATTGTTCCCCCATTTGTTGAACCATATTATTATTATCAATAAGTTTTTGTATTATTTTAGTCAATTCTTTATCATCATTTTTTTTAAAGATAAAACCATTAGTTTTATTTGATATACAATCTTTAGAACCTACATTATCTGAAACTATTACAGGTAAACCTGAGGCCATAGCTTCTAAAACTACTAATCCAAATGATTCATGTACAGATGGTAAAACAAATATTGATGAGTCAGAATAGTTTTGCAAAGGAACTCCTGGTTTAATTAAGACTTTAGTGCCTTTTTTTGTTAATTGCATTACATATTTATCAAAAATTTCTTTAAAATAACCTGCTATATTACCATTAAATATAAGTGTTATTTTTACTTTTGATTCTATATTAAGTATTGATTTCAATAAAATGTGAGCACCTTTTTCTGGGTTCACATTTCCAACAAATAAAATTCTAAATTCTTCATCATCTCTTTTACTTTTATCCAAATTTTCATAGAGAGAAATATCTACACCTAGAGAAGCACTAATCAATTCTTCTTTTGCTATTTTATTTTCTAAATATGATTTTTCAACAAGAGTAGAAATACACCATATTTTATCAACTATCTTTATTTCTTCAAGTTGTCTTTCTATTCTTTTCAAAGGGATTGGTTCTTTATCTAAACCAATTCGCTCATATTCTTTTTTTAAAAATTCATTATGTGATATTGGATGCATCCATTGCGAATGTAAAACTGTTGTTCCACCTCTTTTTTTAACTTCTTGAAATGATAGTAAAGACATTCCATTTCTTCCAATCATAACAGTACTTTCATTTACTTCTATAATGTTATTTTTGATTAAATTTGCTAATCTTCTATCGTAAATAAAAAACTCTTTTAATGCTTGTTCATTTGGAGTAATTTTAAATACTATTCTTTTCAGTTTATTATAAACTCTCATCATAAATTCAAATATTTTACTATTGCCTATGTTATGATATTTACATATTGAGATATTAACATCTCCTCTACCAACCCATACAACACTATAACCTAATTTTTCAATATTTTTAACAAGCATTATATCTATACTCTTAGTTGCACCAAGCATATTAACATTATAAGAACCAGAATATATTATAAAATTCATTTTATTCTCTATAGTTACATATTATTAAATTCAAAAAAGAAATTATCTTGATAATGATCAATCAACTTATATCCGTTGTGTATCAGTAATTCAATAACACTTTCATTATAATTTACAATAATATTACCCCATTCTTCCAATACAATATACTTAGGAAATAAAGTTTTATCTGCATTGTTTAAAAATTCTTTTAATGTTGGATACTCATATCCTTCTATATCCATTTTTAGAATATCTATTTTTAATATATTATTTTTAGATAATGCATCTAGAAGTGTATAGCATTTGATTTCTTCTTTTATTATATTATCAGAACTTATCATATCTGATTTTAGAAAACTATTTCCACCTCTATGTTTAGTATTTATTGAAAACTCTTTTATAGATGTTTCTCCTGCTAATCCATAGTTTTCTACTTGAACATTTTTAATATTATTTAGTTCTAAATTTTCAATTATTCTTTCTTTATTATGCTTATCAGCCTCAAAAGAGAATACTTTTACTTCAGGATAAGATTGTGCTATAAAAATACTAAATAAACCAATATTAGCACCAGCATCAATAAATATTCCATCTTTTTGAAAATTTTTCATTTTATCAATAATAAAATCTATCTCTTTTTTTTCATATCTATCAATTGCATACATAAATTCATTATTTTGATTTAAATCTAAATAAAAATAAAGATTTCTTATTTTATATACAATTTTATTAATAATCATATAATTACTGATTTTTTTTAAAAATCTTGTAATTATATTGCAGATTATACTATCACTTTTACATAAATACTTCATATTTTACTACCTTTTAATTATAAACTAAATATTATCTTAATATATGTTAATTCCTGATTTTATTTAAAATTATTTCTATATCTTTAAGATAAATTATATATAAAGTAATTAGTAATACTATATATATGAATATTTTATAAATAAATGGGATAGTATATATATTGTTAAACATTACGGTTAAACATACAAATGTAATTAGAATAAATATTTTTGAAAAATGCAGAGAATATCCATTGTAAATTAATTTTTTAACATAGACTTGATATGCATAAATAACAGATATATTACCTACTACAAAAATTGCAAATGCAGTGCCAACAGTACCATAATAGAGTGTAAAAAAATATATAAATGGAGGCAATAGTATCAAATTTAAAAATGACAACTCCATATCTGCTTTTGTATGACCATATGAATGCAATAAAGGTCCAACACTACTTGCAACCGCTTTAATAAGTACAATAACTACAAATATTTTCAATAAAATTGCTGAAGGCAACCACTTCTCACCATATACAAACATTATAATTTCTTCGGCAAATAATAAAATCATAAATACTGGAATAAAATAAATTATTGATGTTACTGTTGTCATCATATTAAATACTTTTATTTGACTTTTTAGATTATCTAGTTTAGCAAAAACTGGAAAAAGTACTTTATTTATTCCAACTCTAATAAAAAATAAATAATGGCTAATTTGGTAAGCCATCCAATAAAAGCCCAATGCTTTTTCATCCATTAGAGAATCAATAATATAGTAGTCAATATTGCTAGATATGAAAACAATAATTGCACCAATTAATAATGGATACCCAAAACTTAATGATTTTTTAAATATTTCAAAGTCTATATGTAATCTTGGTTTATATGGTAAAATACTCCAAATTAATATTGTTTCTATAAATACAACACTTATTTTCCACCAAACTAAACTCCAAATACCATAATCATTATATGCTAAAATAATTCCGACTATACCACCAATTATATGCGATATTAACATTGGCATATTTGCCTTCACAAATGACAATTCTTTTTCAAAAAGTGCTTTAGGTTTTATAAGTGGATTATAAAGTAATACAATACAAAATATTTGAATATATTCTATAAGATGAGATTTATCAAGTAATGTTAAAAGTATTGGTAAGATAAAAATACAAAATAATAATATAAAAAATGCCCATATCAGTTCAACAGTAAAAATTGTATCTAGTATTTTATGAGTATCATTTTTTTCTTTAATAAGATATTTATCTCCATAAATACTTACAAAACTATTAAAAAACATTGTGATTATAGTAATAAAAGCGAATACTCCAAACTGTGCTGGTTCTAAAAGTCTAGCAAATACAATTTGAACAGCAAATAAAACAATAAATTGTGCTATAGTTATTGAAGTTACTATTAATCCACCAGAAACAAGTTTTTGAAACATTTAATTATCTGCTATTTTTGTTTAAAAGAAAATATCTCTTTTAAATATCCTAAATCTAATGCAATAGTACCTATTATTATTGTTGGAAAAGTTAAAATAGCTTTTATAAATCCAAGTTCTTTTTTGGTTTCGATAAAAGATTTTAAAATAAATTTATAACGATATCCATATCTAACTAAAGGAAATACACTAAATATAATTAACCATACAATATTAAATATAGAAAATGGAAATAAAAATAAAAATATTATATTACCAGCTCGTACTAAAGATTTCAAATGATTTTTAATATTTATTTGATTAGTTATCGATAAAATATTAGCATAGCTTTTTCCCTCTGAATATTGTTGTCCTAGCCATATAGATAAATTTGTTGCATGTTCATTATAGACAATAGAAGTACTAACATATTTTTCTCTTCTTTCTGGACACATTTGAAAATAAGCAGTAACAACAGCTGTTTCATCTCCTCTATATTGAATATGATCAAAAAAACCACCTATTTTATCAAAAACAATTCTTTTAAATGCCATATTTGCACCTACCATATTTGATGCACCCTGTTTTAATACTTGTGTTTTATCTTCAAGTACCAATGATTCGAAATGTGCCTTATATATAAATTGTGCAAAACTTGATTCTGAATTTAAATTTCTGATTTTTCCAGATACTATATCAACTTTAGGACTTTCAAATCCAGTTAAAATTTCAACTAACCAATTCTTATCAGCTTTAGCATCTGCATCTATAAAAATTATTTTATCTCCTGTTGTATTTGATATTCCTAGATTTCTTGATTTAGAAAGTGCAACATGTTTTATTCTCATGTATCTAATATTTATTTCTGATTTACTTTCTTCCACAAACTTATTACATATTATTTCAGTTTTATCGCTTGATTCATTATCAATAATTAAAAGTTCATATTCAAAATTATTAAAAATTTGAGGTTTTATACTCTCCAAACAATCTTTTATTCTAAGTTCTTCATTGAATGCACAAACTATAATAGATACTTTAATCATTTTCTTTCCTTATTTTATCATATAGTTCAATTGCTATATCATTTAATTCATACTTCAAACCATTATTTTGTATAATCGTAGTAGCAGATAATTTCATATCTTTAACATATTTAATATAAGCTGGTCTAACAAATTCAAGATATTGATCAAGAATACTATCTAATGTTCTATTTCTGCTATTCATATCTCGTTTTATTCGTCTAATAAGTGCTAAATCTAAATCAATATCTACATAAATATTCATATAGTTTTTATTTGCTAGTAATTTACCAGCATAAATACCTTCTATAATTAAGATTTTACCACTATTGAATTTTTTATAACCTATTCTATCATGGTTATCAAAACAATATTGGGGTATTTGTGTTGTACCTATTGAAGTTAATTCATTTATATTTTTGATTAATAATTCACAATCAAATGAATCAGGATAATCAAAATTACAAAATCCATTCTTTTTTATTTGTTCTTCTTTGTTTAAATAATAATTATCTATAGATATTAGTTTTATATTATTATCTAACTTAACTAAGAGATTTGCTAGTGTTGTTTTACCAGAACCACTTGCTCCAGAAATTAAAATAATTTTCATATATTATATCTTTTTACCATTCATAACTTATCTCACTTATATCAATATTATTAGCTTCATTAGGATTATGCTCAATAGATGCTAAATTTAATAACATACTATCTTTATCAATCCCTCTAAATGCCATCCATAGATTAGGTTTAACTGTCAATCTTTGATAATTTTCTTGAGATAATACTACACTAAAAAACTCTTTTTTATTTTCATTATAAACTACAAACTCTATCTTTCCAAATGGAACAACTAGATTTAAAGTCATTTTAGTATGTTGTTTCCAACCTTTTATATTATCTTTATGTATAGTGGAAAAATAAGCTTCACCAAATCCATTAAAACCATCATCACTTTTTTTCATAGCATGAAATATATCACCTTTAGGATTATGAATTTGTTTTAGAGGTGTTAAGATTATACCGTCCAATTTAACTCTTTATCTTCTGCCATTTTTTCATATTCACTTATTTGATCTAAAGTTTTATCTAATATATTTTTATCTTTATTTTCATAAAAATCATAATACCATTGACTAGTGAATCTTATAGTATCTTTATATTCCATATTTGCTTGCCACTTCATAAAAAATAGTGCTTTATCACAGTTTAATTTCAATAGCCCTGCTTCATGAAATGGAATATTATCTATTACTGTAAAAGCATCATCAACATTTGTAAAATGCCAATATTTACTTAAATCTTCAAGAAGTTGTTTTACTGTATGGTTTTGTTCTGCACGAGGTCCAAAATTAAAGGCTTTGCCATGTAAACTATCATCACTATAAAGTTCCGTACCTAAGTTTAAATATCCACTTAAAGGCTCAAGTACATGTTGCCAAGGTCTTGTAGCTTCTGGACTTCTTATCTCTACAGTTTGTTTTTTACTCCAAGCTTCCATACAGTCTACTACTATTCTATCTTTAGCCCAATCTCCACCACCTATAACATTTCCAGCTCTTCCTATTGCTAGTTTTATATTGCAACTATCTTTTTTAAAAAATGAATGATAATATGATTTTATGATAAGTTCGGCAGCACCTTTGCTACCACTATATATATCTTTTCCACCCATTTTATCATCTTCTTTATATCCCCAAACTTGTTCTACATTGTCATATGCTTTATCACTTGTAATAATAATAGCTGTACATTTATGATTTGAAGTTTTTAAAGCCTCCAAAATATTTGCAGTACCCATAACATTTGATGATATTGTTTCTATTGGATCACTATATGAAGTAGATACAATAGGCTGAGCAGCTAAATGAAATAAAAATTGAGGTTTTTCTGTAGAAATTATATCTACCATTTTTGATAAATCTCGAACATCTTCTAAATGATGTTTTATTTTAGATTTTAAATCTAACTCTTCAAACATAGATGGATTTGTAGGTATATCTTTTGATATGCCTACAATATTTGCACCAAGTTTTAATAACCAAGCAGTAAGCCAACTACCCTTAAATCCTGTATGACCTGTAACTAAAACTTTTTTATTTTTATAGATATTATTAAACACTATTTATTCCATACTTTCCATGGTGCTTTATTTTTATCCCATAGTTCATTTAGTTTCATTTTGTCCCTAAGTGTGTCCATAGGCATCCAAAAATTATGATGTTTAAAAGTAAATATTTCACCATCTTTAGCTAAGTTTTTAAGTGGTTCTTGCTCAAAAGTTGTACCATCTCCATCTAAAATATAATCAAAAACTTTTGGTTCACATACAAAATAACCTGCATTTATCCAACTACCATCACCTTTTGGTTTCTCTTTAAATTCCATAACTTGATCATTGTTATCTATATCTAATGCACCAAATCTACCATCAGGTTGAGCTGATGTCATAGTCATAGCTTTTCCATGCTTTTTATGAAATTTTACTAACTCTTCTATATTTATATCAGCAACACCATCTCCATAAGTAAGCATAAAAGGTTCATCACCTACAAAATCTTGAGCTCGTTTTATCCTTCCACCTGTCATACTATTTAAACCTGTATCAAGAAGAGTGACTTTCCAAGGCTCACTAGAATTATTGTGTATCTCCATTTGACCATTTGTCATATCTATAGTAACATCACTTTGATGCAAAAAGTAATTAGCAAAATATTCTTTTATATAATAACCTTTATATCCAAGTAAAACTACAAATTCATTAAAACCATATTGTGAATAAGTTTTCATAATATGCCATAAAATTGGTTTACCACCTATTTCAACCATTGGCTTAGGTCTTGTATCTGTCTCTTCACTAAGTCTTGTTCCAAACCCACCTGCTAATAATAATACTTTCATTTTTACTCTTCTATCTTTTTATTTAATTTAATCTTTTCTAGGAATCCTAAAAATAAAGCTAAAAATATAGATGCAATAAAACCCATTATAGATGACATAATTAATATGCGCTTTTTATTTATTGTATTAATCGGCTGTTTATTAATACTGATTTCACCTACCTGTTTCGTCATAATATATTTATCAAATAAACTTGCTCTTTCTTTATGCCTTTTAATAATAAAATTTATACTATCTAAAATATTTGCTTCTATAAGTTCTTTACTTTTATTTGTTGATTTAATGATTAATATTTTAGTTGCTCTTTTTGGAATAGATATATTTACGGAATACTTTTTCTCAACTATATGCTTTAAATTATATATATTATCTAGATACATTAGGTTAGTAGTTTTAACTTCACCAATTTCTATCATTACACTACCTGTATAAACTGGAATAACATTTGCATTTGTATTCTTAAATAATACATAAATAACAGCTAAAATAGTAATAGCTACTGTAAATAAAAAAATAAATATCTTCCTTTTTATTATTCTATTCCATAACTCTATTAAATCTATTTCATCTTCTTTGAATTGTTTTGTTTCTATTGGCATTTTTTGGTTTTCCTTTATATATATAATTATACTCGATAAATAATTTAAACTAATTTAAGTACTAGTGATTTCCGATAAAATACTACAAATAATAATCTTTTTATTTATAGTTTTAAGATATTTTAAAACTGAAAGATTAAATGTTTTTACAAATAATTTAAAAACTACTCTAACAACTAATGATTTTTCTTCATCATTTAGTTGTTGTGGTAAATTTTCTAGTTTTTCAATCAACTCATTTTTATTTTTATTAAAAAATTCATTTAACATATTTCTTGTATCTTTTGCAAGACTATCACTATTTACTTTTGATAATGAATTATCTAATACTCTATATTTAAATAATACATCATCAACATTCCCAAATTTTGCATTATTATCATACATTCTCATCCATAGATCAAAATCTTCAGCTATTTTATATTTTGATTGTCCATATTCTAAATTATTTTTTAATAAAAATTCTTTTCTTATCATAACACTAGGATGGGCAAAAGGTACTTTTGAAGATAATGAAATAAAACACATTTTATCATCTCTAGGAACTAAATTTAGTCCATTTATAGTTCCATTTTCTACTATAAGTAAATAGTGAGAACCACATATATCAAGATTTTCATTTTCCATTAATTTTATTTGTTTTTTAAATCTATCTTTTAAACATATATCATCTGCATCCATTCTTGCAATATACTTTCCACTTGCCATCTTAATTGCTTCATTTAAAGTATAAACCAATCCTTTATTCTCTCTATTAATTAATTTTATACGTTTATCTTTTTTTGCATATTCTTCTAAAATCAATAATGAATCATCTGATGAACCATCATTGATAATTATTAGTTCAAAATTATCATGTGTTTGTATCAGTACACTATCTATTGCACTTTCAAGATATTTATCTGCGTTATAAACAGGCAAGACTACAGATATTAAGATATTATCAATCAAGTTTTTTCTCCCACTCTAATGCTGTTTTACAGATATAGTCTAGATTGTCATATTTTGGTTTCCAATTAGTTAGTTCTAGTATCTTTCTATTATCTGATATAAGTATAGCAGGGTCACCTTCTCTTCTATTTGTTACTTCTACAGTAAAATTGATTTTACTTACTTTTTTAACTGTATCTATTACTTCCTTTACACTAAAACCATATCCATAGCCACAATTAAATATATTGCTACTATTGGTGTCTTCTAAATATTCAAGTGCTGATAAATGAGCAGATGCTAAATCATCTACATGAATATAATCACGTACACAAGTGCCATCTTCAGTATCATAATCATCACCAAATATCATAATCTTATCTCTTTTACCCAATGCTGTTTTAACAACCAAAGGGATAAGATGAGTTTCAGGCTCATGACATTCACCTATTTGTAAACTTTCTTCAGCACCTGCAACATTAAAATACCTAAGTATTACATATTTAAAATCTTTATTTGCTACTGTATTATCTATTAAGATTTGTTCTGTAAAAAGTTTTGATGAACCATATGGATTTATTGGATTTGTATTTTCTTGTTCACCTAGTGGCATTTTACTTATATCTGGTTCACCATAAACAGCAGCTGTTGAGCTAAATATAAACTTATTAACTTTATATTTATTACATAGCTGAATTATATTTGCACTATTACAAGTATTATTCATATAGTACTTTAAAGGATTTATTACAGATTCACCTACAAGTAAACTAGCTGCAAAATGAATAACTACATCAAAATTATTTTCCTTAAATATTTTATCAACTTCATCCCATTTACTTAAATCTTGATTGATAAAGTTTATGTCACCAAATAATTGTAAAGTTTCTATAGTATTTTCAAATCCTGTTTTAAAGTTATCAATTATTGTTATATTATGATGCGTAGTTTCTAAAAATTGTTTTACAACATGACTTCCAATATATCCAGCTCCACCAGTGATTAAAATATTCATTTGTTACCTCGTACTATACCTTTTATAATAGTATATAATCCAATACTTTTTAATACAATCATCAAGTTAGCCCTTATTCTAATTTTTAAGTAAAGTATATTTTGTTTCATTTTACCAATAAACTCTTTAACTTTATTATCTTCTATCAATGCTTCCATCATATCACAGTCATTTTTATCTTTTTCTTCTGCTCTATTAGTTTTCATTTTATAAAGTTGGTTAAATGATATAAATTTTATATCATTAAAATAAAAGTAATTTTTAGGGTCATATATCAATTCATTTTTTTCTTCTTCATAATATTTCAACTCTTCATCATGAATATTTATATCTTTAAATTCAACTTTTATTTTACTATTATCACTACAAAAGAAGTCTGTATCTTTTGCCTCTCTTAATCCATAGCAAGATAAAATAAAACTTGAATCTATAATCAAGTCTTTACTATCTAAATTATTTTCTTTCATAAACTCTTTAAAAATATCTATCTTTTTATGCGTAGATATATATTTATTTGGCTTTGCATAGTTTAAAAAATGTAAACTATTATCATTAAAAACTACCCTAGCAGTTCTTATAGCTTCTTCTTTAGTATCTGTAATATGAACTGAATGTTTTCCTACATTAAAAACTTCTCTTATATTTTCTTTTATTTTTAAAACTTCGTCCAAACTATCAGCTTGGAAAGCTATCACATCAAAACTATCAAAAGTTTTAAAACACTCTACAAGCTTTCCATTTACACCATTGAAATTATTTTCTATATTTCCAAGCCACTCTTCACCATAATATATTTGAGAAAGTAAATTGTGAGCACCATTTGGATTTAGCTTTATTTTCTTTTTATAAACAATATTTGGTATTATTGTTTCTATATCAATATTATTATCTTTTTTAATTGGCCATAAAAAAGCTATATGTACATTTGAAGCATATTTTATAAATGTTGTAACTACTGTATCTAATATATCACTTGATATATTTCTATTATAAAAAAAGTCATAATCATAGATATGATTAGATGTTTTTATTTCAACACAATTAATCTCTTTATCTAAATATATAGCACTAGCTACTCTATGAGCTCCGTTTGCTATTGAGCTATTTTGTGATAACGGTATCAAAGTTTTAGTTGCATCAAATCCATTACATTTAATATCTTCAAAAGTTTTTTTAAAATCTTCTATAAATTTGTCTATACTATTTTTATCATCATTTCCGGGTTCATTAAATGCACCAAGACTAAAAGCACTTATATGTTTCGTATATATATCTTTTGCAAAACTTACATCTTTATCTAGTATTTCTAAATATAAAAGTTTAAAAGCAATATCAAGTCTAGCATTTGTCAATAAAACATTAGATTTAATAGTTTCAATTTTATAATTATCTTCTTTCAAATCATTATAGAAGTGAGGTTCTACTAATTGCTGTATCTCATTTTTATTCATTATCATTTTTAATTCTATTCAAATCTATCATAAAATCTTCTATTCTATTTTTATACATATGATTTTCTCTAGCTTTTTTTATACCATTTAATTTAATTTTTTCTCTTTTCCTATTATTTTTTAAATAATATTTTATAATTTCTTCTGCTTCATCTATATTACTATAGCAAGCTATTTCTTTTGATAAATCAAAATAATCTTCAATTGATGGAACGTATTCAGTAAGTTGAAAACCACCCTGTGCTGGCAATTCAAACATTCTAGCTTTCATATCACTTTTATTTTTTGTTGCTCTAAAAAAATTCAATATATGTCTTAAATTAGAAAATAGATATCTTATATCATACATTACACTATTTGAAATATTTAAATTAATTTTTGAAGTTC
>Ga0164318_10002828_pt1 | contig 16249 bp, 14 predicted proteins | sample GuaBasSedimGuay9_FD_113734 | JGI IMG/M metagenome (GOLD analysis project Ga0164318, IMG submission 113734) | Subseafloor sediment microbial communities from Guaymas Basin, Gulf of California, Mexico - Guay9, Core 4571-4, 0-3 cm | ecosystem: Environmental > Aquatic > Marine > Hydrothermal vents...
AACAAGTTCCTGAGCTATTGATAGCGGTATCATTCCAAGCTCAAGGGCGCGTTCTTTGTTGATGTTCAACGACACAGTCCGCTGATCACGTCGCCAACTTCGATACGGATTAACTACTGAAGGGACTTCCGTGATAGCTGCCAATACTTGATCCCCCAAGCGGTCTAAGACCAGTGGGTCATCCCCCTGTATACTCACTACAATTGAGGAAGCTGTTGTTGACCGGGCTGTACTTCCTGATTCTCGAACAACAAGGTTCTCGATACCTGGAATTCTGGAGAGTTTTTCCCTGATGCGATCTTGTATCTCCCAAATCGTTTCGTCCCGCTCGGTCCGGGGAGAAAGCGTTATTGATATATACCCTTGTGTCGGCCCCTGAACTCCACCTCCGCCAAAAGAGTGCATTCCAGGTTCAAAACCTAACTGAGTTGAGATAAGAAGCACTTCCGGTTCGTTCAAAATAATCTTTTCCACCTGCCTGATTATTTCTTCGGTCTGACTGAGGGAAGTTCCGGAGGTGGTCTCAACAGTCACAAAACTCGTACCGCCATCCATCTTGGGCAGTAACTCTGTACCTTGGAAACGAAGCAGTAGGACACCTACTACGAGTAAAACGGCCGCCGACATAAAAACGATCCAGCGGCGGGAAAGCGCATGTCTCAAAAGAAATAGATAACTTCCTCGAATTCGATTCATCAGGAAATTCCATGGATCAGATATTTTGCGAGACAACCGCTCAAATCGTCCTCCCTCGCCCGCAGTAAAAGTCGTAAGAATTGGAACCATAATTAAAGCTACAAGTAATGATGATAAAAAAGCGATTATCAGTGTTGCCGCCAAAGGACCAAAAGTCTTGCCGACAAATCCATAGAGAAAAAGAAGAGGGATAAGGACGGTCAGTGTTGTGGCATTACCGGCAATAATGGCGAATTGGATTTCCGAGGCTCCGACTCGTGCCGCTTCTTCCGGTGTAAGTTTATCAGCATGGTATCTTCGCGCTATATTTTCGAGAATGACTACAGATGCATCCACTACCATCCCGACTGAAAGAATAACAGCTGTCAGCGTCACCAGATCGATCTGGATACCAAACATTTTCATGCCGGCAAAGGTCAACAAGAACGACATTGGCATTGATACGGCGACGACCAAACCTCGACGAAAACTGCCCAGAAAAAGAAAGATAACTATCGCGGCCAGGAACAGCGCCTGGGCAACACTGCCTAACATATTACTAACCACTTGTTGTGTAAAAGATGCTGATTCTTCAGCTTCGACAAACCGCAGTTGCGGATATCTGCCCGCAATTTCCGCAAACTTCGCTTGAGCCCTCAAGACAACATCAACGGTGTTAGCATTATCTTGTTTTAATATTTGAACTGCGATAGCAGATTCACCGTTGACATGATACTTTGATAGATCCTCAGCGCTGCCATATCGGATTTTTGCCAGATCACCCAATAACAACCGATTACCATCTTGCAACCGGATCGGAATCTTCGCTATATCTTGAATCGTCTTACTTTCTTCGTCAACTCGAAAGGAATACTGGATCTCATTCGAGTTAATCTTGCCGGCCGGAATGCTTACATTATGTTCCTTGATAGCTTGAGCAACAGCCGCAATCGGCAGTTTATAGGCATCCAATTTGCTCCTATCAACAAAAACTGATACCTCCGGATTATGCCCTCCGAAAACATCTACCATCGCCACTCCTGCTACACGCTGAAGTTCCGGTGCCAGATCCTCTTCAACCAATCTTCTGACTTCAACCAGGTCATCTCCGATTATTCCAACCGTGAGAACCGGCCGATTACTTGTAGAAAACTTTAATACCTGAGGTTCCTGAATACCGGACGGCAACTTGCCGCGAATTCTGGATATTGCGTTCTGTACATCGAGTGCGGCCATATCGACATCAACATCATACCGAAACTCAACTGTCACCACCGACATGCCATCCTGGGAGGATGAAGAAACTTTATAAACTCCTTCCAATGCCGCACATTCTTTTTCAATGGGATCAGACACCATATCAGCAGCATCTTCGGCCGAGGCCCCGGGGTACGCCGTCAGTATATTCACCAGAGGAGGAGCCGTTTCGGGGAAAAGTTGTATCGGTAAGGAAAAATATGCAACAACTCCAAAGAACACTGCGGCTATAGCCAAAACATAGACAGTGTACCTATTTTTGAGACCAAATTCTGATAGTGTCATGGTAATTGCCCCTCAACATATACTTGATACACGAGATCACCGTCGGTCAAACTGGCGACATTTGAAATGGCTACTAAATCAGAGCCGTTCCAATCGAACTGAACAGCAAAACTTTCGGATTGCTGGATTCCTACCAAAACCGGTGTCTTGACAGCATGATTTTCACGAATAAGAAAAATGTAGGGATCGCTGTCCCTGTTCGACACTGCTGTTATCGGAACCGTTAGGGTACGCTCGGAACTTTCCAGCACAAAATCGATTACGACAGCTTCACCAACGCGGAACCGATCATGAAGAGATGCAGGAAGAGAAACCTTGACCGTAAAGGTCCGGCTCCGATTGCTGGATACCGGAGCAACTTCCGATACCTGTGATTCGTATAGCCTGCCATTACCATCATGAACGATAACAATCGTACCTGGTCTGATATTTGATCTCACATCCTCCTGAACAACCTCGGCTAGTATCTCCAACTCATCGTTGCCAATCTGAAGCAATGGCATACCGGGCATTACCGTCTGACCCAGATCAACAAAATGCTTGAGAACAACACCATCAAATGAGGCCCGTTCCGCAGCTTTTTCAAATTTCGATTCTGCTTCACGCAAGCTGGCCTTTGAGCTTTCAAAAGCTTTTTTCGATACCGCCACCTGCTCCTGAGGAACCGCACCTTTTATCGCTAATTTTATATCGGAGGCATATCGCTCATTCCAATAATTAAATTCCGCTCTCAATCGATCAACCGTTGCTTCAATATCCGGTGTTGATAGTGTTAGCAAAACGTCACCATTGTTAATCGGTTGTCCTTCTGCAAACGGGAGCGCCGTCACCGTTCCTTGAACCTGTGCAATAGCAGTAAATTCATTTGAAGAATGAACGGTCCCCGTGTATGTTACGTGGGCGGTCATATCTCTTATTTCCGGTTTAGTAACTCGGACGGCCACGGGAGATAATGTCTGATCAGTGTCGCTTTGGCCCGAACAACCAGCCAACGAGACCAGTAATCCTACCATAATTATTACAATCATATTAAAAGTTGGCCTCACCAACGAACTCAACAATGTTTTCATTCTATTCCTCCAATCAACATCAAAGCCTTACTCTTAGAAAGTGTGCCAGTCAAAGCTTCATAACGCAGAAGTGCCAGCCGTGCTGAATAAAGTTTGGCGTTATTTTCAATTTGTAGCCGAAGCAGTTCGGTTTCCTGAGTGTGCAGATCACGCAATGGAATTCGACCGGCATTAAATAATTCATTTTGAACCTCGACAGAAACTGCCTTCTTTTTAACGGCAATGGATAATTGATCGCTTTGGTCCAAAGCAGAGAGGTAATCGTTATAGGATAGACGAAGATTTGACTCCTGCTCCAGTTCCGCGCTTCTAACGGCCATTTTTGAGGCTCTCGTGAGTGCCGCAGTTTCTTTGATTTTACCTATCCGTGATCCCCCTGTGAAAATCGGTAACGATACTTTTACCCCAATGGCCCATTCGCCGACCGGATCCCAATCCGAACCGGAGCGATAAAGATACATCCCATAACCGGAAATTTCCGGCCAAAAATTTCGAGCGGCTAACGAACGGAACGCTTTGGCTTTTCCCAGACGTGCCTCTGAAATACGAACGGTCGGCGCGCTAAATTCAGCTTGAATAAGACCGTTCCGCGGATATTCCCTGAGCAGATCATCCCCTGCCAAATCATTTTCCGGTAAAGCAGGCAATACTGCCTGCTTTGCTCCCACCAGAAAACCAAGTCGCGTGGCTAACCGGTTTTTAGAGCGAGCAATGGCACTTGAATCAGATTTTGTCGAAGCAATAAGTGAGGCAACCAGAGCAATATCGCCTTTGGATACTCGGCCACCTTGTTCCAAAACTCTCAGGTCCTCTAATTGCTGGTACAAAGAAATTAAACGCTTGTATATCAATTGTGATTGATCCGCAGTCTGACGAGCGAGGAGAAACAGTTCGGCGACTTGCCGCAGAATGTTGTTCCGCATAAGATCATTTGTTGCCCGGCTTTCTTCAACGCCGGCGGTGGCTATTTTCCGTTTAGCCAATCGGCGCCCGCCATCAAATATCGGAATAGACAATTGAAGATTTGCCTCATATATTTCGTCGTCGAGCGGGGGAAACACACCCAGTTGATGAATGGGTGTGCTAATGTTCGGCTCTTCATATCTGGTATATCCGGCGTTGGCATATATTTGCGGAAGCAGTGAAGCGGTTGCCTGACTGACCGAAGCGCTAAAGGCATCCACCTGTGCTCTGGTCAATAACAATTGAGGATTTACCGACAGAGATGAATCAATAGCCTCCACGATGGTCATTGTTCGTTGACCCAGAACCGCCCCCGAACATACAAACAGCGCAAACAATATGATCAAGATTTTAGAAATGGATTGATTATTCATTCTATCTCCTTCTGGTGGCTATTCTGGCCACCAATACTTTTGATAATGAAAGGGAGCAAGGAGTTCGCCATATCTTTATGAGCTTTATTCGATATCCCCAACCTCCGCTGGATAGCCATAGCCGTTGCCATTCCAATAAACAAAGTGGAGAATTCTTGAACTGATGGCTTCGAGTTAATGTCAGGGATTTCGGAAATAACATTTTCCAGTATCTGCTGATATTCTTCAAGAATTTTTTGAATATGATGAACCAGTACTTTATCATTTCCGGAAGCGATCTCATTCATGAATACAATAGGAAGGCCATTGCTCTCACAAACAAACTTAAGATGATAAGTAACTATTTTTTTCAGTCGGATTTCCGGCTTGTCCTCTGATCCGAATATCTTTCTGATTGGACCCATTAATTCGTTCTTCATTTTATCAATTATTGCTATAAGCAATTCCGTTTTATCCGGGAAATACCTGTATGCCGAGGCTTCATTGATTCCAACTTGGCGGGCAACTTTCCTCATAGTCAAAGCCTTTATACCGCCGTTACGCAAAAGCAAGATAGCCTCTATAAGAATTTCGTCTCTTCGCTTTCTGCCAATCTTTCCAATAGTCATATAATCTCCCTAATAAACAAGCAACTACTTGCTTGGTTATTATCGGCAAAAACGAACGGATTGTCAAGCACTTTTTTTTGCAATTCGTTGATTAGATGTATGTTCTTATTATATAATAAGTTGAGATATGCGGATTCCCAAGTAAAGGCGAAGTCATGCCACGCAACTATATCCGGCAAATCAAGGAATCGCAAATTAAATTGTCCAAAGGCATAAGCAAGCTAAGCACGACTTTTCAATAATTCCCAAAACTATTTCGTTTGTGACTCGTTATGTAATTCATAAGATTATGTAATATAAGAACTTGTCATTATAGGTGGTGTGAAAATACTCCGCCAAATTCATCGTATCGTCATGCGGTGCAATAAGTTACAAAGCGGAGGAGGTAGGATTCGAACCCACGGTACCTTGCGGCACAACGGTTTTCAAGACCGCCGCTTTCGACCACTCAGCCACTCCTCCGACTAAATCAAGTCATACTCAGTCATCAATAATCTCGTGATGTCAAAGGCATAACTTTACCTCTTAGGTTAAGAGTATAAATCTACCTCATCTGCCACGCCGTGTATCACATAGCCTAAGATTACCGATCATCAGTTGAAACGTCAAGTCTTTTGCATCAGGCTCATATCTTTGAAGTAATTATTTATCATCATAAAATTTTTTTCAAAATTTGGGAACCGTGTCCCAAAACGAGAGCATTTATATCAATATTTTAATTCACTACTATCCGGTTAAAATACAGACAATTATGGTCTTGGGTTACGAAATTCTCAATATTCATCATATTTAGCCATAAAATATAGATTAAAATCGTTCTTTCCATGAGGATTTCTTTAATCATCCGGCTTAATTCAGCAACCGAGTGGGCGAATTTGATTTGATATTTCATGTGGTCAACAAAAGTACTCTGTTGTCGATTGCACTATCTGTATTTTTGCTGTCGCTGGTCAATTGCTCAACCAGCATAAATACCGAGCACAAGATTGAGGGAATAGCATTTCAGTTGGGCAAATTCAATTTTGTCGGAGAACTATGGCATCCAGTGGATGATGGCAAGTGTCCCGTTGTCGTATTTGTACACGGAGATGTTTATGTGACTAGTACTGAGGGTTGGTTTATCGGGGTTCATAATCGAGACGGTGTCGAGAAGAAGTTATTGGCGTAGAGCATCATCTCTGAAGCTCTGAGTGCAAGATAAATGATTTGTCAATTTCGGAGTTAATAAGGGAATTCGGGCTTGACAATTATTTTTGACAACATATATTCGACGCTTATTGTGTTATAAAAAAGGTCAGTGTGATTGAATTCAATAGAAAAATGGAAGAAGTGCTTACAGACAATCAGCTCTCTGAAAATGGCAAGTCCATTTGCAAAGAGGGTGAATTGTTAGGAAATATAGTAGTAAGTGCTGAGTCCTGCGTTAGCCAGAACCAGGGACCTGCGGATTTCCCAATGTCTACTGATGATTGGTTGGCAATTAGAGTTTAGTTAGTATATGTATGGAAAAAAGAATATTGACACTGATAGTATGGTAATTACTGGTTTTTGTTAAAACAATAAAGGAGATAAACAATGGCAAAAAAAATGGTGATCTTCTGTGGGTCTGATAACCCCGAGAAAGCGTTCCCTCCGTTCATGTTGGGCATTGGTGCTCAGGTAATGGACATGGAACTTATGATGTTCTTTACCACGAGCGGGTTGAATATTCTCCGCAAGGGGGGCGCCGAGGAAATCAAACTTGAAGGCGCGCCCAAGACACTGCCGGACTTTCTTAATGATGTCATTGAGGGTGGAGCCAAGCTCGTAGCTTGTTCAGCCGCCCTTGAAATGGTCGGAATGAAAAATGAAGAACTAATTGATGGCGTAGAATTTGGCGGCGTAGCGACATTTGTGGACGAGGCGGAAACCGCGGATATCGTATTGACGTTCTAAGCCTATAACTTTTAATAAGTTAGTGGCCGTCTAGATGTAGAAGTAATCACGGCCGTGGTTTTTTGACCAACGGTTAAAGAAGATAAACAAATGGAGGTTATATAATGGCGACTCCTGAAGAACTCAGCCAGCTTACACCGGAGAAAAAGGTCGATGCTCGAGGTACACCATGTCCGGGTCCCCTCTTGGAGGTAAAACGGGCAATTACCTCGCTATCAATTGGTGGAGTGATGGAATTGTTGTCCGCTGATGAAAGCACCAATAAGGACGTTCCCCGCTGGGCTAAGAAGATGGGTCACGAATATCTTGGCGTAGTAGAAGAAGCCGGCTACTGGCGCATCTTCGTCAAGAGAGGAAAGTAACCTTATGGAGAAAGGTAGCGGCACTGCAGGGGAGCAATCCCCCCCGAGAGTTCTTGTTTTTTCGACGGTGTTCATCTCGGATGTCGGTATAGACTTAGCGGGTAGTTCACACATGCACTACCCGCCGTCTAGCATTGCGATTCCGCTTCCATGCTCTAGCGGTATTAAGCCGGAATGGATACTGTACGCACTCCAACACGGTTTCGATGGTGTATTCATCGCAGCCGACGGGACCGACTGCCCATTCGTTCCTGATTGTACGGATAGAACCGCAAAGATTGTAGATGACGGGCAGAAATTGTTGGAAGAAAACAATATCGAGCCGGAGCGTCTCAAGATGGCGGCGGTCTGCTCGGTATGCGCTGAACCTTTCGTAAAACACATGAAAAATTTCCAGGAATCCCTCAAGAAGTTGAGACCAACGCAAGGAGCAGACTGACGTGAACTATGACATTCTCGTTGTGGGTGGTGGAATTGCTGGTATGGAGTCCGCACTCACGCTCGGCGATATGGGCTACTCTGTGCTTCTAGTGGAGAAAGAACCCACCATCGGTGGCAAGATGATACTTCTGAGCAAAGTTTTCCCCACTCTGGATTGTGCCAGTTGCATTGCTACTCCCAAGATGGCTTCCACATTTCATCACTCACAAGTGACTACTATGACCTATTCGGAGGTGAATGATATCCGCAAAACCCCGAAGGGCACGTTCCAGGTAAGCATTAACAAAAAAGCCACTTATGTCGATTTTGATAAGTGTACTGGATGTCAGAGGTGCGAATTTGCCTGTACGGTGGCAATCCCTGACCAGTATAACTTCGACTTGGTGGGTCGACGGTCTGCACACATTGCGTTTGACCAGGCAGTTCCAAAAAAGGCGGTTATAGAGAGGTATGGTTCGTCGCCCTGCAGCTTTGCTTGCCCGGTGAGTATGCAACCTCATGGGTATGTTTCTCTCATTCGAAGTGGTCTCTTCGATGAGGCTTTGGAACACATTTTGAAATTTGTTCCCATTCCTGGGAGCTTGGGGCGCACTTGCTCCGCACCATGCGAGAATGAATGCGCACGAGGAGAACTTGAAGGTTCTCTCCCGATAAGACAACTCAAGAGATTTGCTTCTGACCACTATTATGAGAAGTATCCTAATCCCAAGTATGGTCCCCCTGGAGAGATACTCGACAAGAAAGTTGCGGTGGTGGGTAGTGGCCCCGCAGGATTAACCGCGGCATACTTTTTGGCTAAGGATGGCTATAAAGTGACCATCTTCGAGGCCGAAGATCGGCCTGGTGGTATGTTAACACTTACCATCCCTTCGTATAGGCTTCCAAGTGAGGTAGTAGAACGCGATATAAAGAATGTAACTGCTCTCGGTGTGGAAATAAAAACCGGACATCGAGTGGAGAGCTTGACCGAGCTCAAAAACGATGGATTTGATGCGGTTTTTGTGGCTTGCGGAGCAATGCAGGATACCAAGATGAAGGTTGAGGGGGAAGACTTAGCTGGGGTGGTAGGCGCTGTTGATTTCCTCAAGGGTGTAAATAGAGGAGATAAGATCGATCTCACCGGTAAAACCGTGGTGGTGGTCGGAGGAGGCAATGTTGCTATCGACTCAGCCAGGGTGGCTCGCCGTTTAGGAGCAAGTAAAGTTTACATTCAGTACAGACGGAGCCGAGCCGAGATGCCTGCCTTTGATGTGGAAATTCAGGATGCTATCGATGAAGATATCGAAATGCAGTATCTCAAAACACCAGTACGATTCACGGGAAAAGACGGCAAGCTGGCTAAGGTGGAATCAATCAGCATGAAGCTCGGCGATCCGGACGAAAGCGGCCGGAGAAGACCCGTACCCGTAGAAGGTTCCGAGAGCAGCATAAAAGTGGATCTTTGTATTGTTGCAATTGGTCAACGTCCGGATATAGCTTCCTTTGCCGATAATGATAAATCAAAATTGACTCGTTGGAATACACTGGTAGTTGATTCGACCACTCTCGAGACGAACATCCCCGGTGTGTTCGCCGGTGGTGATGTAGTCTCTGGAGCAGCTACCGTGGTAGAGGCAGCACACGCCGGAGCTCACGCCGCTGTTTATATGAAGCGTTATCTGAGAGGGGAGCAACTCCCTGGCGAGCCTCTCCAGCAAATGTTGCCTGTGGTTGATAGGAACGAGGTGCTCAAAAGGCAAAGTGAATATCGTACGCTCAATCCGGGAAAAAGGAAAGAGCTTCCTCCAAAGGAACGGGTGAGTGATTTTAGTGAGGTGGAATTACCGTTTACTGATGATGAGGCTCGCTATGAAGCTGGCAGGTGTCTTGACTGCGGGGGATGTTCAAGATGTGGCCAGTGTGTAGTTGCTTGTCAGGCCGATGCTATCGATTTTAGTATGCGTGATGAAATCAAGGAGCTGGAAGTCGGATCAGTAGTTATCTCGACCGGTTTCGAACTCTTCAACCCAAGTAGCAAGATTCAGTATGGATATGACCATGCCCCGAACGTAATTACTGCTATGCAGATGGATCGGCTTCTGGCGCCAACCCGACCCTACAACACCGTTCTCAGACCATCGGATGGTAAGATACCCGACAACATCGCTTATGTTCTCTGTGCGGGTTCGCGCGACTGTCAGGTGGGTAACGAGCTCTGCTCGCGGGTATGCTGCATGTACTCCATAAAGCAAGCTCAGTTGATTATGGGTTCATTACCCTTGGCGGATATAACCATCTACTACATTGACATACGCGCTTTCGGCAAAGAATTCGAGGAGTTCTATCAACAAGCTAAGCAAATGGGTGTTTCCTTCGTTAAAGGCAAAGTAGCCCGTATAGAAGAAGGCGATAATGGGAATTTGATAGTTCAACATGAAAACATTGCTGGAGATGGAAAATCAGAACGTACAGAACACGATTTAGTTGTTCTCTCGGTGGGTATGCTGCCTAATCAAGATGCTCTAGGACTCTTATCCGGCGGCGAGATTGAAGCGGATAGTCATCATTATGTCAAGGAGGTGGATGAGGATCACAGCCCAGCCCGGACGAGTTTGGAAGGAATCTACGTAGCGGGAACAGCTTCCGCGGCAATGGACATCCCTGACACAATTTTACATTCCGGAGCAGCCGCAGCATTGGCTGCTGCCCACGTCGAAAGGGTGAAGAAATGAGCGAGAGGAGAATTGGTGTTTACATCTGCCACTGCGGTGGCAACATCTCTGACTTCGTGGAAGTTGAGAAAGTTCGGGATGCAATAGAAAATGAAGAGGGTGTAACGGTAGCCAAAACGACTATGTTTGCTTGCTCTGATGCGGCTCAGCAGGAGATGATAAACGATATCCATGAACATAAATTGGATGGTCTGGTGGTAGCTTCGTGCTCGCCGACACTTCACACATTTACCTTTCGTGGTGTTGCCGAAAGGGCGGGACTCAATCCTTATCAGTACGTTCAGGTCAATGTCAGGGAACAGTGTTCCTGGGCTCACACAGATCTCAAGGAGCAAGCCACAGAGAAGGCAATTTATATGGTCAAGGCCGGTATTGCCAAAGTGCGTTTAACTCACCCCCTGAAGAAGACCAGAATTGATACGGTTCCCAGAACATTGGTGATTGGTGCGGGTATATCCGGACTGCGTGCGGCTATAGCACATTCCGATCTGGGTATCAGTGCCTTCGTGATAGAAAAGAGCGATCGCATCGGTGGTTGGGTCTCTGAATTTGGTAAGATGTACCCTCACAATCGTCTTGGGAGTGACCTGATTACGGAACTCAGTGAGGAAATCAAGAAGAGAGAAAATATCCATATCTATACAGAGGCAGAGATATTAACGAAGTCCGGAAGCGTGGGTGACTTCGATGTGAAAATTAAGGTCAAGAATGAGGAGATTTCCCTTAATGTAGGTTCGATCATTGTGGCTACAGGTTTTGCCTCGTATCAACCCTACGAAGGCGAATACGCATACGGCACCGATGGCGTACTAACGCTACCAGATTTCAAGGAGCTAATCGATAACTCCAAGGGTGAGATCATTTACCAGGGTAAGCCCGTGAAAAATGTAACTTACATCTACTGTGTGGGTAGCCGGGATTCATCTGGAGAAAAAGGGCACACATATTGTTCGAGATACTGCTGCAACGCTGCCATACACGCATCCTTAATCGCAAATGATGTATCATCGGAGCTTAATCAGTTCCATATCTACCGAGACATTCGAACTTATGGAAAATATGAACTTCTCTACCGGGAAGCTCTCCAGAAGGGGGCGGTATTTATAAAATTTGACGAAGCCTCTCCTCCACGTGTGGAGAAAAGCAACGGACGATTCAATGTCCAGGTTAAGGATGTTCTGACCTTTGGTGAAGAGATCGAAATCGAAAGTGACCTGGTGGTTCTTGTCACCGCTATGGAGCCTCGTGAAAATAAGGCTATGAACGATGTGCTTAAGCTACCAGTCTCGCTGGACGGCTTTTTCAAGGAAATCCATCCCAAGTTGCGACCGGTGGAAACGGTCATTGACGGAGTTTTAATCGCTGGCACTTCCCAGGCTCCCCGCAACTCAGCTGAAAGCGTTGCCATGTCGCTGGCCGCTACCTCCAAAAGCGCTTCTCTACTTATGAAGGGCTATGTGGAACTGGAACCGCTGATCGCTATGGTCAACGAGGATACTTGTGTCTGGTGCGGCAAATGTTCCGAAGCTTGTCCATACTCTGCAATTGAGAAAATTAGCTCTGGGGAGAAAGAGATTGCCGCGATCAACACGGCCCAGTGTAAGGGGTGCGGATGCTGTGTGCCTGTTTGCCCCGAAAATGCCCTTACCATTAAGGGTTACACGGATGAGCAGATACGAGCTATGATTGACGCCATGGAGGTCCTGCTATGAATAACAAGGTGCGAGATCCTCGTGAAATAATGAGAGATGAAATGTTTATGCGGGACAAGGTATTGGCTGCTTTGAATGATGGTCCTAAGACTGTCCCTGAGATCGCCGAGGTAATGGATTATCCGGTTAGTGAGGTGATGTATTGGGTCATGGCTGCTAGGAAGTATGGCTATATCGAGGAAATCAAGGAACCAACTGAAGATGACTACTTCCAGTACAAGCTGGTGAAGAATGAGTAAAGGGATAACAGCGATGACAAAGGTAAACCCGGATTTTATAAAGAAGGTTGCGACGTCAGAGGAGTTCAATGCCACGGCTTGCATAAACTGTGGTGTCTGTACAGCTGTATGCCCTATGGATGTCGAGTTGCTTCCTCGTAAGCTTTTCAGGTATGCCCTGCTTGGGTTAGAGGGCAAGGTGCTCGAGAATACGAATGTCATCTACCAGTGTCTGCTGTGTAAGATGTGTGAGGAGAACTGTACGGCCGATGTGCACATCGCCGAGAACGTAAGATTCTTGCGCAGTTACATCAGCAAAGAAGTATTCAAACTTTAGCGAAGGAGAGAGACCTTATGCCTCTTCCTATTGGTGACGTGATTGGACTTATGGTGGACAACCTCAAGAAGAGGAAAACTGTATTTCCCATTCCGCGCAAGAGAGCAATCGAGTGGGCCAACGGGCTTAACATTCCCGAAGGCGGTAAAACAGTAATCTACACTGGTTCAATGTACCAACTATTGCCTTATATGATTGCCGCAGTAAAGAATATGGAGCTCATAGAGGATTCTTTTCTTGGTAAGTTTGTATTTATGGGTAGGTTTTTTAATAGAATGTTCAACGTGTCGGCGTTTGTTTCAATGCCTAAGAAAGCTGACGTAAAGCGCTACAAGCAAATTGTCTATAATATCGCAAAGTTATTGAAAAAGGCTGGAGTGGAGTTTGGTTATCTATACAAGAAAGAGCTTTACTCCGGCACTCTTGCATACGACTTAGGTGTAGATGACGCATTTAGTCTGCAGGCCAAACGAGTCTATGAACTGTTGAAGGAAAACGGCGTTAGCACCGTGATTACAGTTGATCCCCACACCACAAATATGATGCGCTCTGTGTACCCGACTATTATCGACGGCTACGATATTGAGGTCAAAAGCTATCTAGAGGTTCTGGCTGCTATCGATGATTTTCAGCCGATCCACAGTGTTGAAAAAGAAATTACGGTCCACGACTCCTGTGTTTATGCGCGCTATGAAAGTGTTATAGATGAACCAAGGCAATTGCTCAAAAGGGCGGGATACACAATAAAAGAGCCAAAGGACAACAAGGCGCTGACTCATTGCTGCGGGGGCCCCATAGAGTCAATTTTTCCTAAGATGTCTCACACAATTGGCAAAAATAGGGTTCAGCAACTCAAGGATGCCACCAATGGGGGAGCAGTGGCTACTATGTGTCCGATCTGTATGGCATCCCTTAAAAAGGCATCCGGCGATGGGTTGGAGATTGAAGACATCTCCAGTTTTCTTGTGAAGGCTTTCTGTGATTAATCTGTGGAGTAAAAGAGAAGCCTAAAAAAGAAACGAAAACCCCAGAAACAAACGCAGTGAACTGTGACATGGTGCTACACCTGCGCAGTGATCGGACAACTGAAGAACAATATGGCAATAAGCATCATCGAGTTAGTTGGTAAGTCGATGAAATTGGATAAGGCCATGGTTCCTGAAAATAAACCGGTAGACAATATTTGCGCCCAGATGATCACTGTCATGTCCGATATGGTGATCCTTGTCGATCTGGATGGGATGGTCATACTGGCAAATCAAGCAACCTTGTCCTTATTGGGCTACAGCGAGGAAGAGATACTTGATAATCCGGTTCAAAAAATCCTGAGTATCTCGCAGGACAAAGAAAACGAGTTGTCCTCGAATAAGACGATGGGTGAGCGCCTACTCGACGAGGCTCTGGCCAACATTGAGGGTTTTATGACTCCAAAGGAAGGAGAACCAATACCAATCTCGTTGAGGAGTTCCGCTATAAAAGGCTGTCCCCGTATCGTGTCGGGAATAGTGTTGGTGGCACGTGATCTCAGACCGACAAAGAAATTAATTGCAGATGCAGCAAGAGCCGAGGCGGAGCGGCGCAAGCGTAAGGAGTTGCAACAGGCCTATGACGAGCTCAAACGGTTGCAAGAGCAATTAATCCAGAGCGAAAAAATGGCCTCTATTGGCCAGATCGCCGCTGGCGTGGCTCACGAGATAAACAACCCCATAAGCGGTATTATGGTTTACTTACACTCGCTTGTAAATGATCTTGAGAACGACCAGTTCGACAGAAAGCAGGCTTTGACATTTCTTAACGACTCTAAGCATGAGCTCACCCGATGTTCCAAAATCATAAATAGACTGCTGGATTTCTCCCGACAATCTCAACCGATGCTCGCCCCTTTGAACCTTGACAATATTCTGGACGAGTCTTATAGCATACTGGATTACAGGGCAAAGCTGCAAGATATCGAAATGGTCTATCATATTGATTCGGGACTTCCCCGGATTGAAGCGGACTCGGACCAACTAAAGCAGGTTTTTCTCAATCTTATTCTCAACGCGATCCAGGCCATGCCCCACGGAGGTTGTCTGGCCATTCACGCCATGCAGGTCAACGATAAGGAGAAACTGACTAAGAACACCAAGGTGGTGCGAATAGACGTTAAAGATACAGGCTGCGGAATAGCCAAGGAAAACATAGATAAACTGTTTACTCCTTTTTTCACAACCAAGGAAAAGGGAGAAGGTATCGGACTCGGCCTGGCTGTGGCGTACGGGATCATCAAGCGCCACGGTGGTGATATCCGTGTAAAGAGCTCAAAGGGAAAAGGAACTACATTCAGTATTTTTCTGGAGAGTAAAGAAGATCTGGAATAAGGAAGACATTAATAAGGTTGCCCGATGAAACCAGTGGTTCGGATCATGGTGGTGGACGACGAGAAGATCGTTCGCGAATCTCTCTCGGTGTGGCTTCGGAAGTTTGGTTACGAAGTAGTGCCAGTGGGAGGTGGTCAGGAAGCTCTGGATATTTTGGATCGCGAGGAGTGGAATATCCTGCTTGTGGATCTAAAGATGCCCCGTGTTGACGGAATCGAGGTTCTTCGCAAGGCGATAGAGGTAAAACCGGGCATCCCTGTCATTATCTTTACGGCGTATGCCACGGTTGAGACAGCGGTTGAAGCAATGAAAGTCGGTGCCTGCGACTACCTGATCAAGCCTATCGATCCTGATATGTTGACATTGAAGGTGAAGAAGATAGTTGAGACGCAGACTCTTGCAGATGAAAATGTCATGTTACGCGATAAGATCGATACCATTTACCAGTTCGACGAGATCATCGGTAACAGCAAGTCCATACAAAAGGTGCTGGAGATAGTCGGCTCGGTGGCTGATAGCGATGCGTCGGTTCTTATAACCGGTGAGAGCGGAACTGGCAAGGAGCTGATAGCCCAAGCTATCCACCGCAACAGCGATCGCCGCTATAAACCATTCGTGGCAGTTTCAATTGGGGCGTTACCGGACACCATGGTGGAGAGCGAGCTGTTCGGGCACGAGAAGGGTTCCTTTACTGGGGCAAGCCATACACATATGGGAAGGTTTGAGCTTGCCGATGGCGGCACGCTGTTTCTGGACGAGGTCGGTGAAATGAGTTCCAAGGTACAGGTTGACCTGCTGCGGGTGCTGGAGGAAAAGGCCTGCTACCGGTTGGGCGGCAATCGTAAGATACAAACGGATGTGAGAGTAATCGCCGCAACAAACAGGGTTCTGAAAAAGAGTATTGAGGAAGGCGCCTTTCGTGAAGACCTCTACTACCGTCT
>Ga0164318_10002829_pt1:0-15000 | contig 16244 bp, 15 predicted proteins | sample GuaBasSedimGuay9_FD_113734 | JGI IMG/M metagenome (GOLD analysis project Ga0164318, IMG submission 113734) | Subseafloor sediment microbial communities from Guaymas Basin, Gulf of California, Mexico - Guay9, Core 4571-4, 0-3 cm | ecosystem: Environmental > Aquatic > Marine >...
CCGAAAAAGCAATTGATATTCAGGAGAAATTGAAAGCAGATATCATTATGGCTTTTGATTACTGTCCAAGAAGATGGGATGATTACAATGAAGTGAAAAGAAGCACTGAATTGACTGTAAAGTGGGCTGAAAAATGTAAAAAATACCACGGAGAAAAAGAGCAGATTCTTTTCGGTATAATACAGGGAGGGGTTTATAAAGAACTCAGAAAATTCTGTATGGAAAGGCTTGAATCAATCGGATTTTGTGGTTATGGTATTGGGGGATTGAGTATTGGGGAACCATATGAAAAAACAGAAGAGACTGTAAATTTCATAGTGGAAAATCTACCTCCACAGAGAGTAAGATATTTCATGGGAATAGGTATGCCACTCCAGATTCTTAATCTGGTAAGTCTTGGAATAGATATGTTTGACTGCGGAATGCCAACCCATATTGCAAGGAATGGTTCAACTTTAACCTGGAAAGGGAAGATAAACATTAAAAATGGTAAATATAAAGAAGACTTTTCTCCTCTTGACCCGGAATGCGATTGTGATGTATGTAGAAATTATACAAAAGCATATATAAGGCATCTTTTCAATACAAAAGAAATTCTTGGAATGAGACTCAATTCATACCACAATATATACTTTTTACAAAGATTTATTGAAAGGATAAGGGAGGCGATAGAGAAAGGTTATTTTCTCCAATTTAAAAAATCTTTTGAGAAAGAGTATAATATAAGGAAATAAAAGGAGAGAAAAATGGAATATTTATTTTTTGCACAGAGTCAGCCTCAGCCTGTTTCTCCATTTGGAGCCCTTTTACCACTCATCATAATTTTCTTTATTTTCTATTTTCTTCTAATACTTCCTCAACAGAGAAAACAGAAAGCACACAAGAAAATGCTTGATGAATTGAAAAGAGGAGACAAGGTTATAACAGTTGGAGGATTGATAGGAGAAGTTTCAAAAATAAAAGACAACATTGTCACCATTAAATTCTCAGAAAATGTGGAGATAGATTTTGTTAAGAATGCAATTTCAAGAGTGATAAAAGAAAAATAATGAGGATAGGATACTTTGAAATCTTCAACGGGTGTGCGGGTAATATATTTGTGGGAAGTTTAATAGATGCTGGACTACCTCTTGAAGAACTTGAATCCCATATTGAAAAAATCCCTTTAAAAAATTATAAAATCCAGATTGAGAGGGTTAAAAGAAAGGTTAATTTTTCTCATTCTGTCTCCGGAACTCTATTTAGAGTGATACCTGAAAAGGGGAAATGGGATGAGACAGTCCCTTATTTAAGAATTCTTGAACTTATTGATGAAAGCAGACTTTCTCAGGGGCAAAAGGAAAAAATAAAGGAGATATTCAGAATACTGGCTGATGCAGAAAGCAAAGTGCATGGAGAACCACTGGAAAAATTGCATTTCCATAAGATTGGACAGGTTGATGCTATAATTGAAATATCATCTGTAGTTATAGGGCTTGAACTTCTTGGAATAGAAAAGGTTTATTTCAGTAAAATCGGAATTTCAAATCCTTCAAACGCCACAATTGAAATTTTGAAGGGATTACCTGTAATAATGAGAAATACCCCTTATGAAATCACAACACCTACAGGAGCAGCAATAGTAAAAGGGTTTTACCAGGGATACAATGCCTTTCCAGAGTTTGTTCTTGAAAAAGTAGGGTATGGAGCTGGAGAGAGAGAAGAACCTTCTCCAAATATGTTAAAATTTTTTATAGGTTTGAGTAAAGATTCTGAAAGGATAGTTGTGATAGAGACCACAATAGATGACCAGCCACCAGAATTATTTGAAGTAATTTTTGACAGGTTATTTGAAAATGGAGCTATTGATGTAAGCATAACACATGCTCATGGAAAGAAGGGGAGACCTGTTTTTAACTTGAAAATACTTGCTCCTGAATATTCTTTTGAAAAAATCATAAAAACCATATTCAGCGAAACCACAACACTCGGAATAAGATACAGAGTTGAAAATAGAATACTTCTGGAAAGAGAAATAAAAGAACTGGAGACAAAATTTGGAAAGATACCTGTAAAAATAGCATATTTTGGTGGTGAAAGAGTAAATATTTCTCCGGAATATGAGATTTGTAAGAAAATATCAAATGAAAAGAAAATACCGTTAAAGGAGGTTTATCTGGAAATTTATAAGAATATACAAAAAATCTGAAAAGATGGTGGTTGGAAGTCTTGAAATAGATATTCTCATCCCAGGAAGCCAGAATTTAAAAGAAAAAAGGAAAATTGTGAAATCTTTAAAGGATAAAGTGAGAGCGAAATTTAATGTTTCAATCTGTGAAGTGGATTTCCATGAAAAATGGCAGAGAGCACTTATAGGTATTTCCTGTGTAAATTCAAAAAGGAAAGAAATTGAAATAATTTTTGAAAAAATAAAAAATTTAATAAGAGGAAATGGAGAGGTTGTTGTAATAAGAGAAATAGGGAATTTCTTTTATATCAAGTCTTAAAAATGGAAAGCAGATATTTACCACAGGAAATTGAAGAAAAAATTTACAGAATGTGGGAAAGTGAGAATTATTTCTTTGTAGATGCAAAACAGGTTAAAAAGAAATATGTGATAGTAATTCCTCCTCCAAATATTACAGGCTTTCTTCATATGGGACATGCTCTTAACAATACCATCCAGGATATACTTATAAGGTGGAAAAGAATGGAAGGGTATGATGCTTTATGGGTTCCAGGAACTGACCATGCAGGGATTGCAACTCAAAATGTGGTGGAAAAGGAATTGCTGAAAAAAGGGATTACAAGGAAAGAACTTGGAAGAGAAAAATTTCTGGATGAGGTATGGAAATGGAAGGAAAAGTATGGGTCAAGAATTATATTCCAGTTGAAAAGATTGGGGGCTTCCTGTGACTGGTCAAAGATAAAATTTACAATGGATGAATCATTTTCAAAAGCTGTTGTCCATGCTTTTGTCCATCTCTATAAGAAAGGATTAATATATAAGGGAAAGAAGATTATAAACTGGTGTCCAAGATGCACAACCGCTCTTTCTGATGAAGAAGTGGATTATAAAGATGAGGAGGGTTACCTCTATTACATTAAATATCCACTTTTAAAGGGAGGATTTATTGAAGTTCCAACACCAAGACCTGAAACCTTGCTTGGAGATACAGCAGTGGCAATCCATCCAGAAGATAAAAGGTATAAACATTTAAAGGGTAAAAAAGCAATACTTCCTTTTGTTAATAGAGTTATCCCAATCATTGAAGATGAAGCTGTTGAGATTGAATTTGGAACAGGGGCTGTAAAGGTCACACCTGCTCATGACCCTGTTGATTTTGAAATAGGGAAAAGGCACAATCTTGAATTTGTTGTGGTGATAAATGAAGAAGGGAAAATGAATGAAAACTGTGGTAAATTCAGTGGAAGTGATAGATTTGAATGCAGAAAATATATTGTAGAAGAACTCAAAAAATTAAATCTACTGAGCAGAGTGGAACCATATACCCATAGAGTTGGGCATAGTTATAGATGTAATACTACTATAGAGCCATATTTATCATCGCAATGGTTTGTAAAGATGGAACCACTCGCTCGTCCTGCCATTGAAGTTGCAGAAAAAGGAGAACTGAAATTTTATCCTGAAAGGTGGAAAAAAATTTACCTTAACTGGCTTTATAATATTAAGGACTGGTGTATAAGCAGGCAGATATGGTGGGGACACAGAATTCCTGTATGGTACTGTGAAAATAAAGATTGTCCTCCGATAGTTGATTATACCAGACCATCTGCCTGCCCTGAATGTGGAAGTAGAAATTTAACACAGGATTCTGATGTTCTGGATACATGGTTTTCTTCATGGCTGTGGCCTTTCGGAGTATTTGGATGGCCTGAAAAGACTGAAGAACTTGAAATTTTTTATCCCACAGATACTTTAGTAACTGCTCAAGAAATAATATTTTTCTGGGTTGCGAGAATGGTAATGGCTGGTTTGGAATTTACCGGGAAATTGCCTTTCAGAAATGTTTATATCCATGGAACTGTAAGAGATAAAACAGGGAAAAAGATGAGCAAATCACTTGGGAATGTAATTGACCCGATTGATATAATCGATAAATGTGGTGCTGATAGTTTGCGTTTCAGCCTTATTTCTCTCACTGCTTTTGGGCAGGATGTCTTCCTTCCTGATGATTTCTATATCCCTGGCAGAAACTTTATGAATAAAATCTGGAATGCTGCAAGATTTATATTCAACAATGCAGAAGAAAAGGGGATAAAGGAAGTCTCTTTTGAAAGAGAAATTACAGAATCTTTAAAATTGCCAGAAAAATGGATTCTGATTCTCCTTGATGAATTGATAGAAAAGGTAAGTTCTTCCTTAGAAGAATACAGATTCAATGAGGCATTAAGTAATCTTTATGAATTTTTCTGGCACAGATTTTGCGACTGGTATATTGAAATTTCCAAAGTTTTTATAAATGAGAAATATTTTAAAGAATGCTGTCTTCCTGTTCTCCTTTATACTCTTTCTGTGACAATGAAACTTTTGCATCCATTCATTCCATTTATTACAGAGGAAATATGGCAGAATTTGAAAAAATATTTCAGGACTGACCATAAGACCATCTCATTGAGCAAATGGCCGGAAAAGATAAATATCAGAGATGATTTGATAATAAAAGAAATGGATAAAGTGATAGAAGTTGTATCATTTTTAAGAAAGGTGAAAAGCATATTCCACATTCCTTTAAATAAAAAGATTTTGTGTTTTTATGATGGAAAGGAGGAAATATCTGAAGATAAAAAAAGAATGATTTTGAGACTTGCAGGGGTTGAAGAAATTTCTTATTCTGATAAAAAATTCTCTGAAAAGAATGTAATCAGCAGAAAACTGAGTATGGGTAGATTTGGAGTGGTTCTTGAGGGTATAATAGATTTTAAAACTGTAATTGATAAACTGGAAAAAGAAAAAGAAAAACTTGAAGAATATAAAGAAAAAATAAAATCAAGAATCAGCAATCCGGAATTTCTCAACAAAGCACCTGAAAAAGTGATAATTAAGGAAAGGGAGAAAATAAAAGAACTGGAAGAAAAAATAAGAAGAATTAAGGAAGATATAGATTTGATAATAAAAAAGGAGAGTTAAATGTATGTATGGATTGAAATTGGTGGGAAACAGCATCGTGTCTGGGAAGGAGATAAAATAGAGATTCCTTTAAAAGCAAAAGTTGGAGATGAATTAGAAATAACTCCTATCGGATTTTATGATGGAAAAAATTTAATTACAGAAAAGGAGAAACTTGAAAAGATACTTGTAAAGTGTAATGTAATTGAGAAGAAGAAAGGAGAAAAAATTTACTCTTTTAAGAAGAAGGCAAAGACAGGGTATAAGAGAAAGATTGGATACAGGGATACACTGTGTGTGGTGGAAATTAAAGAAATTATAGATAAGAATAAAGAAAAGTGAAAAGAATAAAGGAAGTAATAAGCCAGGACTTCAGAGGAAAAAGATCAATCATAGTCGCATTAAAAAAGAGAACAAAAAAAGAAACAGAAGAAACTGCAAGAGAAATCCTCCTCCTTGCAAAAACTTTGAAATTGAAAGTCTTACATACCTTCTTTGTAAGAAATAATACTGTACATCCTGGTACTTATATTGGTAGTGGAAAAATTGAAGAATTGAAAAGATTTATATCTGAACATAAAATTTCCATTTCTATTTTTGAACCAGAACTTTCACCAGTCCAGCAGAGAAATTTAGAACAGCTCCTTGGAAGTTATGTAATTGACAGGACCGCTCTCATTCTGCATATTTTTGCCCAACATGCAAAAACACATGAAGGTAAAATACAGGTTGAACTTGCTCAACTTAACTACCTTCTTCCACGATTAACAGGACATGGAACTTCTTTATCAAGACTTGGAGGTGGCCTTGGAACAAGAGGGCCTGGTGAGATGAAACTTGAAGTTTACAGAAGAAGAATTAAAGAAAGAATACATATACTCAACCAGAAAATTAAAGAGATAGAAAAACACAGAAATCTTTTAAGAAATGCAAGGAAAAAGAGAAATATTCCTGTGGTATCCTTACTGGGATATACAAATGTTGGAAAAAGCACGTTATTGAACAGGCTGAGTGAAAAAAAGAATCTTTATGTTGCAGATAAATTCTTTTCCACCCTTGACCCTGCAACAAGACTGGTGCACCTGGGTGATAATTCCTTCTGTTTAATTACAGATACTGTGGGACTAATTTATAATCTTCCCCGTCAACTTATAGGGGCTTTCAAAGCAACTCTTGAAGAAATAGTCTTTTCAGATGCTTTAATTATCCTTTATGATGCCTCAACAATTTCAATAGAAAGACAAAAGGAAGCAAGTCTGCAGGTAATAAAATTACTCGGAATAGAAGGAAAGCCATGTATAGAGGTTTTCAATAAAATAGATTTGCTTTCTCCAGAAGAGATAAATATTTTGAAAGGGGAGTTTCCTGAAGGGATATTTATATCTGCCCTGACAGGGGAAGGATTGGAAAAATTGAAAGAAAAGTTAAAAGAGATACTTTATGGAGTTAAAGTTGTCTAATTCCGAAAAAAGAATAATTGAAAAAATAGTCAAAATTATAAAAGAGAAAAATAATTTTATTATCACCACACATACTTCCATTGATGGTGATGCAGTATCTTCTGAACTCCTTCTTTATTCTCTTTTAAAAAATTTTGGAAAGAAAGTAAGGATAATAAATGGAGATCCTCTCCCATCTATTTATAAATTTTTGCCATATAGCAAGAAAATAAAGGATATCTCAAAAGTTAAAAGGAAAGAAAAAGCAGATGTGATGTTCGTTATAGATTGTGGCAATCTTGAAAGAATAGGAAAAGTAAAGGAACTGATATCTGACCAGACCATGATAATAAATATTGACCACCACTTTTCAAACAAAATGTATGGAGATATAAACTGGGTCAATCCCTCTTATTCATGCTGTGGTGAAATGTTATTTTATTTAATCTCAGGACTTGGAAATATCAATAAACAGCAAGCTACTCTTATCTATACATCAATTCTCACCGACACCGGATGCTTCACACATCATTTTAACAAAAATGTCTTTTTTATCATTTCAAGATTACTGGAAAAGGGGATAAATCCTTCTGAAATTGCAAAAAAAATCTATCTTGAAAGACCATTAAATTCAATAAAACTCTTTATTCTTGCCCTTAAAACATTTAAATATGACATGAAAAATGGTATCTGCTGGATGAAAGTTACAAAACAGATGTTTAGAAAGACAAAAACAAAAGAAGAAGATACAGAGGGTTTTGTTGATTTTTTAAAAACAATAAAAGAGTTTAAAATATGTTTTTTAATTAAAGAGAAAGATGGTGGTGTAAAGGTTAGTTTCAGAAGTAAAGGAGATGTAAATGTTGATAAGATAGCACGGATATTTGGTGGGGGAGGGCATAAAGAGGCTTCAGGATGTTTTATAAAAAATATAACTCCGGAAAAGGCGGAAAAAGAAGTTCTTAAGGTAATAAAGAGTATGTTTTGTTAATTATGGATGGGATAATAAATTTAAATAAACCGAAAAATATTACTTCTTATGACGCTATAAGGTTTATAAAAAGGAATTTTAATTTTTCCGAAAAAATTGGACATGCAGGAACGCTTGACCCTCTTGCAGAAGGGGTTTTAATTATCTGTATTGGAAAAGCAACAAAACTTAGCCGTTTCTTTATGGAACTTGAAAAAGAATACTGGGCAAAATTACTTCTCGGGACTGTTACAGACACTCTTGACCTTGAAGGGAAAGTTATAGAGAAAAAGGATGTAAATGTTGATGTAAATGATATAGAAAAAGTGCTTAAAGAATTTGAAGGGGAAATAGAACAGATACCTCCATCTGTCTCTGCAATTAAATATAAAGGAAAACCACTTTATAAACTTTACAGAAAAGGGGTGGTAATATCTCCAAAACCGAGGAAAGTTTATATAAAGGAGATAAAACTTTTAAAAGTTGACCTTCCATATGTTGAATTTAAAGTTATATGTTCAAAAGGAACATATATCAGGGCTTTATGCAGAGATATAGGAGAAAAGTTAAAATGTGGAGCAACACAGGCAGAACTGATAAGATTAAGAATAGGCCCATTCAGAATAGAAGATAGTATTTCACTGGATGAAGTTAAAGAAAAAGGATTGGAAAATTCTATCATTCCAATTGAAAAGGCTGTTGGAATACTGGAAAAATGGAAATCAAATCTTTAAAAATAAGTGTTGCCGGAATAAGAGGTATTTACCCTTCTCAAATCAATCCAGAGATTGCATTTAAATTTGGAGTTGCATTTGGTAATTTTTTAAAAGAGAAAAATATATTTGTTGGAAGGGATACAAGAATTTCAGGAGATGTTTTAAAATCAAGTCTAATTTCTGGTATTCTTGCTTCAGGAAAGAATGTAATTGACCTGGGTATAGTTCCAACTCCAACAGTAGAATTTATTGTTGAAAAGAATGAAAATTGTGGAGGAGCAATCATTACTGCAAGTCACAATCCATCATCTTATAATGGAATAAAACTTCTATCTCCAGAAGGAACTTTTTTAAATGAAAGAGAGAAAAACAGATTTATCAGCTTTTTCTCAAAAAATCAGAAAATAAAAAAAAGACCAGGCTCTTTAACAGAAAAAACTGACTCCTTTTTGCTCCATGCTGATGCGATTTTTAAAAATGTGAATGTTGAGTTGATAAAAAAATTTAATTTTAAAGTTGTTGTAGATCCATGTCAGGGGGTAGGAGCTCTTTATTCTGAAAAATTTTTGAAAGAAATGGGCTGTCAGGTAACAGTGATAAACCGCTCTCCACTTGGGAAATTTTCTCACAATCCGGAACCTTTACCACAGAATTTGAAAGAACTTGCAGAAAAAGTAAAAGAGACAAAATCAGATATTGGATTTGCTCAGGACCCTGATGGAGATAGACTTGCAATTGTTTCAGAAAATGGGGAACCACTATCTGAGGAATATTCACTTTTAATTGCACTTGACCATATTCTTTCAAAGGAAAAGGGTTCTGTAGTGGTAAATCTCTCAACAAATTCTGCTGTTGAAAAGGTATGTGAAAAATACGGAGTTGAAGTCTTCAGAACGAAAATAGGTGAAGTAAATGTTGTTGAGAAAATGAAAAAGACTGGAAGTGTAATAGGTGGAGAGGGAAATGGAGGTATTATCTGGCCAAAGGTCCATTATGGAAGGGATAGTTTTGTAGCGATGGCATTGATACTTGAATCAATGGCTGAAAGGAAGAAGAAAATTTCAGAAATTGTAAAAGAATTCCCTCCATTCTTTTTATTGAAGAAAAAAATTGCATTCACAGGCACTGAAACTTCTCTCTTTAAAAAACTGGAGAAATTTTACAGAGGAAACAAATTGATAAAAATTGATGGGATAAAAATATTGAAAAAAGAGGGATGGATACATGTGAGAATTTCAGGGACTGAACCTGTTTTAAGAATATTCATTGAGGGGAAAGATAAAAAGACAGCAGAAAATTTATACAGGGAAGTTTTGGGTGTAATAAGGCAGGATTAAAGTCCGAGCTGGTCAGATATTGATTTCATTGCAGAAAGGCATATTTCAATAAATTCCTCCAGAGAGAAACCAAGTTTTTCACATTCTTTTATCTGTTCTCTATTGGCACCTGCTGCAAACCTTTTCTCTTTGAATCTGTTCAGCACAAATTTCTTATCAATCTTTTCCAGTTTTTTCTCAGGAAGTATCAGCGCACATGCTACAATTAAACCTGTAAGAGGGTCAACACAATATAATGCCTTTGCCATTTTTGTTTCTCTTTCTTTATGCCCAGGATGTGAAATTATTGCATCTATTACAACTTCAGGAACTTTACCTTTCAAATATTCAGCAGTTTTATATCCATGTATTTCAGGATTTAATTTTGCATCTTCATAATCAAGGTCATGAAGAAGCCCACACAATCCCCACATTTCTTCATCCTCACCAAAATATCTTGCCAGTTTCCTCATACATGCTTCAACTGCCAGTGAATGTTTTATAAGATTTTTATTTTTTATTTTACTCTTTAAGAGTCTAATTGCTTCTTCCCTTTCCATTTTTCAACCTTTTTAAATAATATTTTTCTCCCTGATAAACAACTTCCACAACTTTCTCTTCTTTAATAAGTTTATCAATATCCTCCCATCTGCCACCGGATTTTTTCAGAAATTCATCAACCTGGTCCCTTCTCATTGGATGCACAGAGACAATATCCAAAAAATCCCTTTCAATATCACCTTTAAATCCAAATGAAGTTCCACCATGTGTTGTCAAAAGCTGTATATTGATTGAGTGGTTTTTAAAAATCTGATAAAGATTATTGAGTTTTTCTTCATCAGGTGGTTTTACCCATCTTTCTGCAGGAGGTCTTGTTGGAATAGAAAGATATGATATATCTGGTTTTATCCCCTCCAGAAATTCTGCTATCTTTTCCATCTCTTCCTCATCATCATTCACTCCAGAAATAACCATTGTTTCGGTGAAAAGTGTCCCTTTAAAAATATGAGAAAATATTTCAATACCTTTAAGTATCTTTTCAAGATCCAATTTTTTATGAGGTCTATTTATCCTCTTCCATATTCCTTCATTCAAACAATCAATCTTGAGAGAAACAAGGTCTGCAAAAGATAAATCTTTCCTCACATCTTCATCCCAAATAAGTGATGAATTTGTTATTACAGCTATTTTGATTCCAAATTTTTTAAGTTCACAGATTTCTCTCCCGAGATTTATATCAAGAGTTGGCTCTCCATCCGGTACAAATGTAATGTAATCAATTCTTTCGTTTTTGTTTTTAAGAATTTCCAGAGAATTTTCAACCTCTGAGACAATCTCTTCTAAATTATAAAAATTTCTCCTTGAAATCTCCATACAAGTGGTCTTTCCAATCTGACAGTAGATACAGGAGTATGAACATGTCTTTGGTGTAATATTGTTAATTCCAAGACTCTGCCCAAGTCTCCTTGAAGGAACAGGCCCAAATACTATCATTTTAATTTCCCGTACAGATTCTTTGCTTTTAAATGTTCCCTATATGTTTTTGAAAAATAATGTGTTCCATCTCCTTTTGAAACAAAATAAAGATAATCTGTTTTAGCAGGATTTATAGCAGCCATTAAAGATTTTATTCCAGGATTGCAAATAGGAGTTGGAGGAAGTCCTTTATGGAGATAAGTATTGAAAGGAGAATCTATCAAGATATCCTTTTCAGATAATCTTGGTTTGTGGTAACCAAGAGCGTATTCCACTGTTGCACAGCTCTGGATTGGTAAATTCTTCTTCAATCTGTTGTAAATAACAGAAGCAATTATCGGCCTTTCACTATCAACTTTCGCCTCCTTTTCAACTATAGAAGCCACAATAACTATTTTCATAACCTCACCATCTTCTTTGCTTGCCTTTTTCCCATAAATCTTTTCAAATTCTTCCCAGAATCTCTCTTCCATTTTGTGAGCAACACTTTGAGGAGAAATCTTTAAAGGGAAAATATAACTGTCAGGGAAGAGAAATCCTTCAAGTTTATTTTTAAGGCAATACTCTATAAATTTATCTTTTGATGTGACCTTTTTTTCTTCCAAGATTCTGCCTATATCTTTAATTGTTGAGCCTTCAGGAATTGTAACTTTCACAAGTTTGATATTTCCATTTGCAAGTTTATTTATTACATCTTTTAAAGGAACTCTACCATAAAATTCATATACCCCTGCTTTTAATTTATTTTGGAGGTTGCGGCGTCTTACAATCCATAAAAACCACCTTTCACTTTTTATCACATTTTCTTTTTTCAGAATTTCTGCTATTTTTTCAGCACTGGCATTTTTTGGGATTTGAATAAGTTTTGGTTTTTCAATATATGGTGGTAGAGTGATAATCTTAATTGTTATAAATGAAACAATTATCACTGTTAAAAATGTAAAAAATAAAACCTTTCTATCCATTTTCCTCAGTAAGTTTTCTTCTTAAAAAATCAAGACTTGTAATTGCAGCTTTTTCCCTTATCTGTTCTCTTGTTCCTGTGAATAAATTTTTCTTGGTAAATACTTTTCCCTTTGGAAATGCAAGAGCCATCCATACCAGACCAACAGGTTTTTCTTCACTTCCTCCAGTTGGACCTGCGATCCCTGTGATACTTAATCCAATATCTGCTTTACCATATTTTCTTGCTCCTTTTGCCATCAATATTGCACACTCTTCACTTACAGCTCCATATTTCTTCAAAACAGTCCTTGGAACTCTTAAAATTCTTTTTTTAAGTATATTTGAATATGTCACAAAACAACCCTGAAAATATTCTGAACTTCCAGGAATATCTGTTATCATCTTTCCAACAAGACCACCTGTACAGGATTCTGCCAATGCAAGTTTCAATCTTCTTTCTTTTAAAAGAATACCAACAAGCTGGGGAAGGGGAGGGGGATTTACTCCTATAAAATCTTTCCCGAATATCTTCTCAAACTCCTTTTCCAATTTCCAAATCTTTTCCACATCTTCAGGTTTATAGAGTCTTGCAATCATTTCAATTATAAGGGAGTGGGGGATAATTGAGAATTCTATACCATAAGAGGATATTATTTCTTTACTTTTCTCTTCAACAACTGATTCCGGAACACCTATAAAGCAAAATCTGTAAATTTCTATTTTTCCAGTTTTTATCTTCTTTTTTAAATATTCCGTCACATCCTTTTCCATCATGGGAATAAGTTCAGATGGAGGGCCAGGAAGAAGGATAATTATCTTACCTTTCTCCTCCACTATCATTCCAGGAGCTGTCCCAACTTCATTTTTTAGAATTTTTGCACCTTCTATTATATAGGACTGTCTTTTATTTATCTCAGGCGGTTCTATTCCTCTTCTGATAAACTTTTCTCTGATTTCCTCCCATATTTTCTCAGAAAATACAAGTTTTCTTCCAAGAAATTCAGAAACTGCCTCTCTTGTTATATCATCAAAAGTAGGGCCAAGTCCCCCGGTAAGAAATATTATATCTGCTCGTGAAAATGATTCTTCAAGACTTTCCTTTATCTCCTCTTTCTCATCAGGGACTGTTATACTTCTTGAAATTGATAATCCTATCTTTGCAAGAGAATTACTTATAAAATTCACATTTCTGTTTATCCTGTCAAAAAGAAGTTCAGTTCCCACACATATAACTTCAATCTTTCCCATTTTTAAAAGGATTTAAAATAAAAGGGAATTGATAACTTTTCCAGTTTCTACATTAAAAATCTCTATTTTTCTTAAACTCTCATCCACCACTGCCACAGTGGGTTCTTTCTTCGGCAAAGATGGGCTTCCTGGATTTAAAATTACAGCATTTTCCTTTTTTTCAACCTTCCATAAATGTGTATGGCCTGAAATTAGAATATCTATTTTCCATTTTTTCCCAAGTGATAACCACTCTTCCTCTTTAAAGATATGACCATGAGAAGATAATATTCTGAGCTGGCCGATCTGGGAAAATAAAAAAGGGAAAGAGAGAGGATAATCCAGAAATAACTGGTCAACCTCTGAATCGCAATTCCCCTTCACAATCAATAATGGAATTTTAACTCCATTCAATATTTCAACAAGTTTTTTAGGGGAGTAGCCTTCTGGTAAAGGATTTCCTGGACCATGGTTTAAAATATCTCCACAGTGGATTATAATATCAGTATCTTTTATAATCTTCCATGCATTCTCCCATCCTTTAACACTTCCATGGGTATCACTTATTATCCCTATCTTCATTTTTTCCACCTTTTAAAACAAGAACTTTCATTTCAGCCTGGAGTGAAGGATTATTTTTATCAAAAATTTTAATATTTCTAATCCCTTCCTCTTTAAATTTCACACTCAATTTAAGTTTTTTCTTATCAATTTTAATCTCCGCCTCTTCATCATCACATAATACTTTAAATTCTCCACTGTATTTCTCTATTCTATTTCCATATTTATCTTCTATCAATATCTGAAATTCACAATCTTTACCGGATTCCAAAACAGATGGGCCTGAGAGAGCAATCTTAAATGGAGAAGATGGTTTTACCTCAAAAATATTTGATTTCCCGATATGACCAGCGCCATCATCAATTATTATCATATTTTTCTTACTGGCTTTTTTTATCACAATTGTTTCAAGCCACATACCTGAAGTAACATCCTGCTGGGTATAATTTACACTGCCTGTTAAATCTTTTAATTTAAACCCTTTTACTCTATTTCCCCATTTATCTTCAGCCCGAATAAGTACTGTAAATGGTTTGCCTGCTATCTGCGTGTCTATCTTTTCAATTGAGAAATGGTCAAGTTCTCCAGGCAGTATGAATATCTCTTTTTCCCCTTTTAAATTTTTATTGTAAACTTTTATCTTATGGTTACCAGAAGTGTAAAATGTGATTCCAACAATCTTTCTCCCTTTGTCCTTTTTATCAAAAGAAATTTCAGATGGAAACTTTCCCTTTTCATCGGATATTTCCATTTTCAATTTCCCTGCAAAATTTTCACATATATTTCCAAACCTATCTACAGGTGAAATTTCTATATTTATTTTTTCTCCAGCAGTAGATACTGGAACACCAGAAATTATTATTTTTTCTGGACTGGAAGGGACAACCGAAAATGGTGGGGAGGAAAAGATTACTTTTTCTTTATCGTAAAGAAGCAATCTGTCTTCCTCCACAGATTTATTAAAAACAATATCATCTTCAAAAATCCCTTTATCAAAATCCACCTTTTTCAATGCAAGCAATCTCTTTTCATCCCATAAGAAACATTCTCCCTTATAATCTGAAATATTTCCCCATTTATCCACAGATATTATCTTCACTCTCTGCACCTTTCCAGCAACAAAAGACTCAGGAAAATCAGGAATTAAAAATTTCTCTGCTTTCCCTGGAGACACTCTTATACTTTTTTCTATTTCAATCCCTTTCAATGGATGAGATATTCTTATTGTATGTAGCCCTGC
>Ga0164318_10002831_pt1 | contig 16243 bp, 15 predicted proteins | sample GuaBasSedimGuay9_FD_113734 | JGI IMG/M metagenome (GOLD analysis project Ga0164318, IMG submission 113734) | Subseafloor sediment microbial communities from Guaymas Basin, Gulf of California, Mexico - Guay9, Core 4571-4, 0-3 cm | ecosystem: Environmental > Aquatic > Marine > Hydrothermal vents...
AAAATGACAAGATTTGCTCTAGTTCAAATAATCGCATTGATTTGGATTAGCAGGGAATCTAAAAAATAAAAATGACAAGATTTGCTCTAGTTCAAATAATCGCATTGATTTGGATTAGCAGGGGATCTAAAAAAACATGGTAAGATTCGCTCATATAGCAGATGTACATTTAGGAGGCTGGAAACAACAGCCAATGCAGGATTTGAATTTCCAATCCTTTAAAAAAGCTATTGGTAAATGTATTAATTCTAATCTGGATTTTGTTTTATTTGCAGGAGATTTATTTGATTCAGCTTATCCACCAATAGAAATTTTAAAAGAAACTTTTGCAGAATTCAGAAGATTAAAAGAAGCTAAAATTCCTTGTTTTATGATTGCAGGTTCCCATGATTACTCTGTTTCAGGAAAGACTTTTTTAGATGTTCTAGAAAAAGCAGGTTTTTGCAAAAACATAGCTGATTTTGAAGAAGTAAATGAAAAAATTGTCCTTAATCCTACTATTATCCAAAACACAGCAATCTATGGATATCCTGGAAAAAAATCAGGATTAGAAATTGAAGATTTAAGAAGAATAAAATTAAATGATGCTCCTGGAATGTTTAAGATTTTAATGTTACATACCACTATTGATAAAGCAAAAGGAACTCTTCCAATTGATTCAATTGAGACAACTTTGCTCCCAAAAGTTGATTATTATGCGTTAGGACATCTGCATATAGATTTTCAATATGAAAATTTTGTTTATCCAGGGCCAATTTTTCCTAATAATTTTCAAGAATTAGAAGAATTGCAGTTTGGAAGTTTTTATATTGTTGATACTTCATCAAAAATAAATTTACAAAAAATAGAATTAAAAATTAAAGAAATAGAATCCATTTCAATTGAAATAAAAAATGCTTTGACAGCGAATGAAAAAATAATCTCTGAAATAAATCAGAGAGATTTAGATGATAAAATAGTTCTTTTAAGAGTAAGCGGAGAATTAGAAAATGGAAAAAACTCAGATATAAAATTCTCTCAAATAGAGGAACAAACAAAAAAACAAGGAGCTTATTTTATGCTTAGAAATACTCATGATTTAAAGACAAAAGAAGTAGAACTTGAAGTTGAAGTAAGAAATTCAGAAAATATAGAAGAAGAGACAATAAAGATTTATTCAGAACAAAATCCCTCTGATTTTAACAAGCTTATTCCTGAATTAATTAATTGTCTTTCAATTGAAAAACAAGAAGGTGAGAAAACAGAGATATTTAATAAAAGATTATTAGAGGAAGCTAAAAAAATTTTAAAATTTTAAAATGAAATTAAAAAAAATTTATCTTGAAAATATTAGGAGCTATGAGAATCAAGAAATAGAATTTCCAGAAGGTTCTACTCTTCTTTCAGGAGATATTGGTTCAGGCAAAACCTCTATTCTTTTGGCAATTGAATTTGCATTATTTGGATTACAGCCAGGGCAGAGAGGCTCTTCTTTATTAAAAAATGGAAAAGAAAATGGAAAAGCAAGAATCGAGTTTGAAGTTGATGGAAAAGACATAATAATTGAACGAACTTTGAAAAGAGGAAAATCTATTTCTCAGGATTATTGCTCTATTATAATTGATAATGAAAAAAAAGAGCTATCAGTTACTGAATTAAAAAATCTTGTTCTTAAAATTCTAAATTATCCTAAAGAATTTTCAAGAAAACAAAATATTTTGTATAAATTCACAGTTTATACTCCTCAAGAAGAGATGAAGCAAATTATCCTTGAGGACCCAGAAACAAGAATAAATACTTTAAGACATGTATTTGGAATTGACAAATATAAAAAAATTCTAGAAAATACTTCCTTAATTGTCTTAAAATTAAGAGAAGAAAAAAGATTAAAGCAAGGAATGACAATTAATCTTGAGCAAGACAAAGAGATTTTGGTTTTAAAAGAGTCTGAATTAGAAGATAAAAGATATAACATTGGCTCAGTAGAAAAAGAATTATTTCTTAAAACTGAAGCTCGTAAAAAAATAGAAGAAGAAAAAGATGAAATTTCTAAAAAAATAGAAGAAAAAACTAAACTTCAGTCTGAGATAGAAAAAACAAGCATAATGATTTCGACTAAAAAAGATTCTATTGTAAATAATTCCAAATTAATTGAAAAAATAAAAGAGCAAATAAAAGAACTAAAGCAATTAGAATTTAATGAATCTGAGATTTTAAGATTAGAGCAAGAGATTGAAAAAAAGAAAAAAGATAAATTAGAGCTCAATGAAAAAAATTTAACAATTACTTCTCAAATAACCTCTCTGAGTTTAAAAAATCAAGAAAATGAGAATACAAAAAGCAAAATATTTGATTTAAAAATGTGTCCGACTTGTCTTCAGGATGTGGGTCCTGTTCATAAGAGCAATGTGATAAATAAACTCGAAGCTGATATAAGCGAGAATGTTAAAAAAATTGAAAATTTGACTTTAGAAAAAAGAGGATTATCAAAAGAAATAAATCAAATTGAATCTGAAATTTCTTCTATTCAAGATAAGATGCAGGAATTAAAGCTTTTAAAGATAAAAATGGAAGCTGTTTCTGAAAAAGAAAAAAGAATACTTGAACTTGAAGAAAACAACTCAATACTTCAAAAAGATTTAGAGCTTCTTGAAGGGCATTTATTAATTTTAAAAAATTCTGTTTTTGAATTAAATAAATTTGATAATATTTTTGAGAAAATTAAAAAAGAATATGAAGATGCTTTAAAAGAAGAAAGAAGTGCAGAGATTAAAGTGGCAGAATTAAAAAAAGAAATAGAAGTTTTTTCAAGACAAATAAATGAATTAAAAAAAAGAATTCAAGAAACAGAAGAAATTAAAAAACAATTAGAGTATGTCTCTGAACTTGAAGATTGGCTAAATAAAAAATTTATTCCTGTTATTTCGTATATTGAGAAAAATGTTATGGTTAAGCTTAAATCAGAATTTTCTAATCTTTTTGCAGAATGGTTTTCTATTTTAGTGCCAGAAAATTTTAATGTTCATTTGGATGATAATTTCACTCCAATTATTGAACAGCAAGATTATGAATTAGATTATGCTTATCTCTCAGGAGGAGAGAGAACTGCTATCGCTTTAGCATACAGGCTTTCTTTAAATCAAGTAATTAACTCTGTTTTAAGCAAAATAAAAACAAAAGATTTAGTAATATTAGATGAACCTACTGATGGATTTAGTGAGCAGCAATTAGACAAGATGAGAGAAGTTTTAGAACAGCTTAATGTTTCTCAATTGATTATTGTAAGTCATGAACAAAAAATTGAAGGATTTGTAGAAAATGTTATTAAAATAAAAAAAGAAAATGGAATAAGTGCTAAAGAACAACCAAAAAACTTATAAATACTTTTTTCTCTTAAATACTAAAGATTCTAATGATTTAATTAGATAATTCTTAAAATGGACACAGAATTAAAAAATTCAATCCTTAAAACAGGAACAACTGTTTTAGGAATAGTATGCAAAGATGGAATTGTTATGGCTGCAGATAGGCAAGTTACAGCTGGGACTATTGTAATGAATAAGAATTTTCCAAAAGTAAATAAAATCAATGACTATCTTGTTGTTTCTTGGACAGGAGGCGCTGCTGATGCTATGAGACTTTCAAAATTACTTGCAGCAGAATTAAAATTAAAAGAATTAAAATCTCATTCACGCCCTACAGTTAGAGAATCAGCAAGTCTAGCTGGTTCAATCTCTTATTCAAGCATAAGACAGCCTTCTGCAATCCCAAATATTGTAGGTACTCTTGTTGCAGGATTTAATGAAAATGGTTCTTTTGAATTATACACTATTGAGCCTGCCGGCGGGGTTTATCAAGTAGAAGACTATGATGCTAATTTTGGTTCAGGGATGCCTTATGTTTTAGGACTTCTTGAAAGACAATATAAAAAAGATATGACAGTGGAGCAAGGAGTAGAATTAGCAAAAGAAGCTTTAAAATCTTCAACTCAAAGAGATGTTGGAAGTGGTTATGGAATTGATATCTTTACTATAACCAAAAAAGGAATTAAAAAAGTGGTTGAGCAAAAAATTGAATCAGAATTCAAATAATCCTTTAAAATTTATTTAAAATGGACATTCTAAAAAAAATAAAAGAGAAATTAATTGGAAAAATCACAGATGCGAGTTTTGAAGGAGCAAATATAGTTCTTTATACAGATAATGAAAATTTCTTTAAAGAAGGAGAATCAAAAATAAAAGAGATAGTTAATGAAATAAAAAAAAGAATAGAACTAAGAGCTGACCAGAAAATACTCCTTGATAAAGAATTTGTAGAAAAAGAAATAAAACAGATTGTTCCTGAAGAAGCAGAAATAACAAATATTATTCTTGACTTTCACAGAAGTATTGTTGTTATTGAGGCAAAAAAACCAGGACTTGTTATTGGAAAACAAGGTTCTATAATAGATGAAATAAGAAAAAAAACTTTATGGACTCCTCAGATTCAGAGAGCTGCATCAATTAAAAGCAAAATAACTGAGAGTGTAAGAGAGGTTCTTTATGCAAATAATAATTACAGAAGACGATTTCTTAATAAAATAGGAGAAAAAATTTATAAAGAATGGTCTTCAGAAAAAGTTGAAGAATGGGTAAGAGTTTCTTTTTTAGGAGGAGGAAGACAAGTAGGAAGAAGCTGTTTGTTATTGCAAACTCCTCAGTCAAAAATTATTCTTGATTGCGGAATAGATATTGCTTCTCATGGAAAAGATAAGTTCCCTTTTTTAGATGTCTCTGAATTTGATATAAAACAAATTGATGCTGTTATAATAAGTCATGCTCATTTAGACCATGTTGGATTGCTTCCATATTTATATAAAATGGGTTACAAAGGACCTGTTTATATGACCCCCCCAACACGAGATATTGCAGCTCTTCTTTCTCTTGATTTTATTGGTGTAGCATACAAGCAAGCTTCAAAACCTTTGTTTAGTTCAACTGATATTAAAGAAATGGTTAAGCATAGTATTTGTTTAAATTATAATGAAGTGACTGATGTAACTCCTGACATAAGAATTACTTTTTATAATTCTGGGCATTGTCTAGGAAGTTCTTTGGTTCATATTAATATTGGAAATGGTTTGCATAATTTAATTTATACAGGGGATCATAAATATGGAAAATCAAGGCTTTTAGATCCTGCTGTTGCAAATTATCCAAGAGTTGAAACAGTAATCACAGAATCAACTTATGGTTCAAAAGCAGATGTTCTTCCTCCAAGACTCAAAGCTGAAGAAGAACTTCTTAATTTTGTTAATAATACAATAAAAAGAGGCGGAAAAGTATTAATCCCTGAATTAGGTTTAGGACGGGCTCAAGAAACAATGCTGATTTTAGAAGATGCTATGAAAAGCAATAAGCTTCCCAAAGTTCCTATTTACATTGATGGAATGATTTGGGATATTAATGCAATTCATACAGCTTATCCTGATTTTTTAAGCAATCGAGTTAGAAATCAAATATTCCAGGATAAAAATCCCTTTGTTTCTGATACTTTTTTAAGAGTTGGCTCTCCACAAGAAAGAAAAAAAGTAGTTGAAGGCGGACCTTGTATTGTTCTTGCAACATCTGGTATGCTTGTAGGCGGGGCATCTGTGGAATATTTTAAAGAGTTTGCATCAAATAAAAAAAATTCAATTATCTTTGTTTGTTATCAAGGAGTAGGCAGTTTAGGAAGACAAGTTCAAGAAGGAATTAAACAAACAAAAATGATTATTGATGGAAAAGAAGAGCTTGTAGAAATTAATTTAGAAGTTAATACTATTAACGGACTTACTGCACACTCAGGAAGAAATGAGATTATGGCTTTTTTTAATAATATGAGACCCAAACCAAGAAGAGTTATTATTAATCATGGCGAAGTTTCTAAATGTTTAGATTTAGCTTCTGCAATTTATAAAGTTAATAGAGTTGAAACAAATGTTCCGAGAAATCTTGAGACTTTGAGATTACGATAATTCTCAAGATTTAAAAACTATTTTTTATTTTATAAACTATGAAACACTCTTTAAAAATAACTGGTATTATACTCTTAATGTTTCTTTTAACTCAATTAATAGGACTTTTTGTTGTGAATCATTATTCTACTATTAAGATTATTCAAGGTAATTTAACAAATGTCTCAGCTCCTGAATTGCCTTTTGGAATGGAAACTCCTGAGATTGAAAAACCCCAGGAATTTAATCAAATATTTCTTTCAATTATCATAGCTTTTATAATCGCTATTTCTTTATTGTTTTTTTTGATGAGATTTAAAGCAGAGTTTTTTCTTAAACTGTGGTTTTTTATTGTCATTATAATTGCATTGGGAATCTCTTTTAATTCTATTATTCCTAATAAAATAGCATACTCCTCTCTTATAGCATTAATAATTGCTCTTCCTCTTGCCTTTATTAAGATTTATAAAAGAAGCTTCTTGATTCATAATCTTACTGAATTATTTATTTATCCAGGTATTGCTGCGGTTTTTGTCCCTATTCTTAATTTTTATACTGTTATTATCCTGCTTCTTTTAATTTCGGTTTATGATATGTGGGCTGTCTGGCATTCAGGAATAATGCAAAAAATGGCAAAATACCAAATTAATAAATTAAAAGTTTTTTCTGGATTTTTTATTCCTTATCTTAATGAAAAAACAAAAGCAATAATAAAGAAAATTAAAAATCCAAAAGAATTAGAAAAAAAGAAAGTAAAAGTAAATATAGCAATCTTAGGAGGCGGAGATGTTATTTTCCCAATTATTGCTGCTGGAGTAATGCTTAAAACTTTTGGATTTGTTAAAATAGCAGGGCATAATCTCCCATTGGCATCTCTTTTAGTTATTTTAGGTGCTATTTTTGGGCTTAGTTATTTGTTCTTTTTCTCAGAAAAAAAGAAATTTTATCCTGCCATGCCTTTTATAACTTCAGGAATTTTCTTAGGTATTGCATTAAGCTGGATAATTTATTCAAAAATCTTAGGATTAGCAATTAATTTTGGATTTCTGTTTTAATTTTCTTGTTTTTATTCACTTAATTCTGTTTAGCGGAAGTGTTCTCACTCTTAAAAAGTAACAGATAGTAAGATTTATAAAGCATAATTTACTACCTAACTTGAATAAAAAATGATGTTAAAACAAGAATTAATAAATAAAATTAAAGACTATTTTAATTTGAATGTTTATGAAACAAAAGTTTGGTTAGCTTTGCTTGGAAAAGGAGTTGCTTCAGCAGGAGAGGTTTCTACAATCTCAGGAGTTCCAAGGTCAAGAACTTATGATGTTTTAGAGAGTCTTGAAAAAAAGGGATTTGTTGTAGAAAAACTTGGAAAACCTGTTAAATATTTAGGTATTAAACCTAATATTATACTTGAAAAATTAAAAAATAATGTAAAAAAAGATGCTGAGGATAAAATAAAAGACCTTTTAAAAGTAAAAACCACTTCTGAATACAGTGAACTTGAAAATCTATATAGAGATGGAATAAATCCTGTAAAAAGAGAAGATGTTTCTGCTTCTTTAAAGGGAAAATCAAATATTTCTATTCATCTAAGAGAGATATTAAGAAATGCTGAAAATGAAGTTATTATATGCACAAATGCTAAGGAATTTATTTCAAAGATTAAACTTTTTTCTCAAACATTTAATAATCTTAAAAAATCAAATATTAAAATAAAAATCGCATTATCTGGAAGTGATGATTTAATTAAAAAAATTGCAGAAAAAACAAAGATTAAGATAAAGAAATCAAACATTAATGCTAAATTTTTTATTGTAGATAGAAAAGAGATTTTATTTTATTTATCTAATAATCCTGATAAAGATGATGTAGCAATATGGCTTAATTCTCAATTTTTCTCAGAAGCTTTTGCATCTTTATTTGAATTAGCTCTTAAATAAAATGTCAAGCAAAATCCAAAAACCTTTAGCAATTCTTTATGATTTTTTTGAAAAAAGACTTTATTTTCTTTCAGGTAATTCTTATGTTTTAGGTAGAAAGACAGACGATTCTAATCCAGACATATCTATTACAGGAAATGCTCCAAAAGTTTCAAGAAAACACGCAATCATTAGATATGATCCAAAAACAAGAGAATACTTTTTAGAGGATTATTCTAAAAATGGAATAACAGTCAAAAGAAAGAAAGTCGCAAATATGGAGTCTAAAGAATCTTCTAGATTAGAAATAAAATTAGAATTTGGTGATAAAATCTTTTTATCTGACTATGGACCTTTAATTTTTGATTCTCCAGATTCAGCTGAAAATTATAAAAATTCTGAAAAAACTTCTAGATTTATGCCGTTTGAACTTTAAACAATTTTCAATTGAGAAATATACATTTCTTTTAATCTTTTTTTATTTTTTTTCATCCACTTTTTTAAAAAATCTTTTAATCTAAAAGTAATCTTCTCTTTTGCATAAATTTTCTTATTTTTCACAAAAGTTTTTTTGTGCTTTTTCTTAAATGATTTAAGATTTTTTTTGTCTTCTATTTTTGGTCCAGGAATTATTTTCTCATTTCTTTTTTTTGCAACAAAAAAGATTTCTGCAGATTGTTCTTGATTATATTCAAATCCTTTTTTCTTTATTACAAAAAACTCTTCAATTTCTTTTTCAAGATATTTGTAAAATTTAAGCAATTTGCTTCCAGCAACGTCTCCTTTTTGTTTGTTTGTCTTAATCTTTATAATAATAAATTCTAATTTTCTTTTTTTTGAATCTTTTTTTATTTTCTCTAAATTTTCTTTTTTTAATTCAAAATCTTTTATTGAAGGATTTTTTAAGAATTTCTTGCATGCTTTTTGAAATCCTCTAAAAGTTTCTAAAGAAAGAGCTGCAAGAGCATTTCTTTGCTTATATGTTGGGTCAATTAAAATTATTGGTGAAAGAAGCTTTGATTCATTTAAATCCATTAAAATATTCTTTTTTTTCTTAAAATGTTTTTCAATATCAATTATCTCTTTATTTTTTAAATTTGCCATTGCTTTAACAAAGTTCATAAAATTTTTATAATAATAAACTAAAAGCTCAAGAGAATACCCTGAAAATCCATGAATATATGATTCAGCCCCATAGCATTTATTTGCATAGCAAAAAGCTTTTGCAATTCTTATTTCATCAAGAATTTTTTTATTTTTTATTTTCTTTTTTATATAATTAACATGACTATAAGACAAATCAGTAATATTTTCTGCTTCTTTTGGATTATTAACTTTAATCACTGGAATTACTTCAATAGAAAAATCAGGAGAAAAAGATATCTTAAAATAATCCCTTGAGCCATGAATTATTGATAAATTTTTCATTTTGTTTAGGATTTTTTTTGTTATTTTAGAAATGTTTTCTTTTTTGTATTTTTTATCAAATCTTAAAAAAACATCTACATCATACTTGTCTTTTTTAATAACTGTTTTTTTTGCAAAACTCCCCCCAATAAAAATTTCTGCTTTTATTTTTGATTTTTTTATTCTTTTTTTTAGCTCTTTAATTACATTCTTTAAAGAATTATTTATAATCTCTAAATCTTTTTTTGAGGGTTCTATTTTTTCTAAAACTTTTTTTAAAATTAAATCAACTCTTTTTTTCATATAACAAAGAACTATCTTAGGTTTTTATATTTAATCAATATTGGAACTTTTTGTCCTTCTTGAATATAATCTGGGTCATCAATTTCTCTTAAATCTTCTAATGAAACTCCCTCAACTCTTTTTTTCACATTAGATAAAGAAATCTCATAATCTCTTGCTATCTTTCTAAGATGTTCTTCATCTCCATCTCTTTTATATTTTATAATTTCATTGTTTAAATCAACAATCTCCTTTACATCAGAAAAACTTTTATCTGAAATACTATAAAGATAGTCTCCTTGTTGAACTTGATAAAATCTTAATTGATATTCTGGAGCTTGAATAGACTTGAGAGTAGGAGTCCAGATTGTTTCACCCTTCTCTTCTACTTTTTTTTCTAAAGAATTTTTTGGAAGTGTCTTAGTATTTCTATTGTCTTTTAATCTTGAATATATTTCAGGTCCTCCAAAATAAATCAAAAGTCCTGCTAAGATTAGATTAACAACTCTTGACGCTTCCCATCTTTCTTTATATTCATTTTCCTTTAAAATTTCTTCTTGCATAATTTCATAGAAAAAAACCAGTTTAAAAAACTATTCTTTTTATAAATCATAAGTTTATTCAGGGTTTTTTATTTCTTTTAAATCCTTTATATTCTGGCTTAAAGTAGAAGCTAAATCAATAATATATTTTCCTTCTTCTAATTTATATATAAGAGGCCTATCTTTTCTAAATAAGTTTATTAAATCTATTTCAAATTTTCCACTTCCAATTGCTCGTATAGATTCTATGTCTAAGATGACAGGAGCATTTGTGTCTGTAATTCCTGCAATTTCCCTGATGTCTTTTTCAATTGTTTCTTTTTCTTCTTTTGGAATTTCAATAGGATTTTCTTGTAATTTTTTTACTTGGTCCTCTCTAATATAAAAAAAGAAATGGCTTCCACATTCTCTACACCCTTTTAATAATTCTTCACTTCCTGCTGCATAGATTTTTCCGCAATGAACACATTGGTGTGGCATTTTTTGATTTTATAATATTTATTAACAATGCAAATCAAAAGATAGCATTGGCATAATTATTAATAATTTTCTGCATTAATAAATCTATCTTCATTTTCTTGCAATTCAAATTTTCCACCAATTCCATATCTTGTCCCTGCTTTTTTATTCTCAAGAAAAATTTTATAAAATTCCCTGCTTATTCCAAAAACAATTTTTTTTGCATCTCCAAAATAAACTTTTACAGGGTGCTGGTTTACTCTCACTAACTCTTTTTGTTCCTCTCTAATCTCAATGCTTATTGGAATTTGCTTTCTTTTTCCATGAAGAAAATCATAAAAATCTAATCTTCCATTTATTCTTTGCTTTTTTAATTTTTCAATTTCTTGTTTATCTATTAAAACAGATATTTCTAATCCTGAAGATTTTGCTTCCATAAAAGGGAGTTTAATAGAAATCTTTTAAATTTAATTATTCTCTATTATGCATTTGCAATCAAAATCTTACTTATTAAGAAGAAGTTCTATTTTTTTAGGATTTCTTTTAATTTCTTTTACTATTGTTGCAGGCCCAATAATTGTTATTGCCCCTAAATCTCCTCCTGAAAGAGCAGTTATAATTCCCTTTCTCATCTTTCCAAAAAATCCTGTTTTTCCTCCATTATTGCCTATAACTGCAAGTTCAATCCCTCTAAAATTTTTAATATGTCCAATCATTGCCATAGTGTCTTCTATTAATCTTGTTTCTTCTTCTGGTTTTAATCTGCCTTGGAGAATCAAAATATTGCTTTCTATAATTATATCTAGAATTTTTCTTATTCTTGCAGTGCTGTCTAAATCTTTTATCTCTGAATAAGGCATAAACTGAATTGAAAATCCTTTTATCTTTTTAGTTTTGTTTTTCTTCTTTTTCACCATCTTTTGTTATTTATATGATGTAATATATATTTTTAATTGTTACTAAATTTTCTTTGCGAGCTTAAATACACTTTCATAAAACTCTTCAAGATTTTTTCCATATTTAGCACTTAAACCAATTGTTTCATATTCTGGAAAAGCAGCTTCAATTTTTTTAACATCTGCTTTTTTCAAATCAATTTTATTAGCAATTATTAGCACTGGAATCTTTCTTGCAACTAAATTTCCAATTATTGTTATATTAACTTGATTATAAGGATTCTCAGTAGCATCTAAAACCACAACAACTAAATCCATATCATCTAACCATTTTATTGCATCTACTACTCCTTGTGTTGCTTCTTTTGCTCTTTTTTTAGATTCCTTTTTTTTCATTTTAAATTTTAAGAAATCTTCATAATCAATTCTTGTGGCAATTCCAGGAGTGTCAACCATTTTAAAAGTTATTTTTTTGCCTTTGTATTCTATTTCAACTTTTTCTTTAAATTGAACATTTCTTGTTTCATGAGGGATTTTGCTTACACTTCCTATTTCTTCCCCAGTGAAATCTTTGCAGATTCTATTTGCTAAACTTGTTTTTCCTGCATTTGGAGGACCATAAAATCCTAATTTTATTTCTCTTCTTCCTTTAAATATCCCTGAAAATATTCTCTTAAAAAAATTTGTAAAGATTTTTAATACCATTATTATAATTTTAATTTAAAGCTTTATTAAATTTTGTATATTTTACTTGTTATTTTTAAAAAAAGTTCTATTTCTTTGGTTGCTTAGAACATTCTTTTTAATAACAGGTCTGGTCATTAAATTTTTAGGCCGAGTCATAGGCGATGTAATTTGAGGATTTTTTTTAAAAACAGGAGTTTTATTTTTCTTAAATTTGTTTAAAACTTTTTCAACAGGAATTTCAAACATTCCTGTTCTTTTTCCCATATATTTTTTTATAACATAAGTTATTTGTTCAGAGTTCCAACCTGCTTTTTTTAGATTTTTAATTATTTCTGCATCTTTTATACCTTTTTTCTTTGAATTTTGAATATAATTAATCAAATTATATAGATAATTTTTATTTTTAAATAAATAAGTTTCATATTTTGTTTTATACCATTGCTGTAATATTATGTAAGCAATAAATCCTACAATTAATAAAAAAATCATTATTAAAATAAACAAAGCCCATTTCATTCCTTTTTTATTCTCAGGAGTGATTATTACTAAATCATCTAAATCAGGAGAGATAAAAACAGGCAAATCTAAAAAATTAATATCTTGAGTAGTTGAAAACTTAATTGTTTTGCTTGATTCATCAGAAGGAATCTCTATTTTTGCATAAGAATTATTCATAGAAATATTTCCTTGAAATCTTATATTATCTAATGCATTTATATAAACATAAATACTATAATTTAAAGTATTTTTTTTACTAATACTTAATTCAAAAATATTTATAAGAGGCTCTGAAATTCCTCCTGGATAATTAATATTTATCTTTGAGTATTTTACTTTAATATTTAAATTGCTTGATTCAAAATTAGAAATCGCATTAATATATTTTTCAGTGTCACTTGAATTATAATCACTTGTAATTGCATTTAAATTAATATTTTCTTTTTTTGGATAAAATGATACTAAATCAGTGCTTATACCTTTAGTAATAGATTCAGGAATATTTAATGAAACAAGTTTTACTACAGAACTCTCATAATCTGCTTGAGAATAAAGAGTCTCAGCTTCTGTTAAGCCTGCATTTAAACTAGAGAAATTTATTATTTGATTTATGCTATCTCTTTCAAATTGAGAAAACTGCTGAAGATAATTTGTAATATTGTTTAGATTTGTTTTTGATTCATTTATTTTCTTTTCTAAAACACTTGTATATGGAAAGACATTTATATTAAAAGTTTTGCTTGAGCTTGAACCATTTGAGTCATAAACTGTTACTTTAACAGGATAATTTCCAGCTGAATCAAAACTATGGCTTATTTTCCCTGTGCTTGTTGTAACAGGCTGAGCATCTCCAAATTGCCATTCATAAGAACTAATGCTTGTATTTTCTACAGGAACAACATAAACTCTAAATTCTACAGGGAATTTTGAAGCAGTGTCTAAGGGCGATAAACTTGTTATTTTTGGAGAAGGCTTAATAGTAATATTCTCTGAGAATATTTTATTGTTTTTAAAAAATAAAGAATATAAACTTGCTCCTGTTAAAGATGGAAGAGTAAGATTAGCATTATCTAGATAAATTTTAATAGAGCCATTACTTGTAATCAATGCTGGAGAAACAGACAAATCATAAATATCTTTTTTATTTTTTATTCCATTTTGAGAATATTTTACACTAATATTTTTTACAGTTATGTTTTGATTTTTTTCTGATTTTATTTTAAGAGGAATTATGCAGGAATATTTAGTGCAATTATCTGTATTGTCTGTTATTTTATCTATGTATTCAATAAAATAATCTGAAATTAAGTAATCCTCAGAAATAGAATTATCATTTATAGAGATTTCTCCAACAGAATCAAATTTTTTCCCTATTGCAAAAATATTAAATGCAGAAGGCATAGAGCCATCCCATCCCCATGAACCATCATCATAAAATCCACATCCATTATTTGTTGAATATCCTCTTATTTCTGAATCTTCATTTTCTTTATCAGAGTAAATGCAAATATAATAGGGTTTAGATTTAATAACTGAAAAATTAACACTGCAATTAAAAAATCCAGTTCCAGATGTCTCTAAAATATCACAGCTTGCAAGCTCATTTGATAAATCATCAGTATCATAAATCCCTAAAGTAATTACTCCAGGATTATTTTTTAGATTTATCCATGCTCCTAATTTAAAACCAGGGGATTCTGTTAAATTTATTTCTTGGCAATATTTTCCATTGTTGCTTAATACTGAATAATCATAACTTGACTGGGATTCAAAACAGCCTTGTCTCTTTAAATTAGAGCAAGCCTCGTCTGTTGTTTTATTATTCCCCAACTCAAATATTCCATTATTAAAGAAATCAATTTTTAATTGATTAGAGCAAGAACTTTCAGCATCACTTGTTATATTAAAAGAAACATCGTTTATACTGTCTATTATTCCGGTGAATTTAAACCCTAAAAGTTTTTCTTCTCCTGCATTTAATTCAAAATTTTTTGTTTCCTCTACATTACTAGCTTGATAATTTAATTTACAGCCAATTGGATTGCAAGTATAATCAGTAATATTAGAGAGTCTTGAATCACTTTGAAGCAAATCAATAAGAGTAATTGAATTTCCTTTTGAATCTGTAAACAAAGAATTAAGTGCTTCATTTGCAAAGCTTATATTTATCCACCCTCTTATATTTTCATTTGCCCCATAAACACTATCAATTTGATGAGATTTATTTCCTTTTGCAAAACTCGCTGAAATATTCCCTATTAAGAACAAGATTATAAATAAAAATAAAATACTCTTTATCCTCTTTTTCATGTTTTAGAATATGATTTCTATTTTATAAACTTTCTTTTTTAGAGAGCATAAAATATATTAAAGAAATTAATATTAAACTTGAGATTATATTAAATAATCCAAAAAATCCAAGTTTTATTTGTGCTGGACATGGAATATAATCACTTTTAAAGTCATCACATCCTGGTTGAGATGAAACATAATTTATTTGAAAATAATCATCTCCAGCATTGCAATCTCCTAATCTATTGCCTTCTGTATATGAACAAGATGAAATAACCCCTGAGTTTGCACAATTTTCTCCCCTATATTCAATTGTTGTATTTTGAGTGCATTGTCCATTTTCCCAAGAACATCCTGTCTTGTTTATTCTTCTCTCACAATCTCCGGAAACTGCCCAGGCTCCAATAGAATATCCTACTCCATAAGGATTTAAATCACAATCATTTGGATTATTATAGTCTCCGCATGCACCAACTCCTGAACTATAAGTTGTCGTGATATTTAATTTAGGCTCACTTGTCAAACCACTCCATCCATTTGCAGAAGCTTTAAAATAAATTAAATTATTTAAATTTGTTATTTTATTTATCTCATCTTCAGTTATTTTCCATATTCCAATTGCTTTTCCTCCTGAAATATTTGCAGTTGCATTTGCAATTAAAGTATCTACTCCTGTTTTTTCTTCTTTAATATTAAAAGTAATTTCAGTGTCATCAGGCAAATCAGTATTTTTTACAATCATATAAATATATTTTCCATTTGGAAGAAGAACTGTTACGCTGTCTGTTGAAGTTACATTATCTAAACTCCAAAAAGCCTCTGGAGCTTGAGGTCCGCAATCAATATCAGGAATAACAGAACATACAATTTCTCCATAATCATCTGGACAAACATCATCTCTAGTAACATTATCGCAGTTAAAACACTCTCCGTCAATATAAACTCCATGAATATTTGAATCTCCTTGCTGACAAAAATGCTCTTGAGCTGATGCAAAATTAGTAGAACTAAACAATCCGAGTATTAAAATTAATATTATCACTGCTCTTTTCATTCTGTAAAATAGAATCTTTATTTTATAAATCTTATCTATTAAGACACAAAAACTAAAAGAAAGATTTATATATACTACTTAATAGTGATAGTAATGGATGAGCATAGACTTCAAAAAAATTTATCTTTAGCAGGATTGCTTAGTTTGGCATCTATTCCTTTAACAGGAGGAATAGGAATTTGCGCAGCAATTGGAATTTTTAGTGGGAAATTTCTTAGATTATTTTATAATGAAAAGGCAGCAAAAAATTATGA